>TBL_comb47_HYPODRAFT_10008674_pt1 | contig 10330 bp, 10 predicted proteins | sample TroBogypolimnion_40_FD_10682 | JGI IMG/M metagenome (IMG submission 10682)
GCATCCCATTTCAATGACTTATCCAATCCCTTAAGCCGGATCGCCAACACACCCAGTAGAACCATCTCATTAAAGGGGCCCGAGTACGCAAAGTTGGATGTCCCTTCAATCCTGCTCTCCGGAGATTCTTTACAAGCCCGAATCCAGTCCTGTTCATGCGGACCATCAACATATCCAATTGCACCGGGAATACGTCGAAGATAAGTTGTAACATTGGGAACGCGACCAGAGACCAACCGGGATTTATAACCTCCGCAACCGCAAATCAGCGTATCTTTTGACCCAACGAAAATGCAACCACCTAACCCATCAGCCATAAGGTTAACCCCCTCAGGAAGAAGTTCCGAAGCATTGGGGTACAAACCTCCATCGTACCAGTAAACTTTTACAGCCGGCATTCCCACTTTTACCAGATTATCGCGGGCAGGAAAGGTAAACTCAACAGTCTCGGCCTGAGGAGCCGACTCGGTATTTATGGAAGTAGAACTTCCGCGAACCTTCACCGGATATCCCAATTTTAAAGATTGATAAACGGGATCCAATACGTGGCAGGCCATATCTCCAAAAGCGCCGGTTCCAAAGTCCCACCACCCACGCCAGTTCCAGGGTGTGTAAATTTCATTGTAAGGACGCATTGGTGCACTTCCGATAAAAAGATTCCAGTCTAAAGTTTTAGGAATTTTCATCTCCCCGATGGGCCGCTGAAGTCCCTGCGGCTAGATCGGACGGTCAGTCCAGGCGTGAACCTCCTTAACCTCACCTATTTCGCCATTCCAGATCCATTCACAAAGCTGGCGAACACCATCACCCGAATTGGCCTGGTTACCCATCTGAGTCGCCACCTTATGTTTGGCAGCCAATTTCGTCAGCAAGCGTGATTCCTAAACCGAATGGGTCAACGGTTTCTGACAATAGACGTGTTTACCGAGTGTAAGTGCAGTTGAAGCAACGATTGCATGTGTATGGTCGGAAGTTGCAACCATCACACCATCAATCGAACTGCCTTGTTCGTCGAACATTTTGCGCCAGTCGCAATATCGTTTGGCATTTGGAAACTCTTTGAAACAACCTTCTGCGTATTTCCAGTCAACATCACACAATCCGATAATGTTCTCTTCCGACATCCCTTTCAGATTGGAATGGCCCTTCCCTCCTACCCCAACTCCGACAATATTCATTTTGTCGCTGGGGGCTTTGTGTCCCAATCCGCTGACTGAAAAAGCTGGTATAATAGAGATGCCGACTGTTGCTGCAGCGCTGTTCTTTAAAAAATTTCTGCGAGATCCACCAATGTTTTTCATATTAGTATTTGTTTTATAATTAACGACAATAGTTCGGTAAATTTTGATAACCGAAGGTAAGATTAATTTCTTGCAACTTGAGAGGTCTGGCACACTCAGCGAGCAGACATATCGGAACCAATTTGAAAAAGCGTCTGACTTTCGGCTTAGGACGGTGTTTGCTATCGACCCAAACACCGCAAGAAATCGAAAAATAGTCAAAGAACTACTTGAATATGGCAAAATTGCCTCCTAAATTCAAAACAATTTTTTGCTTCATTTTTCTAATATTAAAGTTTATACCATCAGTTTCAGGGTTCAGTACGAATCCAAATATCCTTTAAAACTGGTCATCATTTGATCCTGATTTTGATAGGTTATTGGTTTAGGATCAAGCCAATCTACTACCTTTTGTTTAATAGAATAGGCGAAAAAATGGTTCCCTGCCGGATTGTAATGTCCAATGAAATACCGTTTGTAATAGTCAGCCATGCTAAGGTTAAAAGCTTTATAATCTTCAAAGTGTACCAGGTTCATATCGAAATAGTTGAATTTGTTTTGCTGAAGGTAATCCACAATTTCGGTGTCATAGCGGGTTCCGTCTGTCAGAAGCGACCGGAGCACATTGTAAGGATCAAACAGGATTACCATCAGTTTTTTATTGTTTTTTTGAGCAAATTCGCTGGTTTTTTTCAGGATATATTTGGTGGCCGCAAAACCATATTCATCAAGTAATTTGGAAACCTTTTCGCGTAAAGTTTCCGGGTTTCTTAAATCGAAGGGAAATTTTAAAATGGCACTCAGTTTTTCGAGCTGACTGGTATCAATTTCGCTTATCTTTCCTTGTTTGAAAAGGTACATTTGCAATGCCAGATCGGTTTTCAGGTTTTCAACCATCCAATTCGGATCGGTCATTTTATACAGATCTTTAGCTTCAGTAATCCGGCTGTTGTTTTCGACGAATTGACCGGTTTCAAGGTTTATTTCGAGGTTAGCCCAGAAATTTCCGTGAAACATACGGCCCACTCCTTCAATGTCTTCCTGTTGCTTATTCCATTCCTTTATAAGCATATAGCGGCAGCGCAAAAGACTGCGGATATGATCGTCACCCCAAATGTAAAGCATCACGTATTTGGCGCTGTCCCCGGTGCCTTCTTCCCTCAGCATTCTGCGATAAGCCTGGTAAACACCCAGACCACCCATTCCAAAATTGCGGATTGGCTCGCCCAAATGACCGGCCAGGTATTCCTGCCAGGTTTCGGCATTACTCACCTGATGACAATGAGTAAAACTGTCGCCATAGGTGTTAATACGGCAAGGTTTATTAGCGTACACGAATGATGTACGCGTTCCATCGGGATTGGAAGTCGAAATGGTTGAACTCTTGTCCATTCCATCGTGAGGCATGTAATTGCCAAGTTTATATCCTGTTTCCGGATCAAATTTCGCCCAGGAGAGCTCATTGAGGAAAACATCAATTGCAGCCTTCTCCGGAATGTTTTCGCGAATGTATTGTTCAAAACTCATCGGCTTGTTTTTTAATTGTCCGTAAGCTGATACTGCAACTATAAGCAGGATCATTAAGGGATATCATACTTTGTTCATTGTGCATCAGATTTACGAATTAAGAGGTTATTTCAGATTAGAGTACAACCTTTCAGATATGGAATTTACAATTCCATGATTCAGTAAAATTAAATAACTTTGAATTTACCTGATTTAATATGGATTACAATTTCAATTGACGTAGCTGAATCCGCACGAGCCCGGGTAAAACCTGTCTTTCAACTTTGGCAGTTTTAATAAATTAAAAATAATCGTTCTTTGGCACACTTTGAGCACCAAAGGTAAGATTAATTTCTTTCAAATTGGGAGGTTTGGTACACTTACCGAGCAGGCATATCGGAACCAATTTGAAAAAACGTCTGACTTTCGGCTTAGGACAGTGTTTGTTATCAACCCATACACCGCAAAAAATCAGAAAATTGTCAAAGAACTAATGGAAATGGCAAAATTGCGACTTAAAATTTACTGAAGTTTTGGTATTACAATACTAATGAATTTTTTAATGTAAGAAAAATGAAATCCTGACAAAGATTATTTCACACATCCTTTAACGATCGCAATCCCCAAACGAATAAAAGACTCTCATGATATTTTAGGAACGTTTGCTGTCATTTCAAACAGGTCGGAAATGAATAAGATTCCAACTACCCATGAAGAGCTTTTTCAATTGCTTCAAAGCAGGCACAGTATATTAATGCGCGAAAGGGAGGATTGTAATCCGGGGCTTTTTAAACGGGAATGGAGACATTGCCAGGATCGTGATGAACGCGGAACTGTTTAGGGGAGACCAATCAAGGATTATAGTCCCAACTGTTTTCCGCGAAGACTATTTGCTCGCATTAAGGAAGCTTTCGAGAACAAAAGATCCGGATGCCTACATTCGAGTAATGGAAAAATTGCATAAGTTTAGTGACAACCTGTATGGACCAGATTTTTACGATCTGAATTCCTATTTGCAGGAATGCAATGCCTATGAAGATCCTCAAAGTGCAAAACTAATTTATATCGAAAGGGTTATAAAGTCAAAAATGTAATTATGGGTTATGTGGGACAATATTTGTTGTTTATTTAATCATTTGTGGCAATATTTGTCCTTTTAAAAAATTAGAGGTCGTATTTGTTAAGTTTTTTGATTGAAAAACCATTACTATTATGAATCATTTGAATACCAGTTTTTAAAATTGACCTGCAATAAAGCTTAACCGATTTACCATTGATGCAAAAACCCCCTAGCCGTTTCCGGCAAAGGGGGTGAAAAAAACAAAACGAACTTAAACTAAAACACTAACAATTCTCTTTTTATTGTACAAGATTTGTGTTGCTCCAGAATAATTTCTTTTTCCTCTTTGTTCAATCCATTGATCCATAGTACCCTATCTTTAAATGAGAGGTGTTCCAATCCATAATAAAGTACACATGTACAATGGCCACATCGACGTTGTCATTGTTTTACCTATGTGTTTAAAAACCAACATAATAGATGCATGAGTTTAAATATCAGGCAAATAGGTATTATAACTACAGTTTTCAATGATGTGAATACCCAGACTGCCATATTGGTATCCTCTCCTCATTTCCGGCAAAAAGGGGTAAATTTTAAACAAAATGAACAATTCAGGTTATTTTCCGCCAAATGTGTATAAATAAAGATTGATTTGGCGATTTATAATGCTTTAGTTTGCCAAAACTATTTTTTTAATACCTTTATGGCGGATTATAAATTTCCAAATATGGCAACTATTATTGGCCGGAGAAACGAACAAAATGAGCTACAGAGGTATATGGAATCAGATTCCTCTGAATTTGTTGCTATTTATGGCAGGCGTCGGGTTGGAAAAACCTTCCTGGTACGACAATTCTTCAACAACAGATTTGATTTTTGCTTAACAGGCCTGGCCAATTCGAACATGTCATCGCAACTATTGAATTTTCAATTTTCTATGAAGGAAGCAGGTTTTATTGATGCTCCCCTGGCCGGAAACTGGCTTATTGCTTTTCAGCAGCTCAAGTTATTGATTGAACAATCTACAGCCCCCAAAAAAACCATCTTCCTGGACGAACTACCATGGATTGATACGGCAAAATCGGACTTTATAAGTGCATTGGAGCATTTCTGGAATGGTTGGGCTGCGCATAGAACAGATATTTTGTTGATTGTATGCGGCTCTTCAACATCGTGGATGATGGATAAGCTTTTAAACAATAAAGGAGGACTGCATAACAGAATTACAAGCCGGTTAAAAATTCACCCATTCACCTTGCTGGAGTGCAAGTTATATATTCAATCTATGGAAATAGCATGGGAAGAATTTCAGATTGTTGAGTGCTATATGATTTTGGGTGGAATACCCTTTTACTGGAGCTTGTTAAAAAAAGGGCTGAGTCTGTCGCAAAATATCGATCAATTGCTTTTTCGGGATAATGGGACCTTGCATAATGAGTTTAGTAATTTGTATGCCGCCCTATTTAAAAAGTCTGAAAAATACATCCAGGTTATTGATGTTTTAAGTAAAAAAAGCAAAGGTATGACCCGTAACGAACTGATTTCCTTAGTAAAAGAAAAAAGTGGAGGAGGTCTGTCGAAGCTGTTGGAAGATTTGGAAAACTGTGGATTTATAAGGAGTTACTTTCCAATTGACAAGAAAGTGAAAGATAAAATTTACCAGTTAATCGATTTTTATTCCTTATTTTATTTTCATTTTATACAATCCACCCATATTAGCAATGATAATTACTGGAGTTCAATGATTGATAGTCCATTACACAAAACCTGGAGTGGTTATGCTTTTGAACAGGTCTGTCTGACCCATATCTTTCAGATTAAAAACAGTCTGGGAATTTCAGGTGTCCATTGCAATATTGCCTCATGGAGAAGCAAAGAAACTGAACCCGGAGCACAAATTGATTTACTGATCGATCGCAACGATGGCGTAATCAATCTGTGTGAAATGAAATATTCTGCATATCCATATACGATTGATAAAAAATATGCTGAAACATTACGGAACAAAATAGGTGCTTTCAAACAGGAAACGCAATCCCGGAAATCAATTTTCCTGACGATGATAACAACCTATGGCATAAAACAAAACGAATATGCCGGTATGGTTCAAAATCAACTTACTTTGAGTGAATTATTTTCAAAATAACTTCAAGCTTTATTTTGGGAAAAAAAAGCAAAAACCCCCTCGCCGTTTCCGGCAAAGGGGCGAAAAAAACAAAACGAACTTAAACTAAACACTAATCACTTTCTTTAGATCGAACAAGCTTTGTGATGCTCCAAAATAGTTTCTTTATCTGCTTGTCTATGATTGCTTTGAAAGGATTTGTTTATGAAAATAATTAACTTAAAAGGTTACGCTTTTAAAATCCGAAAATTTGCATCATGAAGTCTGAGGTTACCAAATAACATAAAACTGTGTATATTTGTATATTATAATGTACATTAAAACCTACGAACATGCTAGTAATTAGTTCGGCGGAATTGCGCAACAATATGAAAAAATACCTCGATCTGGCCAAAGATGAAACAGTCGTCATACAACGGGGTAGAACAGAAACTTTTGTTTTATCAAGACAGGAAAGGATATCACCTGATGCCAACCTTGCCAGTGCCATTTCTGCAGAAGAGTTACTCATTGGAATAGAGGAAGACCTTAAGAAAATGTTCAGTCGAAAGGCAAAAAATGAAAGTGCCATTTTCCCCATTGGTACGGTCTTGTTTCCAGGAAATGGAAGAAATTCTCTATGAAAAAGAATATTTTGGATTTGAGGATTCTGCTATTCAATTCTTTTACCGATATGTTTAAATAATCTCCGAATTCCACAAAGCCTTGAGAAATTGTTCGACGGGGAATATTTCTACACCGTTCATCATTCTGGGATATTTGTCTAAGGATACAATAATGGTCCTTGCCTCCAAAAAATCTTCTTTAAATGCTTTTAATCCTTTCAGGTGGCGTGATTTTACTTCTTCGGTTGACTTTATCTCAATCGCGATACGGCCATTCCCAATAATTGCATCCACCTCATAACCTGAACTTGTTCTCCAGTAAGTAATGCTTTCAGACGATTGGCTATATCCCAGATAAGCAATTATTTCCTGAATAATCAGGTGTTCGAATGAATGACCAAAACTTTCTGTCCCTGGAAGTAAGTTTTTGCGGTTTAATAGATAATTGGCAATTCCCACATCAAAAAAATAAAATTTGGGAGCCAGAATGGCACGACGTTTTACGGTAGCCGTAAAACCGGGAATTAGATACCCAATCAAAGTGTCAATCAATATTTCAAAATAATCTTTTACCGTACGATGATCTATGCCACAATCCTGTGCAATGTTTTTATATACAACCATTTCACCATTACTTATGGCAGCAACTTCAAGAAAACGGGAAAAAGATTTTAAATTTCTGGACAGCGCCTCTTCCCTGATTTCCTCATTCAGATATACTCCTATGTACGCACGAAACCGTTCCCATGGATTGTTGATCATATAGTGCCTGGGGATCAAACCATTATTTACCGCCTTAACCAGATTGAAATCAGGTATTTCCGAACTGACCAAAGGGAAAAGTATTTTTTTCAAAGCTCTACCGCCCAGTAAATTAGCACCACTTCGGATCAATTTACGAGGACTGGAACCACTCAGGATAAATCGGATCTTCTTTTTGTGAATCAGTGCGTGAATTTCGTCAAGCAGTTGTGGCACTTTCTGAATCTCATCAATAATCACCAGATCACCCGCTTTCATGGTTTCCAATTCCTCGCTCAGCAATGAAGGCCGACGCAAAAACCGCTCGAATTCCTTTGCTTGTAATAGATCATAATATCTAGCCTTTGGGTACAACTGTTCAAGCAATGTAGTTTTACCTACCTGACGTGCCCCCCATAAAAAGATGCTGTCATTATTCTCGTCATCCAATGATAATCTCCGTATAAACATATCATCTATTGTTATTTTATCATGATATAATTACATTTTATGGCACAAATATATAGATATACTTCATATAAAAAACATTGGTACAATAATTTTAAGCTATAGAATGCCAAATGGATTAATAAAGAATTACGGATTGACTGATCTTTAGAAATGCATTGATAAAGTTTTGGAAACCGACTCTGGTAATAATAGCAAAACCCCCTCGCCGTTTCCGGCAAAGGGGGCGAAAAAAAACGAAACGAACCTAAACTAAAACACTAATCCTTACCATTTTATTGAACAAGTTTTGTGATGCTCCAAGATGGTTTCCTTTTCTGCTTTGCTATGATTGCTTTGAAAGGATTTGTTTATGAAAATAATTAGCTTAAAAGGTTACGCTTTTAAAATCCGAAAATTTGCCTCATGAAGTCTGAGGCTACCAAATAACAAAAAACTGTGCATATTTGTATATTATAATGTACATTAAAACCTACAAATATGTTAGTAATTAGTTCGGCGGAGTTACGCAACAACATGAAAAAATACCTCGATCTGGCTAAAGATGAAACAGTGGTGATACAACGGGGTAGAACGGAAACCTTTGTTTGATCAAGACAGGCAAGTTTATCACCTGATGCTAACCTTGCCAGCGCCATTTCTGCAGAAGAACTACTTTTGGGAATAGAAGAAGACATTAAGAAAATGTTCAGCCGAAAGGCAAAATTATGAAAGTGCTATTTTCCCCATTGGTACGGTCTTGTTTCCAGGAAATGGAAGAAATTCTCTGTGAAAAAGAATATTTTGGATTTGAGGATTCTGCTATTCAATATGTTAGAGAATTGATCTTTGAGATTAGGGACACACTCCCAAACTGCCAGAAAAAACCTGCTCCAACCTACTTCAACAAATTTGGCAAGAACCTTTACTACGCTCGCTTCCGAAGAAGCAAAGCAACACAATGGTATGTTTTTTATACTATTTACTCTGTCAACGGGGAGGATGTTTATCTGGTGCAATACCTGAGTAATATCCATGTTATTTCTAAGTATTTATAACCTGCCAAATAGCAAAACCCCCTCGCCGTTTCCTGCAAGGGGGGCAAAAAAAAACAAAACGAACCTAAACTAAAACACTAACCACTATCTTTTTATAGAACAAGTTTTGTGATGCTCCAAAATATTTTCTTTTTCTTCCTGGCTCAATGCATTGATACAAACCACCCTTTCTTTAAATGGGAGATGTACCAATTGCTTAACAGGACAATCTTGTAGCCGGTGATGCAATGGGCAATTGTACGCTATACCGTAAAGGTATAAGTTTTCTGTTTTCATGTATTCCATCTTGTTAAGCATTTTTATATACTGTAATTTAAATCATTTTTAATGTAAGTTAGATCAACCTTTCTAAAATGCCCGTACACAAATTTGTCCAAGCAAATTACAATCCAAATAATTTCTGGTATGTCTGAGCAAACCTTTTTCCTAGCTCCCTGCACGATTTTGCATCAAAGTGCAATTTATCGCCCCTATCAGTAAGTCCTTTGCTCGAAACAAAGGCAGTGTTTGTGCCTTTTCGCATTATTTTTTTTGTAGTTTTAATCACTTGTGCTGCGCCAGAATTCCCATCTTTCTGTTGCTTTTTGACAAAAAAGCGACCGAGTTCCCCACATATAAATGGTGTACTCTTGTTCCCTGCAACGAGGCGAACACGCGTTATCAAATTGAGCAATTTGTCCTCATACAATTTGCTTTTATCCAGGTTTGAATCACCTTCGCCTTGTAGCCAAAGTATTCCCTCAATTTCGCCATTTTGCATCGCAAAGGTTGCGCGTTTTACCATATCGTCCCATGGATGGGTTTTCGTAATGGAGTCATAGGCTCCAGGCTGCCATTTGTCAATATCAGTTCCACCTACAGCACATGGTATTAGTCCAACTGAGTAACAATCAAGCGTATCCATTCGATGATAGTATTTTTGCATCTCGATCCCAAAAGTCCTGCCTAAGCCTACACCAGCCTCTTTTTTATCAAAATGGATAGGATCGCGTGCAGGCAACCACTTCAAATCTTTGCTTAACGCCAGTACCCTGGGATAAAAAACAGTATCCTGCATTTCCAGGTTTCCACGTCCTGCCATATTTGATTGACCTATTAGAAGAAATAACTTCATCTTAGAAATTTCCTGTGCAACCAGTACCCCTTCTGCATAAAACACTAATACGAATAATAAAATTGAAATTCTTTTCATTACAAATATGTTAATTATATTTTCTGAGGGGACAGTGATATAAATAAAGTATACGAATCAAAGATTAAAAAGCAATTTAACTAAGATGGTTATTTTAATCCTTCAGAAAAGCCTGAGTACGCTGGTTTCTTTTCATAGTTTTTATCCCAAAGTAAAGGCCAGTCATTAGAAATCCACGTAGTTGCATCGGTAATACCCCACATGGTAATACCATAGCGTTGAAATGACGGTACAAGCTTAAAATATTCGGCGATACTCTTGTATTTTTGTTTTTGTTGTTCCAGCAAATTATCTGTTGGTTGGCTTAATGTTT
>TBL_comb47_HYPODRAFT_10008676_pt1 | contig 10327 bp, 8 predicted proteins | sample TroBogypolimnion_40_FD_10682 | JGI IMG/M metagenome (IMG submission 10682)
CGCGCGCACCTTTCAAAGCAGGCAGGCCAGTCCGCCCGCGCTCGCCGCCGCGAGCCACAGCAGCAACACGGCGCGCGTCCGGCTTAGTCCGACGCGGGTTAGCCGGTGCGAAAGATGGTTGTTATCGCCAATCCAAACCGGTTTGCCCAGTCGCAAACGTACTATGCTGACCTGCACCAGATCCGCCAGCGGCACCGCCAGCACCACGAGCGGCGCGAGTACCGCGAGCGGATGCGGTTGCGTCTTCGTGTAAAAATGCGGCAGAATCGCCATCACCGCGAGGAGGTAGCCGACCAGATGGCTACCCGCATCGCCAAGGAAGGCGCGGGCGTGCGGAAAATTCCACGGCAGAAATCCGACCAACGCGCCCGCGACGAGAAAGCCCGTGACGGCGACGAGATATTCGCCTTTCCCGGCGGCGATGAGGCCAAACGTCAAGGCTCCCAGCGCCCCGACGCCAGCGCACAGGCCGTTCATGTTGTCCAAAAAATTGAATGCATTAATGATGGTTAGCACCCATAAAATTGTCACCGCGTAACTAAAAACATCGCTGTGAATGAATAGCGTGATCCGCTTGCTCGCGGCGGCGACGGCGATAGCCACGACCAATTGGCCGAGCAATTTCGGCAATGCTTTCAATTCATGTTTGTCGTCCAGCCAGCCAAGTAGCGTGATGGCCACCGATCCCAGCGCCAGCACCACGAGTTCGGTTGCCCGCCGATCCAGTCCATGAAGAAACGCGGCGGTGGCGGCGGTTTTTACCACGCCGAGCTTGAGCAAAACCGCGCCAACCAGCAGCGGCAGCAAAATGCCCGTCAAAACCGCAAAGCCGCCGGCCAGCGGGACCGGTGTGCTGTGAATTTTCCGGTGGCCTGGATCGTCCACGAGGTTAGTGCGCACGCACCAGCGCCGCCAAGTCGGCAAGGCAAGCAGCGAGGTCGCCAGCGCGCCGAAAAATGCGGCAAAAAAATAGCAGTTGGAAATCATTTGACGATGGCGGCGGTTTTGGCGGCCAGCACGGCGCGATAAACTTGATATTGGTCGGCGACCATTTTCTCGACAGTGAAATTTTCTTTCACGAACGCCGCGCCCGTTTGGCCCAAGCGTACCCGCAGCGCGGGATCGGCGGCCAGCTGTTGCAGTCGTTCGGCCGCCCGCTCCCTGTCGCCTGTGGGCACGATGAAGCCGGTGATATTTTCCCGACAAATTTCATCCGCGCCGTCAAAATCATAAGCCACCACGGGCTTGCCCGCTGCCAGTGCTTGTGGCAAAGCGCGCGATAACGCTTCGCGATACGACAAGTGCGCGAGGCAATCCATGATGCCGACATACCGGGCGACTTCGGCCGGGCGCACCAAACCGGCAAAGATCACCTTGCCGGTCAGGCCGAGCGTGCGGACTTGCTGCTCGATTTCGCCGCGCAGCGAGCCGTCGCCGACAAAAAGCAGGCGCGCGTGCGGCACTTGCGGCAACATCCGAGCAAACGCGCTGAGCAGGTCCGCGTGACCTTTGAGTTTGAAAATGCGGGCAATTTTGCCGATGACAAAATGGTTTTCGGCGAGACCAAGCTGTCGGCGTAAAGCCAGATCATTGGTCGCATGGAGAAACGGGTTCAAATCGAAACCGCTGAAGATGCGTGTGAACATTTGCGGTTGGCCGATTCCCGCCGCGAGATAAATTTGGGTCATCGCGGCGGCGGAACAGAAAAAATGGTCGGTCACGCGCGCGGCGGCTTTTTCCGCAGCGGTGAAAACGAAATTGGCCACCGGACCTTGGAACGGACCGAACGACGGACCGTGCAAATGATGAATAATGACCGGCACGCCCGCGCGCCGGGCGGCGAAGCGGCCGAGGACGCCGGCTTTGCCGCTGTGCGTGTGGACGAGGTCCGGTTGCTGCGCGCGGAGAATTTTTTCCAACGCCCGCAGCGCCAGAAAATCCTTCAGCGGATGCACGGGGCGGACCAGTTCGGGAACGATGATGAAATTATTTTCCGGCGTCGCTGCGGTTGCTGGCGGGCCAAACATGCTGGTCGCCGCGTTTTCGAGGGAACCTTCCGGTCCGACTGAGGGGCCGGAAATTAATTTTACCGCAACGCCGGGTTGGGCGCGCAAGCCGCGAATGGTGGCGAGGGTGTTTTCCTGGGCGCCGCCGATGACCAAGCGGGTGATGATGTGCGTGACGCGCATGGCGTCATTTCCCGCCCAATTGAGTGAGCCGCTCGCGGACTAATTTTAGCTCGGCGGTATTGGTCGGGGCGATGGTAAGAAAACGCTGGTAATTGCGAATAGCTTCGTTGGTATCGTGAGTGCGCCAAGCCACTTCACCGAGGCCGTAGTGGACTTGGTAGGAGTTCGTGAAAGTGGTGGCGAGTGCCGAGTAGTCGGCGCGGGCCAGATTTAATTTGTCGCTTTGAAGATACGCCAGTGCGCGGTTGAAGCGGGCGGTAGGTTCGTTGGTTCGGATTTCCAGCACACGCGTCAGCGCGGTGATGGCTTGGTCGTACGCACCAATGTGGAGGCTGGCCACGCCTTTGCCAAAAAGCCAATCCGGGTCATTGGGCGAGCGTTTCAGTTTGCGTTCCACCACGCGCAGAGCGTTGGTGTACAGGCCGTTTTGAAAAAATGCCTGGGAGGCGGTGGTGAGCACGCTGTCATTTTCCGGATGGCGCGCCACTTCAGTTTCCAACATTTTGATGCCGTGCGGCAGGTCATCGTTTTGAAAATGAGCGGCGGCGGCGAGGAGATGAATCTCGGTGTCGTTGGTTTCGTTCAGCGCGAAGCGCTGCGGGTGTTGCAATGGATCTTGCAACGCCTCGAGCGCGGGAGCGGGCACGCGGTTGAACAGGTAAATCTGAGCGAGCCAGAGCCGGGCCGGCAGGTTGTCTGGCACCAGTTGGCGAACGCGCAAGAAGGAGGCGAGCGCCTGCCGCGTCAGCGGCATCGGCTGGTTGTAGAAGCTGTTTTGGAGGCAGTAAATTCCGTGTTGAAAACAAAAGCTGGTTTCGTCAAACGGCCCGCAGGCATTGAGCAATTCATTCCAATTGTGGTAGCGTCCAAATCGGTCGGAACTAATCAGCGCGGGGTTGATGTCGCTATTCGTGCCGGCGCGGAGGGCGCGGTTGAAATCACCATTGATGGCAGCCGCGATGTTGTCGGGATTGAATTTTTCGGCTAGAGCAAATCCGGCGCTGGCGGATTCCAGTTTTCCGGCGCGCTGCAATTCTACGCTCCAATTATCTAAGCTCCGGGAATAAATCATGCCGGCGTAAAGTGCATTTTGGTTCGGTTCCGGCGGCGCGTGCAGGTGGCTTAGCACCCAGCTGGCTGGGTTGTTGGCTTTTCGTAGCGGCGGCGTGGTGATTTCCGCCTGAGTTTGCAGAGCTTTTTCCACCGCAGAAAGTGATTGTTTGGGAATCTCGGACCAGATCGCTTCATTTTCGGCCACCAGTTCTTTGGTCCACGGGGGCGGTAGCAAGGTGGTGTTGGAAAGGGTTTTTACGGCATAAACCAAGCCGTGCGGCTCTTGATAAAAATGCTCGAAGAAATAGCCGAAGCTGGGATTGAGATAATAAATCGCGTTGCTCTTGGTGACGCTATCCAGAATGTTCACCACCATCGGTGGGGTGAGGAAATTGGTGCTCATAGCCGCGCTAGGCGCCGGCCAACGGTTGGGGGATTGTTTATGCAGAAATTCTTGGTACGCCCCCCAGCTGAGTAAACTGGTGTCGGCAATTAGAAAATCCCGGCTCCGACCTTCCCGCGCTAGCATGGATTGGATTATGAACGCGCGGATAGGTTGGCCCTGACTTTCGGTGTCGCACAACAAAACTCCTCCCGAGCGCGGCAGGCTTTGAGTGGCGGCAGCGGCGTACTTAAGCAACACTGGGCTATTAATTTCGCGAACGACCGGAGTGTTTTTGTAAAGTAAACAGCCCAGCATGAAGGCAGCGGTGACGAGCACTCCGACCACGATGACGGGACAAAGCCACATGATGTTCTTCGGCAAAATCGGCAGCGGTCGGCTCGTTCGCCGGGTGGGCAGGGGATTTTTGCCGAAGACGAGCAGAAAATATCCGCAAAAATAGCCAATCGCCAACGCCGCAAAATAATACAGCGTCAGGGCATTCGTACCCAAACCCAATTGCCGTGGACTGAACGGTGAATCAAACATGATCCACACGCCGGCGCCAAAAATTACGGCGAAGACGAAATGAATCAAATTATTGGCCAGCCCGGCGCCGATGTGGCTGTTGTCACCGAAAGTCGCGCTCCACCGTAGCGATATCACGAGGATCGGCAGCAGCGTTGTCAGTGACATCAACGCCAGACTATGGCGTACGGTGGGAGATTTGATGGCCCGGACAACCGACCAATCGGCTTGCAACGCCGGCTTAAGCGTGTCCCAGAAAGTTGCCTGATAATGGCCGGAAATTTTGATGATCAGGGGCAGCAGGAGAATAAATCCGAGGCCCAGCAATCCGCGCACCGCCATGCGGCCCAAAAAACGCAGGTTGAAAAAATCCAGTTTTCGCAGCCAGATTAATGCCGCCAGAAATACCGGGGAAAAAGTTATGAAGGCCCAGTTCTCCGTGATGCCAGTCCCGTAAAAAAAAGCTAGCGCCAGCAGGCGCCACTCTTGTTCGTCCAGCCGGTATTCCAGTAGTTGCCAGATCACCACCGCGAACAGCAACAAGTCAAAACTCTCCCCGGTGAAATTTGTCGCGTTTTCCCAGAAGGTCAGTTGCAACCCCGCAAACAAAACCGCTACCACCGGCGGAAACCACGCCGGCCAGCCGGTCAGAAAAACAAAGTCGCTCCGCTCACGTTGCCGCTCCGCATCCGTACGGTCGTGCGGTAGCAAAATTACGGAACGCGCCAGCAGCAGCAGTGTTAGCGCGCCGCACAAGGCTGAAAACAGATTGAGCGCCAGCGGAATACTCGCGGCGGGCAGCCAGCGAAACGGCAACGTCACCAAATACAACAACGGACCGTATAACTGCGGTTGCCAAACCCAGCCCGAGATGCGCGCCACGTGGCTGACATTGAGCAGATTCACCCACGGGTTAAGGGTCAGGGTGTAAACGACCAGCATGACGAGGCCCAGCACGGCCGGCAGGAATCGCGGCACAAAATGCATGCGCGGGTCGGTCAGATTATTTTTTGACATCAGCTTTTATCCAGTTGAATCCAATCGTCGCGTGTTGGCAAGTCAGTTTCCGCCGGGACCGGCCCGGAGATCCGCCACGCACTCGACGTGCTGCGTTTGCGGAAACATATCCAGCGGTTGCACGCGCGCCAATTCAAAGACACCCTCTGCGCAGAGGATGTTCAAATCTCGCGCCATCGTGGCCGGGTGGCACGAGACGTAAATCACTTGCGCCGGCCGCGTCTGGCGCAGCAGTTCCAGCGTCGCCGGCCAGCAGCCTTTGCGCGGTGGGTCGAGAATCACCGCCGTTTTTTCAGCGGAAAATTTCTGCAATAATTCCGGCAGCACGTCTTCCACCATGGCGGCAATAAATTCGCCATTGGTAATATTTCGTGTCGCCGCATTTTCGCGCGCGGCGGTGATCGCGAGTTTGTCGTATTCCACGCCGACAAAAGATTCCACCGCGCTGGCAGCCTCGATGCCGAAGTAGCCCACGCCGCAGTAGAGGTCGATCAAATGCCGCGCGCCGCTGGCGTGCAGGAAATCCCGCACCGTTGCCACCAACTTGGGCAGCAGGAAAAAATTATTTTGGAAAAAGGAATCGCGCGGCACCCGCCAATTTTCTGGCTGCACGCGCAGCACAACTTTGATGCCACCCTTCGGCGGCGGATGGGCGCGGACGGAGGTGATTTGCTCGTTCAACGCCGGCTCGGCAATTTTGCATTCCGTGATGTCTTCGACGAATTTGTTGTCCGTGCGGATGAACCCGATTTCCAATTTTTTGGCTGGGCCATTCCATTGGCTGCGGATCATAATGCGGTTGCGGTAGGCATACGGCGCCGGGCAGGGGATAACCGGCGCAACCACGGTGCGCGACATTTTGCCGACCCGTTCGAATAAATCCGCAATCTGCTTTTGCTTCATCGGCAACTGGGCGACGTACGCGACGTGCTGGTATTGGCAGCCGCCGCAGGTGCCGAAGTACCGGCATTCCGGCGTGACACGGTCGGGGGAAGCTGCCACCACGCGAAGTAGCCGGGCGCGGGCGAAATTCTTTTTCAGCTCGGTAACTTCCACTTCCACGGTTTCGCCGGTGATGACAAACGGCACGAAAACCACCAGCGAATCCGGCGTCGCGGCGGGGTTGGTCAAGTCGGCTGGATCGCGCGGTATGCTGATGCGCCCGACGCCTTCGCCGCCGAAGGCGACGTCGTGAATGGGCAGAATAATTTTGTCACCAAGTTTGAGAGCCACGCGGTTAGCTTAAAGATTTTGTCCGGCCGGAAAAAGTTTTTTCACCGTGCCGGTGAAAATTTGGTGCAAGCGGGCGGCGTTTTAATAACCGGTGCGCCATTGCGGAACGTGATAGTGCTCGGAAATAAGTTTGGCGCCGTGGCGAAAATCCAGCCAGAGGTATTGCCGGTTCGTGGTGATGGCCAGCACGCCTTGGCGGTCAAACTGATACCAATCGCTCGTCACCAAAGCCAGCGGATAACTTTGACCCGCTACTGCGACGATGTTGGTGCAAGGAATGACGAGAAAATAGCGGAATTGTTTGGGTTCCGCCAAAGTGCGGCCACTAGTTTGTATTTCCGTCAAGGCGGCAGAAAGACTTTCCCGGGCGCGATCCAATGTTACCTGTTTGCCGCTGATGCAGTTGCGATGGGCGCCGATTAACAGCAACAAAAAAATCGGCAGGAGCAAAAACCCGCCCAGCGCCAGCCAGCCGAACAAGTTTTCAATTTTGGCGTGCATGTCGGTGGATAGCCGCCGAAACGAACCGCCGACTCAAGGCTGTTTCAGTTTGGCAATCGCCGCCTGCATTTCGTCAAAATGCGTCTGCGCACTTAACGCATCCGTCACGTGCACGATTTTGCCGTCCGCCGCGATGAGGAAGCTCACGCGCTTGGCGAGATTGAGCACGGGCAGTTTGGCGTCATAAGCCTGCACGATGACGCCGTTGGTGTCGGCGATCAGCGGGAAGGTCAATTGATATTCGGCGCTGAATTTCTGATGTTTGGCGATACTGTCAAAACTCACGCCAATAACGGCGACATGGTTGGTGGCCAAATCACCCAGCCGATCACGAAAGCCGCAGGCTTCTTTGGTGCAACCGCCGGTGAAATCCTTCGGGTAAAAATAGAGCAGTACCGCCGATTTACCGGCATAGTCCGCAAGGGATACATTTTTTCCAGTTTGATCCAATCCGGAAAAAGCCGGCGCGACCTCGCCCACTTTCGGCAAATCGGCCAGCAACGGAGAAACGGGAGCCAAAAGCAAGGCGAGGAGAAATTTTATTTTCATGGAAAAAGTTAACGACGGACAGTTGAGTTGGGTTGACTGAAATTATTTTTTTGTCCGGGGCGAACGGCGCAGGCCGTTTTGCAACCAGAGCGCCCAAACCATCCAAAACGCTTCGCCGACAATGTGGCCGGACATTTTGGAGGTGCCTTCCGTGCGGTCGGCAAACGTGATGGGCGATTCGACAATTTTATAGCCTTGCCGCCAGAGCCGATGCGTCAGCTCAATCTGAAAACTATAGCCGTTCGAGCGGATTTTCTCCAAGCCAATCGCTTCCAAAGCGCGCCGGCGGAAACATTTATAACCACCCGTCGGGTCCGTGAACGGCATGCCCGTAACGAACCACACAAACACCCCCGCGCTGCGGCTGAGCAGCAGGCGTTTCAGCGGCCAATTCAACACCCGCACGCCGCCGGAATATCGCGAGCCAATGACGAGGTCAGCGTTTTCTGCCGCCTTGAGAAAAACGGGAATCTCGTTCGGGTCATGCGAGAAATCACAGTCCATCTCGAAAATGAATTCGTATTTTTTTTCCAGCGCCCACGCGAAACCCGCCAGATACGCCCGGCCGAGACCTTCCTTGCCGGCGCGGTGCAGCACATGAATTTGCGGATGTTTCGCGGCCAGTTCGTCGGCGAGCCGGCCGGTGCCGTCGGGAGAATTATCATCCACCACCAGCACATCCACCGCCACGGGCAATGATAAAAGTCGGGCCGCCATGCGCGGGAGGTTTTCCCGTTCGTTGTAGGTCGGCACGATTATGAGGGTCTGATTCATGCGGCGCAGGAGATTGTCCGGAAATCCCCGGCGAAAAACAAGCGGACAGTTGCGTTTTGGCTTCCTCGTTCGTGCAAAATAGCGCAAACTGTCATCATGTCAGGACTCATCGCCATCGTCGGCCGGCCCAATGTCGGCAAATCCGCGCTCTTCAACCGCATCGCCGGCAAGCGCATTGCCATCGTCCACGACATGCCCGGCGTGACGCGCGACCGCGTGACCGCCGAGGCCGAATGGAACGGCCGACCGTACACGCTCGTGGACACCGGCGGCATCGGTTTGCTTCGCCGCGAAAAATCCACCGATGTCATTGTCAAGGCCGCCGTCGAGCAGGTGGAAATCGCGATCGAAGCGGCCAACGTCATCATCTTTGTCGTCAATTCGCAGGAAGGCGTTGTACCGCTGGACCGCGAAGTCGCCCAGCGATTGCGCGTCTGCGGCAAACCCATTCTCGTCGCGGCCAACAAAGTGGATAATTTTAATTCCGAGAAACTGGCGGATGAATTCGCCGCGCTTGGGTTCGACAAAATTTTCCCCGTCAGCGCCATTCACGGACTCGGCATCGAACGCCTGATGAACGACGCGGCGGAATTGCTGCCGCCGTTGCCGGTGGATGATGCATCCGCCACGGTCGAAGTCGAGTTGCCGCCGCCGGTCGAAGGTGAAGCCCCGCTGCCGCCCGTGCGCAAAGCGGAACCCCTCAAACTCGCCATCGTCGGCCGGCCGAATGTCGGCAAATCCTCCATCGTCAACGCGCTGACCAATTCGGACCGCGTCATCGTCTCGCCGATTCCCGGCACGACGCGCGATTCGATTGACGTGCCGTTCGAGGTGGAAACGGAAGGAGTGCGCTCAAAATATATTTTGATTGATACCGCCGGCATGCGCAAAACACGGCAGGTGGACGACACGGTGGAATTCTTCAGCGTGCAGCGCGCGAAAGATTCCATCGCCCGCAGCGACATCACAGTGTTGGTGATTGACGCCGAAGTGGGCGTGACTGAGCAGGACAAAAAGATCGCCGATGAAATCGTCGAGCAGCGGCGCGCCTGCATCATCGTCATTAATAAATGGGATTTGTTCGACGAAGAAGTCCGGCTGGCGCGCGAAAAAGAAATCGAACAGCGCAATGAAAAAAAGCGCACCGAAGGCCAGGCCAAAAACTTGACCACGCTCGGGGAATTCGGCGAATGGGTGCAGCGGAGATTGTTTTTTCTCGATTATGCGCCGGTCATTTTCACCTCCGCCAAAACCGGTTTCCATTTGGAACGCTTGCTGGAAGCCGTGCGCTACGTCGCCGCGCAATTGCAGCAGAAAATTCCCACCTCGATTCTTAATCGCACCATCCACGACGCCGTCGAGCGCCGTCAGCCCGTGAGCGCGATGGGCCACCGGCTGAAATTTTTCTACGCCACGCAAGTGCGCCAGGCGCCGCCGACCTTTTTGCTGTTTGTGAATCGCGATGAACTGTTTTCCGATCAGTATAAAAAAAGTCTCGCGGATGAATTACGAAAGTCGTTTGGCTACGAAGGTTGTCCGCTGGTGCTCGTGCCGAAGGCGCGGCCGAAGACGGTGGATTCCGTGCGCAAGCCGCGGCCCGCGACCGGCAAAAAATTGGAAAAGGAAGAACAGGTCCGCCGCCGTTCGCGCGTGGGCGGTTTTTCCCGTCGGCCCAACCGGAAGCGTTGAGCGGGCGATGGTCACCTAGTCATTTTTTGCGAGCGACACAGCTTGCAACTTCCGCTGACGCGGACTAACTTCTGCGGCCTATGGAAAAAGTTGTTATCATCGGTTCCGGCCCGGCCGGATGGACGGCGGCGTTGTACACGGCGCGGGCACAATTGGCGCCGCTGGTACTCACTGGCAAGCAGCCCGGCGGTTTGTTGACCACGACGAGCATTGTGGAAAATTTCCCCGGCTTTCCCGAAGGCGTGGATGGGTATGAATTGATGACGCGGATGCAAAAGCAGGCGGAGCGGTTTGGCGCAAAAACCAGTTTTGGCGTCGTGGATTCCGTGGATTTTTCCCAGCGTCCGTTCACTTTGATTGTGGATGGTGAAAAAGTTGTCGCTGAAACCGTGATCATCGCCACTGGCGCGAG
>TBL_comb47_HYPODRAFT_10008677_pt1 | contig 10326 bp, 4 predicted proteins | sample TroBogypolimnion_40_FD_10682 | JGI IMG/M metagenome (IMG submission 10682)
TAAAATTCTAATAGCCAAATTTGGCTAGACATTCTATGGAAAAATGTATAAAACTATAGAAACTAGCCAATTTATTGATATCTATGCCATAAAAATTGTGCATTAAGACCTGAGTAGTTACAAAATTTTAGGCATTTGGGGGACGGAGTTCTCAGTCATTTAAAAAGCCGGGTTGAAAATTCATGGACCAAAGGTTAACCATTCTACTATCCTGTTAGCACAGGAATAGCAATTGCTTTCAATGATTGTTCTTTAAGCGGATCTGTCTATTGATGTCCGGATTACAAAAAAAAGGGCATCTCGCAAGCGCCCTTTTTAAAAAAAAATTTTAAAAAATCAATTGTAAGCAAATACGACTGTATAAGAACCTGCGTACTGACCGGAAGCCTGGTTGCCGTTCATATTGGTTGTTCCGTTAAGCTGGATGGTCTTTGAACCGTTGGCTTGTGCAATGGCCAAATTTGAATCGGTGCTGGTTACCGGCTCAATTGTGAAACCATTACCTGAAGCATCAGAAAGGTTGGCTGCTTTTAAAACCACATTACAGGCAATGTCTTTTCCTGAATATAAGGTGATGGCACCAAGGTTGATGGTTTCTGAAGTTGTGGCCGCTTTTGTAATCTCAAAATTGGAAATTGTGGTAGCTGATGCGCTTATAGACTCGATTACTTCGGCTGTAACATGTCCGATTGCGACTGTCTGACCAAACACCGAAGTGGTAAGGGTAAGAAGTACTGCGATCATTGTTGTTGCTAAAGTTTTCATTGTGTCTGTTTTTATCTTTTGTACAATGTAAAGATAGGTTAAAAATCTTACATATACAAGTAGAAAGTAAAATAAAAATTTACAGATGTAAATTAATTATTACAGCACTGTTTTTCCATAATAAAATTTGAGAAATAGTTATAATACACAGTATTCCAATTAGATACAATTCAAGAAAATTTGTAATAATAAATTGGTAATTAGTTAAAAATTGGACAATCTTTGGCTATTGTCGTTATATGACAGTATATCAATGCTATAAAAATAATTTACACGCTTGTGGATGCCAAGATTTTGAAGATAAAATGACGTATATTATTTTTACATTTGGATTATTTTACCTCCATCAATATTTTTTGGATGTCATTTTTTTACGGGAAATGGAATAATGGAAAAAGGATAAGGGACGACTACATTAAGTGGTTGTTCAGGTGGGCAATCAGGATTACAGATGTGGAATCGCAAGGGTATTCAATTAAAATTCAATCTCAAGTTGTGTTTCCATCAAATGAAAACTTCTTCTGTGATATGGAGTAATGCCATTTTTGAAAATGGCTTCACGATGGAAAACTGTGGGGTACCCTTTGTTGTGGTCCCACCCATATATTGGGTACTCGGGATGAAGCGCAACCATAAAATCATCGCGGTAGGTTTTGGCAAGAATAGAGGCAGCAGCGATTGAGAGATATTTCCCATCCCCTTTGATCACAGTTGTATGGGGAATTTCTTTAAAAATTTTAAAACGGTTTCCGTCAACAATAATATGCTGGGGGCACACTGAAAGTTGCTCCAACGCCCTGTGCATTGAATAAATTGAGGCATTCAGGATATTGACATTGTCGATTTCGACATTATCATAAAAGCCAACAGCCCATGAAATCGCCTCTTTTTCGATAAGGGGACGCAGTTTGTAACGTTGCTTTTCGGTCAGTTTCTTTGAATCGTTTAATTCTTCGGAACGAAAATCAGAAGGTAAGATCACAGCTGCTGCAAAAACAGGACCGGCCAGGCATCCTCGCCCAGCTTCGTCACATCCCGCTTCGATTAAACCACTTTTGAGATGATTTAGCAACATCCTTAAGTTTTTGAATTTGAAAATTGAGTTTTCCTTCTTTTTTCTAACTGCCTCTAAAAGTAGCCGGTTACCTGGTACAAGGGAAACCTTAACCCGACCTTATTGCATCAAAGTAAACCTGAAGCTGATCCCGAAATTGGAATTAGTGGTCCGGTATGAATTGGAAATGAACGGACTGTTCAAAATCCTGTCATAAAAGAGCCGAACAATAAATACTTCGCTAAGGTTATAATCGGCTGAAAATTTGAGAGAAAATGATTCCTGCCCAGCCGTAATCTGGTTATTATCCTCGACAAGTTTCCGGATCAAAGTCTTGTTCTTTCCATAAGTCAGGTCGGCTCTTACATTAATGTCGTTGTTCAATGTCTTTTGAGAGTTTTTTGTCTTAATAAACAGTTTCATTTTCTCAATACGATAACCAAGTCCCAGACTTGCCTCATTGTTAAACTGTTCCATTGCCTGGTTATTAGTAAGCGATAACATCACATTCCGGGTTTTGCGGTATTCGAACCTTGTTGTCAGGTTGTTCAGCCAGGTGATGTCCACATCGAAAAGGGGATTAAACGTTTCGTTGATATTGATGGTCGCAATATCGTATTTTGGAAGGAAATTGTTTTGGACATCATAAACATAGCTGAAGCCGTCGCTTTGTGTATTATAATTAAGGTTCGAAATATATGAGCCTACACTATAGGTCGATCGGTAATCGTGGGAAATGCTCAGCGATTTCATGATCTCCTTTAGCCCGCTGATTTTGTTGACCATCCCCGAATATTGCAAATGCCAGTTTGGCATCATAAATTTAGCAGAAGGGAAAGGCGTTAGTGAAACTTTTTCAGCACTTGTCCCTGAGTAGGCGGCCAGAAATGCCGGGATTAAAACTTCCTGAGATGTTGGCCCATATCCGCTTGGGAAACCTGAGGCCGGATCGAATGACCCCGGCACATATCCAATCGCAGGGTTAGCGATCCTTGTTTGGTCTAACCGACGGGCAATAACCTCGCGGTTCTGTTTAAACTGGCCCCAGACTTTTGAGTCTTCAACAAGCGATTTCCCTAATTTTTCAAAGGAGGAACCAATAGAGATGATCGACATACTAAAGTTGCCGTTATACGATTTATTAAACCCACCCCACCCGTTCTGATCGTTATAAATCAAAAATTCTGATGAATTGTTGGACATGGTCCTGTTTGCATTGATTTCAATCTTTAAATCCGGGAATGGAACGACTTTAGCCCTGATATTCAAACGTGTGTTGTTGCTCATCATGTAGGGCCTGTTCAGTATTGAATCGGTTGATACCCATCCATTTTGTGCAGCATGGATCCCAAATTCGGCATCCTGATGTCCAAAAATAAAGGGAATACCTGGAGCAATGATTTTATTACCGGTATTGTCGGTATAATTTGAAGATCCGAAAAAAGTGGTTCCCGGAAGATAACCATAAAGTGCCGTACCACTATTTTCTGTGTATGAAATATTCACATTGTATAACATCATCAGAAATCTGACAAGATATTCATCCAAATGCAACCCCACCTTTTTTTCATCTTTTTCTCCTGTAATTTCGACAATAGCCAAGGCACAATCAGTCTCAGGAGTGAACATGATCCGGTTCTCATTGACAACTTTGGTCAGTCCCTTGATCACTTTTCCCTTTTCGTCGGTCACTCGGACTGTGACTTTTGAAGTACCAAGTTTATGAAATATTGATTGTGGTACCCGTTTTTTTAACACAACTTTACCGTCACGGAACTTTAAAGGTACATTACCAGACAATGGTTTTTGTACGCCTCTTGTTTGTGCCTCCCGTCTGCCGGCACTGAATTCGCCATATTTCTGATTGATTCTTTTAAGATAAGGGACACGGTTATAGATCCTGAGAAAGTCAGCCTGTCCGTTCAATTGGATTGCCCGGGAGTTGTTGATACTGTTTCCAATTACATAGTTGCTTTTTGTCTGAGCGGCTACATCCCAATCATATCCGGCTTGATAAACTACATTCGATGACATCCAGTCCAATAATGGAAGTTTATTGATGGGTAGGGTATAGGTGATGTTCCATGTATGATGGTAATGGGTATTGCGTCCACCATCCAAAATATTTTGCCAGATTGTGTCGCGCCTGGCCTGATAACCTGGCAGGTTTTTGTCCATGGAACCGAGCGGTTCATCAATCCGGGATGAGTTTATGGCAGAAAAATCGATTTTTAGCCCGCGTGTAAGATCGTATCGAAAATCATAATAACGGTTCCATGTAAAATCCTTGAGGTAAGATATGGGCAGGATAAACCCTGGATTTGTAATGTTGCGGTATTGGAGCAAACTGCTTGTCCTGTTGATATCAGAACGGAAAGATAGTTGACTTGGCGTGAAATTAAGGTTAAAATCCCTGATCAATGCCAATGAGGGGGACTTTAAAAATTTGATATCTTTAAAAGGATCGACTGTGACAGGTCGTGCCATAAAATTGTAGCTCAATAAAGCCCGCGTGTTTTTTGTTTGTTCGAGGATTGTATTGATATCTCCGTGCTCATAAATGTTATGGGAATAAGTCAATGAAAAGTTGGAGATGTCATAAAATTTTGGGTTCTCATCCTTTCCCCGTTTGTCGATTTGAACATTTGTCAGGTTAAAGCTTTTACGTGAAGTAAAAGTCTGGGAGATCCGTTTGATCGAATCACGGGCATGCGCACTACCTGCATTTGCAAGTGCATCAGCCAGTTTAACATCTTTGTCCAGTGGAGAATATTCTGGCGTTGCTACAGATTTTGAGATTCCAATGTACAATGGGATCTTTACTCCGGATTCAGGTTTAAAGAATTTGCCCAGTTCAAGATTGGTCGAAATATCGTATTCATGACTGTCATCAAGAGTACGCTGACCCATTTTTGAGTCAATACTTCCAAATCCTGTTGTCGTCATCTTTCCTGCGAATGAATAGGTTCCCAGATCGGCAAGATTTCCTGACACGCGGCCTATTGCAGCCCATCCTCCCTTCTCTTCAAATTGCGTGAGCCTCAATTCGTTCACCCAAACCTCAACCGATTTTGAACCCAAGCTCCTTTCCTTTTTATTTCTGATCCCGATCATGGCAACTTCAACATCTGACAGGTCAGGATTTCCTTTAATTTTGATCCTGTTTTTATTGCTGTTAACACCAGTATGAATCTGTTCAAAAATATTACCCAGAGTTATTAAAGATCCTGATTTCCGCATTTCCGCGTTTCTGGCCTGTTTTAAAAGCGGAAGCGCATCAAGGGGGATATAGACCCTGTCTTCTTCCGGCCAGACGATAAAACGGTCCGTCTCCTTGTTGCTATCGTAGTAACCTGGTTTCGTAAGTTTTAACGGAACTTCGTATTCATAGTAATTATATTGGAAATCAGATCCTAACCTGACAAATAAATAGAGATCGTCATCATTTAGGTTTGTTCCTTCCAACTCTTCTGCATGAACCTCCAATTTGAGGGTTTTATACCTTCTCATGTCAGTCATCATGGTCTTATAAGCACCTCGGGCATCTCCCGGTTGAAGGTCAACTGTCCTCAGAACCATTGCCTGTTCGTTCAACTGGGTTAACTGGGTATTTGAAGGATCAATGACACGGCTAACACCAGGAGGAAGAATGTAATTGATTGGTTTTCTGTTGCTATTTTCCTCAACGTTGACGGCTGAAATATCAAATTGGGTATTGGGAGCAGGGATACTATTGTCCTCGGTTAGTGGATTATCGTACCTTCTCCAGTTTGTCCGCACAAGATCTAAAGTTGCAAAACGCATAACAACAGGCTTTTGCCATCCTTTAAGAAACATGCGGATAAAACGGATCGACCTAAAGTCGCTGATGGCCCCGATTGTTTTTTCAGGTGAACTTACAGGAATTTTAAACTGGTACCAGGTAATATCTGATTTAGCGCCACTCTTGAGGTTGACTGTTGCTTTTTTAATATCGGTAATATAATTTTTCCCCAATACCATATTGGTCCGGTCAATCTTAAGATGGTACTGATAATAAGCTTCGGTTTCATTGAGGGTATTATCGTCGTTAATATCTTCAACGTCAGGAATTGTAGTTGCAGCAGTCGGGTAGCTTTCAGGCGATTGCTCCGATGTAGGCGAATTGCCTTCCGTCCTCGAATAGTATTTATACCGCTGCAAAACATCTTTTTGCTCCTGGTCATAATCTCTACCCCTAAAATAGTGATAATCATCACTTGAGGGGTCATTATATATCTTTGTAAAGGCTGTGTCGTTAACAAGCGGTTTTATATCATTTAGATAACCCGAAAAGAATGTTCTTTCATCAACCGATTTAAGGCCATCAAGACCAACATCCTGGTTTACACGTGCAGCAGGTAAATTATCGAATGCTTTAACGAGTGATTGTTGTTTAGAAACCCGTCCCCAATTGGTAGCATCCGTACTTGCAGGATCTCCATCGGCAGGTAAACCATGCTCAAACGATTTTCTGCCATCCCGCAAAATATCTTCCGAGACATTTCCAAGGTTAAAATAAAGGTCCCCTCCAGGATTTTTAAGATCAGGATCTTCTGCAAAAGGATCCATCAACCAGAATTCGATGTATTCAACATTGGCGGCTTCAAAATCACTTGTCTCGATTTTTCGCATGATACCAGCCCATCGTGTTTCGGGTGCTTTTAGTGTTCCATCCCGATCGACTCCCGAAGAATAGGAAGAAGGTTGGGCATCATAATTATTCGTACCACGTTCAGATGGATAATAGGAAAGATCGAGTGTCGGAATATTGGTGGGCTGACCTGCTGGAGTTTCCTTATCGGGAAAAATCTCATATTGAAAAACCTCCCTTACGCGATGATCGTCCAGTTTTTTTTGTTCACTGAGATAGGCAGGGGCAGTTTTACGCTGCATATACGGATCAATGATGTACCACGACAGTAAAGCCCGGTTATACCCACTAGCCAGATTATTGATCAGATTTCCTTCGGGAAAAAGGTCGTTTGACTGTGGCGTACTAGCGGTGTACCAACCTACAAACGATTTGAGTGTAATGGGTGTTTTGGCCCCTTCAAAATCATCCAGATAAGCCGCACCCTCTTTTGAGATTACTTTTGAATGGCCGGGGAATAACTTGGCCCATTCTGCCTCGATCGCTATTTTGGACTCCTCGTTGGTTTTCAGGAAGGGAAGGGCATTTACCATTTTTGTAACAAAACCTGAGGTTGTATTATACGAAGCATTTAACCCCAACATAAGGTTGGAAATCGGATCTTCGCCATAGTTCACCTTTTGATACAATGGTTTTTCCTGGAGATACATCAATGTTGCGCCTAAATTGAAATTTTTGTTGAATTCGTAATTCAGGTGAGTTCCAAGCATGGTCTTCCGCTGCATGCTGAACAGATCTTCACTTTCTGTCGAAATCGAAATGGGTGTCCCCGATTCAAGCAATCCCTGGTTGATCACCTTGACCTTTCCTTGAACATAATCGACTATAAAATCGACATCTTCCTGAAGTTGCCGTCCCCCTGCCATCACTTTCACGGAACCCCGTGTAATATTTACAGCATCAAGCGCGATCTCAGAGTTTGAAGATCCTTTATAACTTCCAATCAGGCGAAATTTGTTTTTTTCCGCATCTTGTTGAGCAACTGTTTTGGTATTATCGTACAGACTTCGAAAAACATATTTTTTGATGGCGGTAGGATCACTGTTCAATTTTCGTTCAAGATTCGATCCAAAAGGTTCAATCACTGGGAAAATGATCCTTCCGCGCTGAGAATTGATGGTGATCCGTTCAAGATAATCGAAAATCCCATCAGGATATGGATCAAGCTGTTTATTCAAACGGTCAAGATTCATCACCTCAAGAAGTATCTTTTCCTTGAGGGGCCCGTCGGGGAGATAATTGATATTCGTCCCTGCAGCATCGTTTTTATACAGGACGTCCATTTTAAAATTGTCAGCCGAAATTTGTGACCCATTAATGCTATAGATATTCTTCATCATTAATTTCCAGTTCTTGAATGCCGGGTTGAGGTTGGTTCCTTTCAGCATTTTCAGGATCAAGGTTGAGGGTGCGGCGATCCCGTCTGTCGAAAATTCCCCCACCTGGAAGGTCTGTCCGTTGGCTGTAAACTGATAGGCAACAGCTAAAACCTCATCATTATTAAGTGACTGATTAAGTGATAAATAACCAAGCTGACGATTCAATGTATATTCGGTCGAATCCAACAACCTTGCATTTTCGATCTTTTCATAGTCACGCGCCCCAACAAAATCCCTGGCCGATAACGGACCAAGCACTTGCGTAAGTTTTGCAATGTCACGCACACCTGAATAGGTTGTTGACATCTCTTTGTAAAGTCCGTTGATGTTGTTATTTGGATAGGTATTCATTGGGAAAGGGAGGCCGGAATTATCGCCAAATGATGAAATGGTCTGGTTCTGTTTGTTGGTCCCTTTTTCACCCAGGTCGAGAAGGGCAAGGATATTACGTGATTCCTGAAACCGGCTCGATTTATTGGTGACCCAAACTTCAATCTTATTGATCGTTACCGAAGATTTTATAATGGGTAAATCTGCTAATGCCTGATCATAATTATCATAAAAGAAATGACCAAGCAAAAAGTGGCGGTTGGCATCATAGTCTGTAGCACTAAGATCGAACTTTGATTTTTCTGCACCCCCCTCGGTATTGATCACCTTCGTTTCACCTTTCTGTTGCGAAAAGACAGTTGCGACTGACAGTTTTCCAAATTGCATTTCTGTTTTTACCCCAAAAAGATTTGTCCCACCCCTGATCAGCGTACCAGTCAATGGCATCGAAACATTTCCGGCCTCAACATTTTTAAGGATATCGTCGTCTGTGCCGGCATAATTGAGCTTGATTTTATTTTCGAAATCGAAGGTAGCATCGGTATTGTAATTAAAGCGCATTTTCATACGGTCTCCAATGGACCCATCCAGGTTGACATTAATTTTCTGGCTGAAATCGAAAGTTGTGTTTCGTTGCATCCGCACCGGGATCGATGGGTTTTCAATTCTGTTGCTCTTCACTCCAAGGCTCATTTCAACATATCCCTGAGGTTTGATATTCACGACATTCGAACCAAATACATTGCTAAAGGCCTGCCCCGAAATTCTAAACTGAGAACCAAGTTGCGATTTTTGGTCCAATGTATTCTGAGCCATCCTTTCACGCCAATAATGGTCAATTGTTTCCCGAAGTCCTGTTTTAAGGTATTCCTCACGACTAAGTGACAATGGCAGACGATAATCTAAATTGCCAACTTTTTCGGAGATCAGATAATCGCCCGTAATGGGATCATAATCAATAACTGTATGAATATTTGAAGGTTTTTTAAGATAGAGTGCTGACGTGTCGGTGTGTTCGGAATTTGCAAACAAACTTTTATCTTTAAATGGATAGGGAAGGGGACCCAAAGTGTCGCGCCGGACAGTATCATTTGGTGTCTGGTAATTTTTTACCAGATCATTCCCTTTTGATACCACCAGGCTTACCATGGCAATACTTTTCCAGGTTAGCGTAAAGAGGATCAAAAATGATAAAGCGGACGCCGAATATATAATTATCTTTCGCAAAATCTGTAATTAAAAACTTTTTAATGCAATTTTAAGCAATTGTTCAACTGTCAGGCCTGGCTGTGCTGCAATTATCTGGTCTAAAGATTTTTCAACCGCTTTTTTGTTGAACCCCAGCATCTCAAGTGCAGCGAGTGCCTCATTGCGCACAACTGAATCACCGGATTTGAAAATTTTATCAGAGGCAGATCCTTTGCCCACCTTATCCTTTAGCTCGATGATTACCCTTAAGGCTGTCTTGGCGCCAATACCTTTAATGCTTTTCAAAAGATTCACGTTCTCCTTTAGGATCGCCTCCCTCAGATCGTCAGGAAGATAGGATGAAAGCATCATGATTGCTATGGCTGCCCCTATCCCGTTAACCGAAATCAGCAATCGGAAAAAATCACGTTCATCCTGATCGGCAAAACCATAAAGCAAGTGTGCATCTTCCCGTACAACCTCATGGACATAGAGTTTACTGGTCAACTTCCCATTTAAGCGAGAAAAGGTATTTATCGAAATATGTAAAAAATAACCTATTCCTCCGGTTTCGATTACAGCCCAGGCCGGTGTCAATCCGGTAATTGTTCCGTTAATGTATTCGTACATTGAAATAATAAAATTAACCTGTGAAAATATTATTCTCCACCGGTGCGGTCAATTTCGTGACGTTGTAAAGTATTCTTTGTTAATTCCTTATATAATCTTCTGTTTTCAAACACGTCGATTGCAAGGTACATTGCGTTGCGAAATGACTCTTCTGAGGCAGTACCTGAACCTGCAAGGCTATAGGCTGTTCCGTGTCCCGGAGAGGTTCTGATAATCGGAAGACCGGCAGTATAATTTACACCTGACTCAAAAGCAAATGACTTGAATGGGATCAGGCCCTGATCGTGAAACATGGCCAGGGTAGCATC
>TBL_comb47_HYPODRAFT_10008678_pt1 | contig 10326 bp, 7 predicted proteins | sample TroBogypolimnion_40_FD_10682 | JGI IMG/M metagenome (IMG submission 10682)
CCTTATCGTCAGAACCTGATGCCCGCATATTGGTCAGCTTTTTCGATTTGGTGAGGTTCATGGCCAAATCGCCTTCACGGCTGCTTTCTCCAACTACCTGTCCCTCGTAAATCTCTTCCTGGGGATCGATGAAGTATTTTCCCCTGTCCTGAAGTTTATTCAGTGCATAGGCAAAAGCTGTTCCGGTTTCAAGTGCGACCAAAGAGCCGTTCAGACGTGTTTCGATAGGTCCCCTGAATTTGTCATATTTGATAAAACGGTGTGCCATAACTGCTTCTCCCTGAGTTGAGGTCATCATCGTGGTACGAAGCCCAATGATTCCGCGTGAAGGGATATGAAATTCAAGGTTGATGCGGTCTCCCTTTTTCTCCATATTCAGCATTTCTCCCTTCCTGCGGGTTACCAGATCAATGGCTGTGCCACTCAGCTCTTCCGGAAGGTCGATGTGAAGTAACTCTATCGGCTCATATTTTTCGCCGTCAATCTCTTTAAACAGTACCTGAGGTTGTCCAACCTGAAGCTCATAACCTTCGCGGCGCATTGTTTCAATGAGTACCGAAAGATGAAGAACGCCACGTCCATGAACATTCCAGGCATCGGCTGAATCGGTAGTCTCTACATGCAAGGCGAGGTTTTTCTCGAGTTCACGCATAAGACGGTCATGAATATGGCGACTGGTGACAAATTTACCCTCTTTTCCATAAAATGGAGAGTTGTTGATTGTGAACAACATACTCATGGTTGGCTCGTCAATTGAAATTGGCTCAAGCGGTTCCGGATTTTCATAATCGCAGATTGAATCTCCGATTTCGAATCCGTCAATTCCTACAAGTGCACAAATATCACCATTGCTTGCACTGAGGACTTTTTCCCTGCCCAGACCTGTGAAAACATGTAGTTCTTTTATCCGGGTTTTGGATATTGTGCCATCCCGCTTAACGAGTGAAACGTTCATTCCTTCCTTCAATTCCCCCCGATGGATACGTCCAATTGCGATACGACCCACATATTGGGAGTAATCGAGTGAGGTGACAAGCATCTGAGGAGTCCCCGGATTTTCAGTTGGTGCAGGGATGTGTTCAATAATTGCATCAAACAATTCTGTAATATTTTCTGTCCTGATTTTCCAGTCGTAACTCATCCAGTTTTGTTTGGCTGAACCGTAAATTGTCGGGAAATCAAGCTGTTCTTCAGTCGCATCAAGGCTGTACATCAATTCGAATACCTGCTCATGAACAACATCGGGACGACAATTGGGTTTGTCGACTTTATTGATAACCACAATTGGTTTTAATCCAAGTTGAATGGCTTTCTGCAGAACAAAACGGGTCTGAGGCATAGTACCTTCGAAGGCATCAACCAGCAGAAGTACGCCATCTGCCATGTTTAAGACGCGTTCTACTTCACCACCGAAATCGGCATGGCCTGGAGTATCAATGATATTGATTTTTGTACCGTTATATACTACCGATACGTTTTTGGCAAGGATTGTGATCCCTCTTTCACGTTCCTGATCATTATTATCGAGGATAAGTTCTCCCGGATTCTGGTTACCCCGGAAAATATTGGAATCCATAATCATTTTGTCGACCAGTGTCGTTTTCCCGTGGTCGACATGAGCTATAATCGCTATGTTTCTGATATTTTGCATCTATTTATTTTGAGCCGCAAAGGTAGTCATTTATTTGATTGTTAATCTTACCATTAATAAAATCATTTTACGCCCGCTTTACTCACTTCAAATATTAACTTTGCAGGTTTGCCGGTTGACCAAAATTTCCCCCGCATCAGTTTGGGTTATTTTGCTGATTCAATAATAATTACACTATACTTTTAAGTGACGGGCTTTAAACCTGTCCTTTTAAATTAAAGCATTATGTCCCGTTCTGCCTGGTTTCATTACTTCATCTTATTCCTGGGAATTCTCTGTATCTCGTGGTCTGCCATTTTTGTGAAACTGGCCGGTGTATCTGGATTAAGTTCTGCCTTTTACCGGATGTTTATTGGTTTCATTGGTGTTTTGCCTGTTTGGCTGTTTCGCAAACGTGCTCTGACCGGTTTGAAGCCAATTTTAGTTGCAATCCTGTGCGGTGTGATATTTGCCTGTGATATCGCAGTTTGGAATATCTCGATATTGTTGACCAAGGCAGCAATTTCGACACTAATTGCCAATCTTGCTCCTGTCTGGGTCGGGATTGGGGCTATTTTATTTTTGAAGGAGAAACCTGGGCGCATTTTCTGGATTGGAACTGCGGTCGCATTATGTGGAGTTTCGATTATTGTGGGGATTAACCAGATCTACCATTCCAGATTGAATGCCGGCCATTTTCTGGCTATTCTGGCGAGTTTATTTTATGCTTTTTACCTGCTTATTATGCGAAAAGGGAGACAAAAATTAGATACAGTGACCTTTACGATGATATCCATGTCATCGAGCACCGTAGTTTTGTTCTTTATTGCAGTGATGACCAATACGCGGCTCACCGGATTTTCATTATCTTCCTGGGAAGCTTTGGCAGGGCTTGGATTAATCTCTCAACTGGCTGGATGGCTTGCCATTAATTATGCCATAGCCTTTATGCCATCGACCGTTGCATCGGTTAGCCTGTTGAGTCAGTCGGTGTTTACAGCCTTGATTGCTATTCCTGTATTAGGTGAAAAGCTTACTGCAATGGAGGTGTTCGGTGCGCTGATTGTATTATCGGGCATATTTCTGGTGAACAAAAAAATGTTTAAACGAAAAGTGGCAGTTCAGCAGGAGTTTGATTGACGGGATGACTCAAGACAACCCAAGGTAGGAACAACTATAACAAATGGAATAGCCATGGTTGAGTAATCATCAACCGAAATGAAAATATCACCATCCGTCAGCTGACGGATTCCATCTGACCTTTAAAAAATAAATTATTTACAGATGAAACACAGAAACCCCCATAACTTCGAAGGTACAATGCCGATTTACCAATATTTCAATACATGTTCCTGTGTATTTTCCCCCGGATTTTTTTAAGGTGAAATTTAAAAGAGATAATTCAAACCGATATAAATTCCCGAATCGCCGTCTTGTTTATTGGTGGCAATTCCATAATCCATGGCAATGACAAAATTGTAATTCATAACGAGCCGCAAACCTGCGCCATAGCTGGTGTGCATATGTTCGGCCCCCTTATTGAAATAGTCAGAAGCGATAACGGTTGCAGGTAATTGAAGATTTGAGGTGTTAATTTTTTTGGTTACCCGTCCGAAATCACTAAAAGTGTTTGCAGCCAAATAGAAATTTTGCCTTATCAGTTTAAATTTAGCAAATTTATATCTTAATTCGACGTTGCCCAGAATATATCCGTCACCAACAACCCTGTTCCTGCGCACTCCGCGCAGATTTTTAGCTCCTCCAAGTCCGGTGGATGAGGCCCCGGTCATAACCGAAGAGATTATTTGAGGCTCGTAATAGAACGGTACATGGCCGGTTAAGGTTTGCTGCCAGTTTATCCGGTATACCAGCGAAAGATCATCCGTGATCAGAGTAAAGTATTGCCTGTGGGTTATGGATATTTTGGAAAAACCACTTTCTGCCCCTAAAAATCCTGGTGCAAAAGCCAGCACTGCTTCAGTCCAGATCCCTTTCATAGGATTTGGCTTATTGTCTCGTGTATCGCAGACAATTCCGCCTTTGATTTCCGGGACAAATCCACCTTTAGCTTCGTTTGTATTGATTAATCCCCACTGGATATATTTCTCATATAATCCAGGCTGCTGTTCAACAGCTGGCAACTTATTGCCGGCACTTAACCCTCTGTTGATCTTATTGATATCCACTGATGAAAGGCTGTAATTAAGCAAATTAATTCCAGCAATCCAGCCAAAAGCTGATTCTGAAAATTTTCCCTGCAGATCTGTTTTAAACCTGAAAAGCTTTTGTTGATATTTATAAAACATACGTGTTTTGTAATCCTGACTTGATTGCATCTCCCAATTTTTGTTCAATACCGATTCGTACCCGTTAAACCCATAAAAATCGTAAGCTTCATCAGGTAAATAACTAAGATCGGTTGTGATCTGAATTCCAGGTATCAGAGCCTCTGAATCGTAATAAAACCGGTAAATACCACTCCCTTTGGTGAAATGTGACACTTCGAAGTAGAGCGAGTGCTTATACTTAGGGAAGGCCCTTCCGTCACCAAAATTATAGAAATTCACTGCGGCACCGTACTGAAAACCCTGATCGGTATCGTAGGTAATTGTAGGAATCGCCCCAAAATTCCAGCCTGTTTTAATTTTGACAGAGTCTGCTTGCGCCTTCTGTACTTCTCCCGAAACAAGGTAGGCCGGCCCTGAAAGAAGGAAACAGGTAATTAAAAATAGCTTTTCTGTCATAGAATTTAATTTTGGTTAGTGAATTATGAGATAGCTAATATATAACTATTATCCGGATTTTAGCTAAATCTTTGCCTTGCCCCCGATTTAAAATCGTTTATATTTACCATATTTGTGTGATTTTCCCTACAGGATTGTTTTAATTGTTTTCTCAATATTAATGTAAATACTTTAAAATGAAATATATTGGTGCGCACGTCAGTGCTGGCGGAGGTGTGGAAAACGCTCCTTTAAATGCAAAAGAGATTGGTGCAAAGGCATTTGCATTGTTTACAAAAAATCAAAAGCAATGGAATGCATCCCCTTTGACCGGAAAAAGTATAGAAGCCTTTAAGAAAAATTGTGCTGACAATGGTTTTCTTCCGGAGATGATTCTTCCGCACGACAGCTATTTGATTAATCTTGGACATCCTGAGACGGAAGGTCTGGACAAATCGAGGGAGGCATTTAATGATGAAATGACGCGTTGTCAGGAACTTGGATTAAAAATGTTAAATTTTCATCCGGGGAGTCATCTTAATAAAATTTCTCCTACTGAATGTTTGACACGAATTGCAGAATCCATAAACATAGCATTGGATGTTACCCATGGAGTTACGGCAGTAATTGAAAATACTGCCGGGCAAGGGACCAACATGGGTTATGCTTTTGACCAGATAGCTGAGATAATCAGTCAGGTGGAGGATAAATCGCGCGTTGGGGTCTGTATTGATACCTGTCATACCTTTACTTCAGGGTACGATTTGCGGACAGAAGAGGTTTTTGATCAGACTTTTGCAAAATTTGAACAGATTATTGGATATAATTACCTGAGAGCCATACATCTTAACGATTCGAAAAAAGAGCTTGCCACGCGTGTTGACCGCCACCACAGTATTGGTCAGGGGTTTATCGGGATGGAGCTTTTTGAATTAATCATGAACGATTCTCATTTTGATAATATTCCAATTATCCTCGAAACTCCCGATGACACCATCTGGGCCGAAGAGATCAGATTATTATATTCGTTAATAAAATAGATTTTTCTTAATATTTTTTTAAATGATTAATGGATTACATATATTTGTATAGTAAAGAGTAAGAGAAAAGTTCAACCTCAGGACTTTGATATCAATAAAAAGTTGCTATATCTGTTAATTGTTTCGGGTCAAGTCGAATTAGTCTTTTATCTATACAGTACATTGCTTTATCCAAGATATTATTTTTGAGGGAAATCTTTATGGAAGATTATTTTTCTCCGGACGAGATCCGGACTTTAATGAGCAGGTGTGAGTCTGATCGTCAGCGGATTATACTTTTTATGCTTTATAACTATGGTCTTTCCATAGAAGAAACTATTGAAATAAAATCCGGTCAGTTTATGCGAAAACCCGATTTTCTCCTCTTTAATTTCACCCGAAAGCTAACCGGGAAGAGTCATACCTATAAGATTCAGTATGAGAATTACCGGCTATTTTATAGGGTTTTGAATAAATTGCAGGACCATGAACCGGTTTTGCATAAAGATAAAAATCTTCCCGTTTCAGATGCGATTATAAAAAGAGATCTTTTTGATGTGGCAATAATCATGAATAAAAAGATCACTGCAGCTCAATTATTTGAAAGTCATTTATATTGGCTGTTCAAAAAAGGGGTCAGTTATGCCCAGGCCGTCGAAGAATACGGGCTTTCACTTTCGGGAAAACCGTTTAAGATTTGGGAAAATGCTATGTTATCAGGCAGGTTATGGCCTATACTGTTAGAATAACACATCTTCAACTTTTTGAGTTGTTTTATAATTCATAATTTGAAGCGTGCAATAAAAAAAAGGCGATCAGTTTTGACCGCCTTTCTCATAAATAATCCCCTTATTTTGTTTTTCCGGGTCTGGTATCAGTTCTGAATGGATTTGCCGGCAATCCTTCTGAATTGTAAAGGTTCAGATCATCCGGATTATCTGCCCAGCCATACCTTACTTCTGCAGGATTTTCCACCTCTTCACTGACCAACATCACGGAATTGCTGTTTAAAAGGGTGGCTTTAGCCCATTTAAAGGCTCCATCTTTGGAAGCAATTGTAAAGCCGTTCACATAGCCATACTTATTATTAGCCTGAAGCCCCTTTCCGGTATTCTCAAATGTTATAAAGATTTTGTTTTTCTCAATTTTCATCCCCTGATAAGTAGGACCGGTATAAACCAGATTTTCACCGTATGCAACTTTACGTGCGGCTAACGAGAGCCGGTAACCAACCGTCTGTTTGTCAGTTGGATGGATGTTGTTGGCATCTCCCACATCAATAATCGTGGCCATACCTGTATTTTCAAGACCAAGGGTTTGTGTTTGCGCTTCCCTTAGCTCTGCCCAATTGCTTTCACCGGGTTCATTCACCGGTTTTGTAAAATTGGCCAGCTGAACGAAAAGGAATGGGAAGTTCCCTTCTCCCCATTTGGTTCGCCAATCCTTAATCATATTGGGGAATACCCGCTTATATTGCTGTGCCCGCGGGGCATTTGATTCTCCCTGATACCAGATTGCCCCTCTTATTCCATAAGGGATTATTGCATTTAGCATACCATTATAAAGCAGAGTAGGATAGCTGTTGGGTCCTAATTTTCCGGCTTTCAAATCTATATTTTTCAGTTTCCCGAGCATTTCGGAGAAGTCGGGATCGGCAGCAATTGCCTCAGGACTCATCCAGGTTTCGGCTACCGTTCCCCCCCACGAGGTATGGATCAAACCAATCGGAACTTTTAGTTGATCGTAAAGGTTCCGTCCGAAAAAATAGCCTACTGCCGAGAAGTCAGCAACCGATTGTGGCGAACATTCACTCCATTCTCCCTCTTCCAGGTTTTCCTGAGGTTCTTTGGAAATTCTTTTCTTTACTGTAAAGAATCTGATATTCTTGTTGTTGGCGTTTGCAATCTCGGTTGTGGCATTTTTTGCTGATGATACCCTAAATTCCATATTCGATTGCCCGGAACATACCCAGACCTCCCCAATCATTACATTTCCGAAGGTGAGGAGATCTTTCCCTTTAACAGTCATCATATAAGGTCCGCCCGGATTCATTTTGGGAAGGTTAACCCGCCATTTCCCGTTTTTTCCGGTGCGTGTGCTAACCACATTCTGATCTAGTGAAACAGTTACTTTTTCCCCCGGAGAGGCCCAACCCCAAACAGGAATCGGAATTCCCTGCTGAAGAACCATATTGCAATTAAAAAAAGGTGGAAGTGTAACCTTTGATATCCCGGCTAATGAGATCATCAGCAGAAAAAACAGGATCGAATAGCGTAATCCGTTAATTTTCATTTTAAATCGGTTGTTTAAGTGATTGATTGGAATTGTATTGAGTTTTATATTCATTCATTGTTGAGTTATTAAATGAGAGATGAAGAGAGGTTGATTGAGCCTGTCAGATAGGTGCAGGCATGACCAGAGATAAGCACCCGGTTTCCCATCAATTGACATTCCAGAATGCCACTCCTGGAAGATAACTGACGTGCTTCAAATTTTAGCTTATTCAGCTTGTGGGCCCAGAAGGGTACCAGTGTTGTGTGGGCTGATCCTGTTACAGGATCTTCATTAATTCCAACTTTCGGGGCAAAAAACCGCGAAACAAAATCGTATTCATACCCTGGTGCCGTAATGATGATGCCGCGGGCTTCGACAGTCTGAAGCTTTCCGAAATCGGGCGTGATCTCCTCAATATCCTCCTGTGACTGGTAATATAACAAATAGTCTGTTTTACCTTTCCATATTTCGAGTGGTCTGCATCCCAGCGACTCGAAAAGATGATCCGGTGGTAATGCCGGCTCCGGCTGATCGGCCGGAAAATTCAGCGTGAGCAGATCTTTGTGCCGGGTAACTTCGAGTTTTCCACTGAAGGCGGATTCAAAAATCAGGTGATCGCCTTTGAAATGAAGATGATTAAAGAGAACATGGGCAGCTGCAAGGGTTGCATGCCCGCACAATTCAACCTCTGCCAATGGAGTAAACCACCTTATTTCGAAAAGATCATCTCTTTTTTTTATGAATGCAGTTTCCGACAGGTTGTTTTCTGCTGCAATTTGTTGTAACAGTTCATCCGAAGGCCAGTAGTCCAACGGACAAACTGCAGCAGGATTACCGCAAAAGATCCGGTCAGTAAAAGCATCAACCTGGTAAATCGGAATGATCATATTTTGAGATGTTGTTGGCTACAATGGGTGTTGATTTCTCAAAGGTAATATAACCGGTGAAAAAATCCAATGAGTTCTATATTTGCTGACTTTTATTAATTTTATGTTTTTAAAATTTATACGTTCATGCGCACACATATTTTAGGAGAAACAAATTGGAAGACAGTAAAAGAGATTGATTTTCAGGTGGCTGTATTACCCTGGGGAGCAACTGAAGCTCACAATCTGCATCTTCCCTATGGTACGGATAATATTCTGGCCGAAAAAATCGCTGCCGAGTCAGTGAGGCTTGCCACTGTCAGGGGAGGCAAGGTGATTGTTCTGCCCGGAATTCCGTTTGGAGTAAATACCGGTCAACCCGATGTGAAACTGGATATGAACCTGAATCCAGGTACCCAGATGATGATCCTTAAGGATCTGATCACCGTTCTTAACCGGCAGGGTGTCCATAAACTTGTCATTTTGAATGCACATGGGGGAAATGATTTTAAACAGATTATCAGGGAGTTGAATCTGATTTTTCCTGAAATGTTTATTTGCCAGTGTAACTGGTTCAAAATTCCGGGCGGAGAAAGGTACTTTGAGGATATGGGAGAGCATGCGGGAGAGGTGGAAACAAGCTTTATGCTCTATTTGGCACCCGAATTGGTGCTGCCTTTATCTGAAGCTGGCGACGGTAAGGCGCGCGTATTTACCATTTCAGCGCTCAATGAAGGATGGGCCTGGGCGGAGCGGCAGTGGACCAAAGTTACCCGGGATACCGGAATTGGAAATCCGGCGCTCTCAACTGCAGAAAAAGGGGAGACCTTTTTTAAAATTGTTACTGCCAAAATTGGGGATTTCCTTTATGATTTATCTGTCCTGGAGAGGGATGATTTTTATAGGGACAGACCAGAATGAATTAGTGCTGTACTAACATCTTTCCTGCAAATAGTCAATCTGAAATCCATTGATCCGTAAGTTGACAGAGACATTGTTAATTACTTAACTCCTGTCAATGGCAAGTTAATTAATTTTCATGCTTTTAATATTTCTGGTATGAGGAGTTTTAAGCGGGTTTTAACTCCGGGTTCATTGGTAATCCTGTGGCTGTTGTTGATTCCGATTGCCCTCTTTGCCCACGAAGGCAAACCTAAATTCAGGGTGATTGGGTTTTATACGGGTCGCAATGATCCGGCACACATTAGTTTTGTTCACGAAGCAAATAAATGGCTGGCTGAATCGGCTAAAAAATATCGGTTTTCGTACGATTCGACCAGCAACTGGGATAACCTGAATCTGAAATTTCTTGCCAGGTACAATGTTGTACTGTTCTTGGATACGCGACCGGATAAGGCTGACCAGCGGATGGCTTTTGAGAATTATATGAAGCGGGGAGGAGCGTGGATGGGATTTCATTTTGCCGCTTTTGCACTCACCCCCTCCGATTATCCGCAGAACTGGGACTGGTATCATAACGAATTTTTGGGGAGCGGACAATATAAAGGAAATACCTGGCGACCCACCTCCGCGATATTGCATGTTGAACAGGTCGGGCATCCGGTAACCGGTAGTTTGCCGGATAAGTTTAAATCTTCACCAAATGAGTGGTATAGCTGGCAGAATGATTTGTGCAAAAATCAGGATATTACGGTTCTTTTATCCATTGATCCGGCAAGTTTTCCGTTGGGAACCGGACCCAAGACCTGGGAAATCTGGCATGAAGGCGATTATCCCGTAGCCTGGACCAATAAAAAATACCGGATGGTTTACTTTAACATGGGTCATAACGATCTGGATTATGAAGGGAAAAC
>TBL_comb47_HYPODRAFT_10008680_pt1 | contig 10325 bp, 9 predicted proteins | sample TroBogypolimnion_40_FD_10682 | JGI IMG/M metagenome (IMG submission 10682)
CATAGATGGTGGCTTGGGTCAGCAACGACAGCACCGTGCCGGAAGCCACAGCGGTGGCGACCACGGCACCCACGGCCAGGGCGGTGGCCGTGCTGATGGAAATTTGTTTGATAGACATGGATCGGTCTCTTGGCTAGGGCTAGGTACGGCTACCGGCAAAGCCAGCGGGTTTCCAGATCAGGATCACGACCATGATCACGAAGGGCAGAATCGCGCTCACATCCGGCAGGTAGACCGCGCCCAGCGACTGCACCATGCCCAGCACCAGAGCTGCGACGAAGGCACCGGCCAGCGAGCCCAGGCCGCCGACCACGACGACGACAAAGGAGTCGATGATCACGTCGCTGCTCATGCTGGGTGACAGGGACAAAAACGGTGCCGCCACGATGCCGGCCAGACCGGCGAGGGCCGTGCCCAGTCCCACCACACCGGCGCTCAGCGCATCGGTGTTCACACCCTGCATGGCGGTGGTGGTGGGGTCGGTGCTGGAGGCGCGCACAAACAGGCCCACCTTGGAGAAGCGCAACCACAGGCTCAAGCCCACGGCGACCGACAGGCCCACAAAGATCACGGCAATGCGATACGCGGGCACCGACGTCCCAAACAGATCGACCGAAAAGTTCAGGGCAGCCGGTGCCTGCACCGACAGATTGCTCTTGCCCCACACGGTTTGCACAAAGTCTTCAATCACCAGCAACAGGCCGAAGGTGACCAGCACCACGGTCAGCGGGTCGCGGTCTTGCAGCAGGCGAAAACCGTAGCGGTCCAGCAGCACGCCGAGCACGGCCATGATGGCCGGGGCCACGATCAGCGCGACCCAGAAGTTGCTGTGGCCGGCAATCGAATAGCCGAGGTAGGCACCCAGCATGTAGAGCGAGCCGTGGGCAAAATTCACCACCCGGCGCAGCCCGTAGATCAAGGCCAGGCCGGAGCACATCACGATCAGCAGTGCGCCGTAGGTCAGCCCGTTAAAGAGGTTGATGGTTAACAAGGTGGGTCTCCAGTTTTTCTTATGGAAGGCTTCAGACGACGCTGAGTTCGGCGAGTTCGGCGAGTTCGGCCAGTGCCGATTCGGGCGCGCCAAAGGCGGTCCAGCCACCATCCACCGGCAGCACGATGCCGGTGATGTAGCTGGCCTTGGCTGAGGCCAAAAAGAGAATGGCTTCGGCAATCTCTGCCGGTTCGGCCATGCGGCCCAGGGGCGTGCGGTGGGCTATTCCCTTGCCGTCCAACATGCCCTTGGCAGCCAGACCGGCCACCAGGGCGGTGTTCACATAGCCGGGGGCCACGGCATTGACGCGGATGCCGCTGCGTGCCCATTCGCAGGCCATGGCGCGTGTCATGCCCAGCACGCCGGCCTTCGCGGTGCAATAGGCATTGCGCATGGGCAGGCCGATGGTGCTGGCAATGGAGCCCAGGTTGACGATGGCGCCGCGCGCGCCCCCCGTGGTCAACGGTGCCAGCAGCATCACGCGGCCCACGGCCTGGCTCATCAGAAAGGTGCCGCGCAGGTGCACGGCCAGCACGCGGTCAAAGGCGTCGGCATTTTGGTCCACGGTGCTGCCGCTCTGGTCGCCAATGCCGGCGTTGTTCACCAGCACGTCGATTCGTCCAAAGCGGGCCTGCACCGCAGCGACGGCCTGGGTTACCGCAGCCTCGGAGCTCACGTCACAGGCCAGGCCCAGATGCACTGCGCCCAACTCGGCTGCGCGAGCCTGAACGGTGTGGTCGCTCAGGTCCAGCAGGGCCACGCGGTAGCCGTCGCGGGCCAGTGCCTGCGCCGTGGCCCAGCCGATGCCCTCGGCGGCGCCGGTGACGATTGCGACAGGTAAGCTTGCTTGGTTCATGGCATCCGTTTGAGAAAAAATATGTTTTCAGAGGACCGTTTGGAAGTCGTCAAAACGTGCTGAATTTTGGGTCGCCACTGCGACAATGGCTGGATCGATTCGTGCCAAAGGCAGGACATTTCATGCGCGCCATGGGGGGTGTTTTCCCTAGGGTTGACGTGCTTTTTGTGCGCGGTGCGCGTGCGTTAGCAGTGCCTGAAATGTGGCGAGCGCTTCTCGACAAAGGCATTCATGCCTTCCTTCTGGTCGGCCAGCGCAAAGGTGGCGTGCAGCATGCGGCGCTCATACCAAATGCCTTCGCTCAAGGGGCCTTCAAAGGAGCGGTTGACCGTCTCCTTCATCATCATCAAAGCGGGTAGCGAGTAGCTGGCAATCTTCTGGGCTGTGGCCAGCGCTTCTTCCAGCAGCCTGTCGGCAGGCAGCACGCGCGATACCAAGCCGGCGCGCAGCGCTTCCTGCGCATCCATCATGCGGCCGGTCAGGCACAGGTCCATGGCCAATGCCTTGCCGACAGCGCGCGGCAGGCGCTGCGTGCCACCTGCTCCCGGCAATGTGCCGATCTTGATTTCCGGCTGGCCAAAGCGCGCCGTCTCGGAGGCAAACACCAGGTCGCACATCATGGCCAGCTCGCAGCCGCCACCCAGCGCAAAGCCGGACACCGCCGCAATGACAGGCTTGCGGAAGGTGCGCAGGCGCTCCCAGTTGCGGGTGATGAAGTCGGTGCTGAAGGCCTGGGCAAAGTCCAGGTGCTGCATGGCCACAATGTCGGCTCCGGCGGCAAATACTTTTTCCGAGCCGGTCAGCACCACGCAGCCGATGTCGGCATTGGCCTCGACTGCATCGAGTGCGTCGCGCAGGCCGTCCATCACCGCGTCGTTGAGCGCGTTCATGGCCTCGGGGCGGTGGATGCGGATCAGGGCGACACGGCCCTGTAGCTCCAGCTGGATGACGTCGGCAGTGACGCTCATGCCTGTTCTCCGAACACCTTGGCGGTTTCGCGCAGTTTGAACTTCTGCAGCTTGCCGCTGGGGGTCTTGGGCAGGTCTTCCATCAGTTCCAATCGCTCTGGGTGGTACTGTTTGGTGACCTGGTTTTTGGACAGGTAGCGGCTCATCTCTTCCAGCGAGAAACTGTGGCCGGGGCGCACGGTGACAAAGGCGCAGGCGCGCTCACCCAGACGGGCATCGGGGTAGCCGACTATTGCCACCATGGACACGGCCGGGTGCTTGTAGAGCAGGTTTTCCACCTCCATCACCGGGATGTTTTCACCCCCGCGGATGATGATGTCCTTGCTGCGGCCGTTGATGCGCACATAGCCGTCGGCATCAATAAAGGCCATGTCACCGGTTTCGAACCAGCCGTCCACATCGGTGGCATTCAGGTGCGGGCGCTTGAGGTAGCCCGCAAACAGCGAATTGCCGCGCACCAGCAGCGAGCCGGTCTGACCCTGGGGCAAAGGTGTGCCGTCGGCATCCAGCACCTTGACCTCAATGCCGGGCAGGGGGCGGCCGTCGGTGCTGCCGGATTTCTCGGCGCAGCGCTCGGGTTCGGTGATGGTGACCGCACCGCATTCCGTCATGCCCCAGGCGGAGCTGACGGCCAGGCCCATCAGGCGACGGGCCTTCTCGATCAGCACCGGCGGAATCGGTGCACCGGCGCAGCAGAAGTTGGCAAAGCGCGGCGACACCGGGCCACCGGCCTCGGTGGCGGCGCACAGGTCGGCCACAAAGGGGCTAGACGCCATGCTGAAGCTGATGCCTTCATCGCGTATCAGTTCGAGTGCCTGCTTGCCGTCCCAGATGTCCTGGAGCACCGTGGTGGCGTTGAGGATCAGCGGGATCATGGCCAGGTAGCCAAAGCCGGTGAGGTGGGCCATGGGCGAGGCACCCAGAATCACATCGTTTGCGCCCAGGTGGTAGGCCTCGATAAAACCGTGCAGGTTGGCAAACAGGGTGTTGGAACTGTGCGTCACGCCCTTGGGCTCACCGGTGGTGCCCGAGGTGTACATCAGCAGCATCACTTCGTTGGCATCCAGCGTGCGCGCGGGCAGTGCGGTGCTTGTGTCGGCCAACAGGGCTGTCTCAAAGCTGTCAGGGCCTGTCCCATCCACCACCACCAGGCGTGGCGCGTGGTTCAGGCTTGGCAGCATTTCGCGGGCCATGGCCTCATAGTCAAAGCCCTTGTAAAGCTTGGGGACGATGAAGAGCTTGGACTCGCCAAAGTCCAGCATGAACTTGAGTTCGCGCTGGCGGAAGATCGGCATGATGGGGTTGGCCACCGCACCCACGCGGGCACAGGCCAGGGCCACGGCGATGAACTCCCACCAGTTGGGTAGCTGAAAGCTCACCACATCCGAGTGGCCCACACCCAGGGCGGTAAAGGAGCGTGCAATGCGCAGCACACGGTCTTCGAGTGTGGCATAGCTCAGGCGATCCGCGGCATTGCGGTCACTGCGGTAGCCCACTACGGCGGTCTTGTCGGGGCAGTCGCGCAGGGCCTGCGCCATGAAGTCGTTGATGGTCTGGTTGCGCCAGTAACCGGCGGCTGTCATGGCTTGCAGGCGCGGGGCGATGAGGACGGGATCGAATTGCATGGGCGGCCTTTGGCTAGTCTCACATGGATGGGGTTCGGGGTCTGCAGGGAAGCACCTTTGCGCTGCAGTTGCGACAATGTATTGTCACAAAAGAATTTTGGCAAGTGCTTCGAGCAGGAATATCGCTAGGTACTTTCCCTAGATTAAAAGAAGCGCCATTCCCGCACTAAATGCTGCAATGCGGCAATTTACAGAGAGAAATAAAAGAAATTTATCGGTTCTATGCGAATGCTTGCTGCGTTCTGACAGCAACATTCTGCGCTGCCTTGGTGCAACCTAGGGAAACTACCAAGATCAAAAATATGTAAAGACATTGACGTATGTAGACATTTCCTTCTAAACTTCGCTTCGACCTCAACAAGGAGCGCATTTCATGAACTTCCAACTCAGCGACGACCAGCAGGCACTGGTAGACAGTGCCCACAAGTTCGCCGTGCAAAGGCTTGCACCGGGCTACCGGGCCGGTGACAAAAGCGGCCGCGTGGACCGCGCCACCGTCAAGGCCATGGGCGACATGGGCTTTCTGGCCCCCGAGCTGCCCGAACAGTACGGCGGCATGGGCGTGGATTGCGTCACCAGCGGTCTGCTGTTGGAGCAGATCGCCTATGGCGACTTCAACATGTCCTACATCAACCTGTTGACCTCGCTGTGCGGCCAGATCATTGCCACCCACGCGCAGGAATATTTGAAGGAGCGCTGGCTCAAGCCCATCCTGGCCGGCGACAAACTGGTGGCGATTGCACTGACCGAGCCCAGCGCCGGCTCGGATGCCGCCCGCCTCAAGCTCAAGGCTGTGCGTGATGGCGACCATTTCGTCATCAATGGTGAGAAGACTTCCATTTCGCTAGCCGACCAGTGCGACGTGGCTGTGGTGTTCACCCGCACCGGCACCGACGCCGATGGTGCCAAGGGCATCAGCGCCTTCCTGGTGCCCATGGATTTGCCGGGCTTGACACGCACCGCCTTTGACGACGTGGGCACCCGCGCCGTGGGTCGCGGCTCCATCTTTTTTGACAATGTGCGCGTGCCGGCCGACCACATGCTGGGCGGCGAGGGCAAGGGCTTCATCCAGGTGATGCAGGGCTTTGACTACAGCCGCGCACTCATCGGCATCCAGTGCATGGGTGTGGCCCGTGCGTCGCTGGACGAATCCTGGGAATATGCCAAGGAGCGTGAGACCTTTGGCAAGCCCATCATCGAGCGCCAGGGTGTTAGCTTTCCGCTGGCCGAGGGCGAGACCTATCTGGAATCGCTGCGCTGGCACTGTCTGCGCACGCTCTGGCTCAAGGACAACAACAAGCCGCATTCGGCCGAGGCCGCCATGTGCAAATGGTGGGGTCCCAAGCTGGCCTGCGAAATCATTCACCAATGTCTGCTGACGCACGGCCACGGCGGCTATGCCAGTGACTATGCGTTTGCGCAGCGCTATCGGGATGTGCTGGGCCTGCAGATCGGCGACGGCACGGCCAACATCATGAAGATGATCATTGCCCGCGAAAAGTCCGGCATGCGGCTGACCTGAAGCGCCGCTTCAGCCAGCCTCACAGCTTCGACATATTCGTCTGCAACTTGGTGAAGTAATGCACAAACGCCAACCGGTCATCAAACGACATGCCCTTCAGGGCCTGGTCGTAGAAGGCATGGATCGGGTCCTGCAGCTTTTGCCAAAGGGCCTGGCCTGCCACGCTGAGTTTGACCTTGCGCGAGCGGCGGTCGTCTTCACTGGTGGCGCGCTCGATCAGGCCGTCGCGCTCCAGGCGCGAGAGCAGGCCGGTGAGGTTCTGGCGGCTGACCAACAGAAAGCGCGACAGGTCGTTGATGGACATGCCGTCCAGCGCCTGCGGGCGCGACAGAGCACCCAGCACCGACCACTGCTGCGTGGTGACACCAAACGCCTCAATCGCCTGCGTGCCCTTGGTGTGCAAGGTGTTGGCCACCTGGAACAGGCGAAAGAACAGGCGGTTGTTGATCTCGTGAACGGCCTGGTCTTTGTCAGAGCGGATATTGGGCATGGCTAAAAGTTTTCGGTAGAGCGGCTTGTGGCTTTTATCGTAATGGATGAATGCCGGGGCCTCTGAAGTTTTTCATTTATTCAAACGGAGTATTCAAATGCGTGGACTCAAAGACAAGGTAGTTTTGGTAACGGGCGGCGCCGGCGGCATTGGTGCTGCAACCTGCAAGCGCTTTGGCGAGGAGGGCTCCAAGGTCGCCGTGGTCGACATCAACCTGGCAGCAGCCGAAGCGGTGGTGAAAGAAATCACCGCAGCCGGTGGTACCGCCCAGGCCTTTGCCTTGGACCTCACGAAGCAAGACCAGGTGGTGGCCGGTGTGGCAGCGGTGGAGGCGGCGCTGGGCCCCATCGACGTGCTGGTGAACAACGCCGGTTGGGACCGTGCCGGCAACTTCCTCAAGACCGACAAGGCCCTGTGGGAACAAATCGTCGCCATCAATCTGTATGGATCGCTCTACATGCACCACGCGGTGCTGGCCGGCATGTCCGAGCGCGGCCGCGGCCGTGTGGTGAATGTGGCCTCTGACGCGGCCCGCGTCGGCTCCAGCGGCGAAGCCGTGTACGCCTTGTGCAAGGGCGGCATGATCGCCTTCTCCAAGACCATTGCCCGCGAACTCTCGCGCAANCAGATCAACGTCAACGTGGTCTGCCCCGGCCCGACCGACACCGCCTTGTTTGCCGACTTCGCNGGTGAAGGCGAGCAGGCCGACAAGCTGCGCCAGGGCCTGGCCCGCGCCATTCCGTTCGGCCGCCTGGGCCAGCCCGGCGATCTGCCCGGCGCGATTGCCTTCCTGGCCAGCGATGACGCGGCCTTTATTACCGGACAAGTGATCAGCGTTTCCGGCGGCCTCACGATGGTCGGCTAAAAAGGAGCCATCTTTCTACTGCGCAGGCACATCTCGCACTTGTGGTGCTCGCCGTACGGGAGTACGGCTCCGCTCCGCAGTGCAATCTGAGCCCGCTCGCTACGAAATCTAGCCCCCTTTTTCCATTTTCAATTTTTAACTATTTGGAGCTCACATGAACTACACCGACATTCTGTACACCAAGGTCGACGGCATCGCCACCATCACCATCAACCGCCCCAAGGCCTACAACGCCTTCACGGCTAATACCTGCGAAGAGATTATTCAAGCCTTCAAGGACGCCGACTTTGACCGCAGCGTGGGCGTGGTGGTGTTGACGGGAGCCGGCGAAAAAGCCTTTTGCACCGGCGGCGACCAGGGCACGCAAGACGGCGGCTACGGTGGCCGTGGTGTCATNGGCCTGCCGGTGGAAGAAATGCAAAGCGCNATCCGCGATTGCAACAAGCCCGTCATCGCCCGCGTCAACGGCTTTGCGGTNGGCGGCGGCAATGTGCTGGTCACCATCTGCGATCTGGCCATTGCTTCCGAGACGGCCCAACTCGGCCAGGTCGGCCCCAAGGTCGGCTCGGTGGACCCCGGCTTTGGCACTGCCCTGCTGGCCCGTGTGGTCGGCGAAAAGAAGGCCCGCGAAATCTGGTACCTGTGCCGCCGCTACACCGCTGCAGAAGCCCTGGCCATGGGCATGGTGAACTGCGTGGTGCCGGCTGATCAGCTGGATGCCGAAGTCAAGAAATGGTGCGACGAGATTCTGGAAAAGAGCCCCACCGCGCTGGCCCTGGCCAAGAAGTCTTTCAATGTGGACACCGAAATGATCCGCGGCATGGGCGGCCTGGCCATGCACGCCCTGAAGATGTATTACGAAACCGCGGAGTCGGCCGAAGGTGGCAACGCCTTCCGCGAAAAGCGCAAGCCCAACTTCCGCCAGTTCGTCAAGTAATCCGCATTCCGTAAAAGCACGCACCAGGACATCACCATGATCAGAGACCCGGAAACCATTACCCTGTTGCTAGCCACCATCTCGCGCTTTGTTGCCGAGCGGCTGGTACCGATGGAAGCCCTTGTGGCCGAAACCGACCAGATCCCCGATGATGTGGTCGCCGACATGAAGGAACTGGGTCTCTTTGGCATGTCCATCCCCGAGGCCTATGGCGGCATGGGCCTGACCATGGAAGAGGAAGTGCTGGCGGGTTTTGCGGTGGCGCAAACCTCGCCCGCCTTCCGCTCGATGTTTGCCACCAACAACGGCATTGGCGCACAGGGCATCGTGATTGACGGCACGCCGGTGCAGAAGGACTTCTACCTGCCTAGACTAGCCACCGGCGAAATCATCGGCTCGTTTGCCCTGACCGAACCCGACAGCGGCTCCGACGCCGGCAGCCTGCGCACCAACGCCGTCAAGGACGGCGACTTTTACGTGATCAACGGCACCAAGCGTTACATCACCAATGCGCCCGAGGCCGGCATCTTCACGGTGATGGCGCGCACCGATGCCACGCGCAAGGGCGCGGACGGTATCTCGGCCTTCATCGTCGAGAAGGGCACGCCGGGTCTGTCGCTGGGCCATATCGACAAGAAGATGGGGCAGAAGGGCGCCCACACCTGCGACGTGATTTTTGACAATGTGCGCNTCCCTGCAGCCAACCTGATTGGNGGNGTGGAAGGCATTGGCTTCAAGACGGCGATGAAGGTGCTGGACAAGGGCCGCATCAATATTGCCGCCGCCAGCGTGGGCGCGGCCGAGCGCATGCTGCGCGATGCCATCCGCTACGCCAAGGAGCGCAAACAGTTTGGCAAGGCGATTGGGGAGTTCCAGCTGATTCAGGCCATGCTGGCCGACAGCCATGCGGAAATCTATGCCGCACGCTGCATGGTGCTGGACGCCGCACGCCGTCGCGATGACGGCCTGAACGTCAGCACCGAAGCCGCCTGCGCCAAGATGTTTGCCTCCGAGATGTGCGGCCGTGTGGCGGACCGCGCAGTGCAGATTTTTGGCGGCGCCGGCTACCTCGCCGAATACGGCATCGAGCGCTTTTACCGCGATGTGCGCCTGTTCCGCATCTTCGAAGGCACGACGCAAATCCAGCAGCTGGTGATTGCCAAGAACCTGTTGCGCGACGCCGTCTAAGCCTCCTTTATTTTATTGGTGCAAGCCGGTCATTGGCTGGCTTGCCTTCCTCTTTAGCAAAGCAAACCACCATGTCCAAAACCACCACCCGCTTCCAATGGAATGACCCCCTGTTGCTGGAACAGCAGCTGACCGACGACGAACGCGCCGTGCAAGCCGCTGCGCGCAGCTACTGCCAGGAGCAGTTGGCACCGCGCGTGGTGCAGGCCTTTCGCAACGAGACCACCGATGTGTCCATCTTCCGCGAGATGGGTGCCTTGGGTCTCTTGGGCAGCACCATCCCCGAGCAGTACGGCGGGGCAGGAATGAACTATGTCTGCTACGGCCTGGTGGCGCGCGAAGTGGAAGCGATTGACTCCGGCTACCGCTCCATGATGAGCGTGCAGTCCTCGCTGGTGATGGTGCCCATCAACGAATTCGGTACCGAAGCGCAAAAACAAAAATACCTGCCCAAGCTGGCCACCGGTGAATGGATAGGCTGCTTCGGCCTGACCGAACCCAACCACGGCTCTGACCCCGGCAGCATGATCACGCGGGCCAAGAAAGTTCCCGGCGGCTATTCGATCAGTGGCGCCAAGATGTGGATCACCAACTCCCCAATAGCCGATGTGTTTGTGGTCTGGGCCAAGGACGACGAAGGCTCCATCCGCGGCTTTGTGCTGGAGAAGGGCTGGAAGGGTCTGAGCGCCCCCGCCATCCACGGCAAGGTGGGCCTTCGCGCCAGCATCACCGGCGAGATCGTGCTCGACGAGGTGTTCTGCCCCGAAGAAAACGCCTTCCCCGATGTGCGCGGCCTCAAGGGCCCGTTCACCTGCCTGAACAGCGCGCGCTACGGCATCGCCTGGGGGGCACTGGGTGCGGCAGAAGACTGCTACAGCCGCGC
>TBL_comb47_HYPODRAFT_10008681_pt1 | contig 10325 bp, 6 predicted proteins | sample TroBogypolimnion_40_FD_10682 | JGI IMG/M metagenome (IMG submission 10682)
CAGTGGCTGGAACGGGCCGCCGTTTTCAGCTGGCCTTGGCCCGCATGGCCTTGTAGATTTCGGCCCAGGCGTAGTTGTGCGCGTCATCGCCAATCTCGCCCGGCGCCAGGCCCATGTATTGGAGCGCGCCACCCAGGTCCATGGGCTGGATCATTCCGGCCAGGAAACGGTCCACCAGGCTCAAGTGGCCGGCATAGCGCTCGGGCTCCTGCTCGAAACACCAGCGGTCCTGCTCGGAGCCAAAGTGGTAGAGGCGCCCCTTGTATTCCAGCGGAAAGTCTTTGACGTTCCACTTCTTGCCCGGCGTGTAGTTGATGGGCAGGTTGCACATATTGCAGACCAGGGGCAGGGTCTCGGGGTAGGTCATGGCCATATTACCGTCGACCACGTTGTCGATGACCACGTCCCAGCACTCGCCCCAGGTGTCGTTCCAGCCGGGGTACTTTTCTTCCAGCCATTCGCGCTCGGCCGGGGTCACGCCGGCCGCCGGATTCCAGAACATGGTGGGGCGCCAGAACCAGGAGCCCAGGTGCATGCCGTGGTGCTGCTCGCTGAGCTGCTCCAGGAAGTGGTCCCAGTACCAGGGCAGGTCCAGGCCCAGGTCGGTCAGCGCCCGCTCGAACTGCGCGACGATCCATTCCTCCATGAATTCCTTGAAGGATTGCTTGCGGTGCTCCAGCGGCGTGTAGTAGTCCATGATCGGGCCGGTTAGCACCGAGAACAATTTCCAGGCGCGCCAGAAGGCGATGTCCACCTTCTTCTGGGCCTCGTCCTTTTTGCCGTTGTCGATCAGCACCTGCAGCGCCGGGCCGCCGATTTGCGCGTGGCGCGATTCATCGGTCTGGATGCTGGAGATCAGGCTGGCAAAAGTGTGGTCGCCGGCCTCGGCCGCATCGGCCGCCAGGCCCAGAAACTGCATATTGGTGAAGCCGGTCTCGAAGCTGAAGGTCAGCATGATGGAGACGCTGATGGCATCGCGCGTCATCATGATGTCGTCAAAGAAATGGCGCGCCGCAATCATGGCCCATTCGTTGGTGTCCAGGGCCTTGTGCGCCCAGTCCATCTGCCGGTCCTTGGACACATGCTCGTGCGGGAAGTAGAGCTGTATCTGGCCGTGGCGCATTTCGTCCAGGCAACCCAGCGTGGCCATATTGCGCATGCCGGGTGCCTTGGAGAAACGCATCATGCGCGCCTCGGCCGTGGCGGCTGCGTATTCGAGCCGGGCCAGCGCGCCGTAGTGCGCCTTGATCACCGACTTCCAGCCCGGGTCGGAATTCTCGAAAATGCGCGAGCGCTCCAGCGCGGCCTTGACCGAATAGGCGCCGGCATCCTTCTCGCGCTGAACCTTCACGTATTCGGGATAGGTCTGCTTGTAGGGCTCGTCGTATTTTTCCCAAGCCTCCTGCGGCAGGCCGTAGTCACCGGCCATCTCGACCGGAAACAGCTCCAGTTCGGTCACATAGCTGGGTGACCAGTTGGTGGCTCTGGCGATGTCATACCAGTCCATTCGATTCAGTAAAGCCATTGCGAATCTCCTCTTTTTAAGATGTTGCGAAAGTGCCCTGCAGGTGGCCGCAGGTCTTGCCTGAGTGACTTTGCAAGGTCCTTGCCAACTTTGCCTGGATCGCCTTAAATCTCGAGATTCCAAGGGATAACCCCTAAGCTTTGAATTTATTTCCCCGGTGAATCTGGTTTTTATTCCTGCGCAATAGGACTTTCCCTTGGATGATTCATGGTGAACCACCAGAGATATTTACCATTCGGTCAAGAGATAGGCGCTACATTTGCTTGGATGAGCAAATTCCGGACGGAGGCCCGTGAGCGCGGGTCTTTGCGTGGTCCGGAGATAAATATCGAGAAAACAGTTTCCCAGTCAGCACTAAAAATAATCGGCTTATGAGCTTCAAATATCCACCCAACGACGACTTGCGGCGTCTGCTGCGCTTCGAGCCGGACAGCGGCGCCATCTGGCTCGGCGACCGCCGCATGGTGCTGATGCACACCAACGCACTGGCGGCATTGCGCCGGGATCTGATCACCTCGGTAGGCGCCGAACACGCGCGGCGCATTCTGACGCGCATGGGCTATGCCGCAGGCATGTGCGATGCGGATTACGCCAGAAAAACGCGACCTGATATGACCTTGAACGAATGCTTTCTGGTGGGGCCGCAACTGTTCATGCTCGAAGGGGCTGCCCATGTCACGCCCGTCAAACTCAGCATAGATATTCCGGCCGGCCAGTTTTACGGCGAGTTCAGTTGGGAGCATTCCTGGGAGGCCTATGCGCACCAGCAAAAGTACGGTGTGCAGGAGGACCCGGCCTGCTGGACCCTGCTGGGTTATGCCAGCGGCTACACCAGTGCGTTCATGGGGCGACTGATCCTCTACAAGGAAACCATGTGCGCTGCCTGTGGTGCGGACCATTGCAGCATCGTCGGGCGCCCTATCGAGGAGTGGCCCGACGGCGAGGCCCATCGCATCTACTTCAACGACGACTCCCTGATGGAAAAAATGGAGGCGCTTCAATTGCAGGTGGATGCATTGAAGTCAACCCTGGAGCCCGCTGGCCAGGGCGGCCAGCTGATCGGCAACTCCGCAGCATTCCGCAAGGCCTACACGCTGATGCAAAAGGTGGCCCCCACCCAGGCCACCGTGTTATTGACGGGTGAGACCGGTGTTGGCAAAGAGCGCTTTGCGCGTGCCCTGCACGAACTCTCCAGCCGCGCCGACAAGCCTTTTGTGGCGGTGAATTGCGCGGCCCTGCCGTCCGAACTGGTGGAGGCCGAATTGTTTGGCGTGGAAAAGGGCGCCTACACCGGCGCGCACGCCATGCGCACCGGCCGCTTTGAACGCGCCGATGGCGGCACCCTGCTGCTCGATGAAGTGGGCGAGTTGCCGCTGGCGGCCCAGGCCAAGTTGCTGCGCGTATTGCAGGAAGGGGAAATCGAGCGGGTAGGTGGCGAGGTCACCCGCAAGGTCAATGTTCGCCTGGTGGCCGCCACCAATGTGGACCTGCAACAGGCCGTTCTGGACGGGCGCTTCCGGGCCGACCTGTTGTACCGCCTGAATGTCTATCCCGTTTGCATTCCGCCGCTGCGCGAGCGCAAGACCGACATTGAGCCCCTGGCCCAAAGCATGCTCACGCGCTTTTGCGCCCTGCACAGCAAGCGCGTGATGGGCTTTGAAGAGCGCGCGCTACAGGCGCTGCAGCAACACGGCTGGCCCGGCAATGTGCGCGAGTTGGAGAACCTGGTGGAGCGCGGCGTTATCCTCGCGAGCCAGTCCGGCATGGTGGAAGTGGAGCACCTGTTTCCAAACCAGCCTGATGCGCTGCAAACCAGTCTGGACGCGCACGGTCATCTGGCCCGCTTGCCCACCGCGCAGGACGAAGACCTGTGCGCGCGCATTCTGGACAGCGGCAGCGCGCTGGAGGATATCGATGCGCTGGTGCTGGACCTGGCGGTGGCGCGCGCCCGTGGCAATCTGTCGGAAGCGGCACGTCTGCTGGGCATGACCCGCCCGCAACTGGCCTACCGGCTCAAGCACCGCAAGCTCCGCGGAGTCTATGTGGCCGCCACAGACTTGGACGGCGAACCCTTGTAATGTCAGCTATGCACTAGGCCGGCACGCATTTGAATCAGGGCGGAAAAGTTCTCCATCCTGGGGGCGTTCTGCTACGTGGCGGACGTCATTGAGCGGCATGCTTCCCGCTCCGGGGATGCTCCGCTCCTCTTGGACGGAGTAGTTCATAGGGACCGCCCAAAAACGGACTGTCGTGGAGATCCGCTCAGTGCTTCTTGCAATACAGACGATCAGAACGTATGACCGCAGTTGGGCGGGTCCGTGTGTCCGTTTGGATGAATCCATGACCATACTGCAGTCGTTGGACAGCAGGAAGCAATGACCGGTATCAGGCTTTCAATTTGATCTTTTGTAAGTCGGCTAGCGGCGTTGCCGCCTGAAAGAATTTACGCCAAAACACCCAATCCGTGTTTTTGAACCACTGCCAACAATTTGAGCGCCATGCCACTGGGTTGTTTGCTACCCGACTCCCACTTTTGAACAGTGGATTCACTGGTATTGAGGTATCGAGCAAAAACGGGTTGGCTTACATGCGCTTGCTCACGAATGTTTTTGATTTGGGTTGGGGCCAGAGTTGTTGGTACAGCCAGACAGCTTTCATCAAACTGGCGCATTGTGGTTTGATCGATGGCGCCAACCTTTTGCAACGCAGTAGCAGAGGAATGGATCGCAGCAAAGGCGTCACTTTTGAATTTCTGTTTTGTCGTCATGGCAAATCTCCACAAAGTCTCCGTTAACAAGCAACTGGTCGACCTGTTGCTCCGTCAAGCCAGCATACATGTTGGCCAGCAGGCGAAAAGCGAGCAATTCATCGCTCTCAATGTTTGCACGGTCCTTCTTTGCAAACGGGTACTCATAGATCCAATATTTCCGGCCTTTGGCCAAGATGATTGACCGGTGCTGGTTGCTATTGAGCCTCTTTTTGAAAACACCTCCACCCAGTCTTCAACCTGCCCCAACAAAACCTGCTAGATGGCTATACAAAGCTATGCGTCCTTGATCTTGGACTTCTTTGCATCCTTAGAGAATCTGGCGGTCTAGAAGACGCGGTGCGACGCATTGAATGGCATGGTTAAGTGTAGCACCAGGTGATACATATTGCAAACCTACTCAAAAATCAGGGGCGACGGAAGCCCCAATTGGAGCGGCATCGGGAATGACCGAAACGCTGCATCCAAGCCCTTGCACAACCTCAAGTGCAAACAAAAAAGCAGTGACGCTAAGGCGCTTGACGGCACATGGCGTATTCGCGTCCGGCAGACAACCGCAGGATGCAGCAGTTACTGGGCACTGCCAGCGCTCGCCGTTCAGGGTCTGAACTTCAGCGCCAGCACCTTGTCGGCCACGCACTGACCCTGCGGCTTGCCGCCATCGGATGCAAAGCGGTAATGGATGCCGGCATAGATGCGCGATGCGGCCGCCTCGTCGGCTGCGGCCTTGAAGCCCTTGAAGGTGCGCGGACCCCAGCCTCTGTCGTTATGGGTGTTGTCGACAAAGCTGGTGTTGGCACCGAACTCCTTGGCCAACACGGCCGCTGCCGCGCTGCTTTGCACCGAATGACCCGAGGGGTAATCCGGAAACGGTGGCGTGTGCATCAGACTGGGTACCCAGTTGCTGTCGATCGCCAGTTGCACATAGGTCACCGGGCGCAGCACGTTGAGCGTGTACTTGGTGTACCAGGCCGCGACAAAGGCGTCGGACATGGCCAGGTTCAGGCGTGCAAAAGTCTCGGCTGCGGAGGCCAGGCTGGCCTTGCGGCTCTTCAGCAGATCGTTGGTCAGATAGGCCCAGTGGCCGGCCGGCGTGGGCGTCTTGCCGGCATCGTCGGCCCAGTACAGGGCGAACTGGCGCTGCTCCTGCGTGGCAGCATTGCTGATCTGGTAGACCTCCATGCCCTGCTTGAAAAATTCACTGCCCTTCTCCTCCGAATATGCGGGTGGAGGTGGCGCCGGGCAGTCGGCAGCGGTCTTCAACACCATGGGGCGGTTCATGCCCCAGTAGGGCAAGAGTGCGGGCGCAAAGGCCGGCGGCGTGGCCGACCATTTTCCGGTGCCGCTGGGTGGCACGTAGTTGGCGCGGTCACGCCGCAGCGGGCCCCAGGCCTCGTGGCCGCCGTCGGTGCGGGCCCAGGTCATGATGGCCATGGCCATCAGCTTGCCAAAGGTTTCCGAGCGGTTATTGATGTCGGGTGTGACCGTGTTGGGGTCAAAGTCCTGCGTGTACTTCAAGGGCAGGCTGCGCTCCAGCGTGTCTATGCGCGCCTTGTTCTCGGCGCTGGCGTTGGAGAACATCATGCGCGTCATGGTAGCCATGGCCGCATTGGCCACCGTGGGCCAGTGCAACGGTTCATCCGGCTGCGCCCAAGGCAGCGAACTCAACTCATTCAGTTGCCCGGCCAGGCTTTGGTAGCCGGGCATGCCGGGCACCACGGACTCATACAGCGCCAGGCCGATGTAGCCCAGGGCGCGTGCCGCCACCGGTGGGCTGAAGCCGGGCGTTTGCTGGATCAGCTGCAGATCCAGGTAGATCCAGTCGTAGGCCACACCGGAGCTGTAGGCGCTGGCGGGCTTGGCGGCGGCGAGTGGCGCTGCTGCGGGCGCCAGGGTCTGCGCCAGGCTGGAGCCGGTACCAAGGCCCAGACTGCAGGCAGCCAGCAGCGCGAAGGCCAGCGCTTTCAAACGGGGAGCGTGGGGCATTGCGGTTAACAACTTCATGGTGCTTTCCAGGCGCTCACGCCGGCCTCCTTGTCCACCCTATAAAACCGGTCTGCCGCCAAGGCTTGCCATTCGCTCCAGCCTCCATACGGCCACTGCACGCGCAGCTTCACGTCCCGGGCATCGCCCAGACCGAAATGCATCCAGCCCAAGTGCCCGCTGGCATGGCCGCCGCCGATGGTGAGCTCTTCACGAATGATGCGTCCACCCAGATCCACCTCCACCCAGGCGCCCACCGCGTCGCGGTTGCCACCGGACTGGTGCAGGCGCAGTTGCAGCCAGTGGCCCATGGGCGCGGGTTTATCTGCCGTGCCCGCACCCAGGTTGCGCCAGACTTGAGCCTTGTCCAAGCGGTTCACCACCAGCATGTCGAGCAGACCGTCACCATTCAGATCCACCAGCATGCCGCCACGTCCGCGCCTGAAACTGGCCACGCCGGCCTGTTGCCCCACCTCGGTGAAGTGGCCGTCGGCCTCGCCGAGCAGCAGGTTGTTGGGATCCAGGATGGCAAAGTCGGGCATGGTCGAGACATTGCCCTTGACGATGAACAGGTCGGTAAGGCCGTCGTTGTTGACATCGGCAAACTGCGCGTGCCATGCCGTGCTGGGATGGATGTCGCCACCCACATAGGGCCGGTGCGCGGTGATGCCGCGCTTGAAGGCCTGGTCGATGTAGACGGGATGATCAGGACCCGTTTCGAGCTTCTGGAACTTGTTGTCCGCCATGCTGGTGATGAATACCTCGGGATAGCCGTCGCCGTCGATATCGTGGCTGGCAATGCCCATGCCCCAGATCTGCAGCCGCTTCCAGCCCTCGGCCTCCGTATAGGGTCTGGCGGCCTCACCCGGCGACACCTTCCACAGCTGTTCCTGCCCGCCCTTGTAATACTCGCGGTCATTGGCCACGCGCAGGGATGCTTCGCCGCTGCGGTTCCAGTCGGAGAACAACATGCTCAGGGCGCAGTAACTGGGATTGAGCGACTCGGGCGCCGCATAGCGTGTGCCGCTGGCCTCCGGGCGCAGCAGCATGGCCGGCGTGCAGGTACCCCAAGGGAAGTCGGGGCGGCTGCGGTCGTAATAGCTGCCAAAGGCCAGAGTGGGCATGGCGTTGCCCTTTTCCCAGGTGGCGGAAAAGGCGGTGTGCCAGTCGTTGTTGTCCGGAATATTCCAACGCTTGTTGGCGTTCTCGAACTTGCAATGGCCCAGGCCGCGGAAGACTTCCACCTGCCCCACACGCAGCACCACCAGATCCATGTTGCCGTCGCCATCGATATCTATGGGATAGGCGCCGGTGGCATTGGTCAGCTCCAGCCCGGAGTGTTCTTCCTGCAGCTTGATGGGGCCACCACGCTGGCTCAGGTTGCGATAAAACTTGGCCTTGTTGACGCCGCCGGTCACGTAGACCGCAGGCAGGCCGCTGCCATCGCAATCAAACACCGCCACGCCGCCGCCCACCATGAATTCGTCCTGGCCTTCAAAGCGGCTTTGCAGGCCGGCCTGGTCGGTCTCTTCGACAAAATGGGGGATGGCGGGCGCAGGCCTTTGGGCGGCGGCGTTGGCCGCTAACGCTCCCATGCACTGCAGCGCACACAGCCCTGCGGCCAGAAGAAAAAATGGTTTGCGCATACGCCCCGGCTTAGACGTTGACCCAGGCGCCGGTCTTCTCGGACGCAAACAGCGCGTCGATCACGCGCATGTTCAGGATGGCATCTTCCACGCCGTAGGGCAGAGGAATCACGCCGCGCACGGCCTGCGAAAAGGCGTCAATTTCCAGCGTGTACATATCGCAAGCAGGAATCGTCTCGGTAACGGTGGAGCCCAGGTCCAGGCGCTTGCCGCTATCGGTCAGCAGGTCGGTGGCACCACCCAAAGGGGCATTGAACGGGATCTGGACCTCGATGCGCTTTTGCGTGCCGCAGACCTGCACCCGCTGGTAGGTAACCGACTGGGTGGAGACGGTGAAGTCCAGGCGACGGCCATTACCGAAGTCCAGCAGGCCGCTGACCAGGCGGTCGGTCTTGAAGACCGGGTCACGGTCTACCAGGGCGATGGCGCGCAGCGGTTCGCAGCCGAACAGAAAGCGCGCGGTGACTATCGGGTAGCAGCCGATGTCATACAGCGCGCCGCCGCCAATGTCGGCCATGTTGCGGATGTTGTTGGCATCCGTATTGTTGTATGCGAAGTAGCTATGGATGGAGCGCACCTCGCCCAACTCGCCGGCATGCACGCGCTCGCGCACCGTGAGCCATTGCGGATGGAAGCGCACCATAAAGGCCTCCATGATGTGCACCTTGTCGGCCACCTCGCGCAGCTGCTCGGCCTCTTTGGCGGTGAGCGCCACCGGCTTCTCGCACAGCACATGCTTGCCGGCGCGGGCTGCGGCCAGCGTCATGGGCACGTGCTCGTGATTGGGCAGCGGGTTGTAGATGGCCTCGATTTCCGGATCGGCCAGCAGCTCTTCGTAGCTGCCATAGGCCTTGGGAATGCCAAACTGGTCGGCCCGCTCGCGGGCCTTTTCTGAGGAGCGCGAGGCGATGGCGCGAAGCTCGCAATGCTCGCTCTTGAGCATCGCCGGAATGACTTTTTCCCAACCAATTTTGGCGGTGCTGAGCACGCCCCAAACGACTTTTTTCATATGCAAACCTGTCTGATTTTTTCCAACAACGTCCCGCTATCTTGCACCGGATTTCAGATGAACGAATTCAGCAAATTCTCAATGCCTTCCTGGCGGCCGGACACCGGGCGCGTGTCGGTATTGTGTTCCAGCACGCGAGCAGCGACGGCGTCCAGGCCCAGCTTGCCGGCCATCACATCTTTACCAAAGTCGGTGTTCCATCCGGCGTAGCGGTCGGCGGTGACCTGCGCAAAGCGGCCGTCGGTGATCATCTTGTCTGCGATCACGAGGGCGCGGGCGCTCACGTCCATGGCGCCTATGTGGCCCAAGAACATGTCTTCCGGGTCGATCGACTGGCGCCGCACCTTGCTGTCGAAGTTGACGCCGCCGGTAGTGAAGCCACCACCTTGCAGAATCAGGTACATGGCCAGCGCGGTTTCCGGGATGTTGTTGGGGAACTGGTCGGTGTCCCATTGGCACTGCATGTCGCCCCGGTTCATGTCGATGGAGCCGAAGATGCCCAGGTCAATCGCGGTGGCGATTTCATGCTCGAAGCTGTGGCCCGCCAGCGTGGCGTGGTTGGCCTCGATGTTGACCTTGATTTCCTTTTCCAGGCCGTGCTTTTGCAGAAAGCCGTAGACGGTGGCGGTGTCAAAGTCGTACTGGTGCTTGGAGGGCTCGCGAGGTTTGGGTTCGATCAGGATGGTGCCCTTGAAGCCGATCTTGTGCTTGTATTCCACCACCATGTTCAGGAAGCGGCCCATCTGGTCCAGCTCCTGGCCCATGCGGGTATTGAGCAATGTTTCATAGCCTTCGCGGCCGCCCCACAGCACATAGTTTTCGCCGCCGAGTTTGAGCGTGGCGTCCATCGCCTCTTTTACCTGCAGCGCGCCCAGTGCAAAGATTTCAGGGTTGGGGTTGGTGGAGGCACCCGACATAAAGCGCCGGTGGCTGAACAGATTGGCCGTGCCCCACAAGAGCTTCATGCCGGTGTCCTGTTGCTTCTTGGCCAGCACATCAACCATGGCGTGAAAATTGGCCACGCTCTCGCGCGGGGTGTTGCCCTCGGGCGCCACATCGCGGTCGTGGAAGCAATAGTAGGGAGCACCCAGCTTGGCAAAGAATTCAAAGGCCGCATCGGCCTTGGCCCGGGCTCCGGCCATCGGGTCGCTCATGTGCTGCCAGGGGCGCTGGAAGCTGTCGCCGCCAAACGGGTCGGAGCCGTCCCAGCAGAAGCTGTGCCAGTAGCAGACGGCAAAGCGCAGCTGCTCGGCCATGGTCTTGCCGGCGACGATGCGATTCTTGTCGTACCACTTGAAGGCCAGCGGATTGGTGGACGCTGTGCCTTCAAAGGCGATGGGGGAGATGGCGTTGAAATAACTGCTCATGATTTTTCCTGAATGGCTGGGGTGAATG
>TBL_comb47_HYPODRAFT_10008683_pt1 | contig 10323 bp, 22 predicted proteins | sample TroBogypolimnion_40_FD_10682 | JGI IMG/M metagenome (IMG submission 10682)
GCTTTTATTTCTTTATGCCATTTATGTTGTTTCATAACATGCTCCTTACCTTTTTAAATACTTCTCGTCTATCACTAAATTTAACTTTGCCTTGTATTTCAACAGGACTAAAAAATGCAGTCCATCCATGATCAGCATGAAATGTTCCTGTAACCTTTTTACCGTTAATAGTATCAAAATAAATCCAAGGATAATTGGCAGCAAAGGTTACATCTATACCTAATTTATTGAGTCTATGCACAAATGTTTTTATTCTATATTCATTCATTTATCTTCTCCCTTATGCCATTTATGTTGTTTTATTTTGTTTCTCCACTTTTGCTATTTTCTTTTTGAGCCAAAGATAATCAGCCATTGCGTCACCTTTACCCTTGTCATACCAATTTAAAGCTTGTTTGCTAAATAACTTTCTAATAATCCAAGGCAAGCTTGCATGGAATTGCAACATACTTAATTCAAGCTTTCCTTCTATTAGATTCATTTTTTGTTTTCTAGTAAGTTTCATTTATATTTACCTTTTAAATTGCGCATTTTGTCATATATTCTCTTATTTTTGTCAGACGTACGCTTTTTTATGTGTCTGCCATCAAACAGGAGTCTACCACACAATTTTCTAATTTGGTACACAATCATTTTGCATTTGCCTATTTTTTAATCAGATGTTAAGCCAAAAAGACACAGAAGACATAGAAGACAGGGTACGTGTTTTGTCGCTTTTTGGATAGTTTTCCAATTTTTCATTTTCCAAGTGATTGATTAATAACATCTTATTTTTTACCGAGCCATAGAAGACACAGAAGACACCCTTTATTCCAGTTTTTTAGTTTTTTTAATAAAATAAAAAATAAAAGATACGGATAAAGTGCGTTTATACTGTGTCTTCTATGTCTTCTGTGTCTCCAAATTCATTATAGTAACATTCAATGTAGGGGAATATGATCCTACAAGCAAAATACACCGACAAAATGATGACATACCATTTAGCGACCTGCCACCATGTCTTTTCATCGTCTAACTTCATAGCCTTTGTCCCCCATTAAATTATATGCCCACTTCTTAAACGCTTCATTGTTCTCGTCGTTATGTTCATCCCTGTCATCCCATAATGCCTGAATGATAAATTCACCCTTTTCATCATGAAATTCTATTTTGAGTAGGTGTTTTGTACTGGGTCGAATATATCTGTGGGAATCGCCACACCTTTCGGTGCGGTCAATTCCTCAATGATGTCTGCTGTTAATCTTTGCTCTGTCATATTAATTGCTCACTATTGAACCACTGAACGTATACGTGCCAGTGTGTGTTAAAGATACCCAAGGTGCTGCCCAAACTTTATAGCCATGCTTCCTTGCCAATTTACAGAAGTGGTAGTCTTCTGATAGTAGTTTATTATCATCAGGGTCAATCGATGTGTCAAAAAATTGATGAATAATCTTTGGTTTGCGTTCTGTATCAATCGCAGCGTACATGTCTGATGTGTATGTCGGTACATGCTTCATCAGTCCTTCAAATACTTTACGCTTGATTAACATGTAGCCCGTACCACCACTCACGATTTCTAATGGCTCGTTAATTTTCCCTGTTGCTGATTTGTTATCAACTAGCAACACAACAAATTCGCCTGTGTGTTTATGTAGATCTGCAAAAGGTACACCATCCTTGACTGCCTTCTCAACTTTGATCCAGTTAATCTCTTTCTTTGGATACAAACCACACACAATGTCTTTGTCTGCTGAAATCATATCAGGAATATGTTTTGGATCGAATCCAATATCTGCATCAATAAATAATAAGTGTGAGCAATCACTTTTGATAAAGTCGTGCGCTAAACTATCACGTGCTCTTGTAATAAGTGATTCGTTCATCATGAATGAATAATGCATCTTGATATTTTGTGTCATCATAATGTGAACCAAATTAGCTAATCCAATAGCATGGTTCCCAGTACACATACCACCATACATGGGCGTTGCTACAAATACTTTGGCGTCTTGCGGTTTCATATTTTTCTTACTCCTAGTTGATAATTATTAATAATGATTTCGTACTGCTTTGCAAATACTTTTAAGAAGGCATCGACGCCAATCTTTGGTTGGTTTAATTCGCCTTGGATGTCAGTCCAAAGGTAATCATCAAACAACATGATACCGCCTTTGTTTAACATTGGCCATGCCATACATGCATCGGTGAGTGTATCATAGCCAGTGTGTGATCCATCGATGTAGATGAAATCAAACTTGGCATCCTGTTTAATAAGATCTGATAATCCATGGTATGACATCTTTGGTATGGCTATGTATTTTTGACCTACGCCAATCACTTCAGATACATTACCTACGAATGTTTGATAGAGGTGAGTTAGATTCATATGCTCATGTTCTACACTGCCTTCAAATGTATCGATGCAGGTGATGCTCGAACCATATGGTTCTAATCCATTTTGAATGAGCCACGTTGTAGCTCTACCTTCAAAACATCCTATCTCCAAAAATCTTGTTTTATTGTTTAATGTTTTCATGCAAAGTTCCATGTTTGGAATATTGAATGAAAACCAGTCTGTTGTAAAATTCATTTTGTTATCCTTAATTGAGTCCATGGATAATTACCATTATACCTATCCAATGTCACTTTGTTATTGTTTGTGATAATTTTAATTAGTCTATCACGCATTCTATAATTAACAGAATATTCACCATTGCATTCATAGTCTGGTAAATTAGTTGCAACACCTTCAAAGAAATCTCTATCCGCATAATATGAATTAGTATAGAAGTGATGTGCGAATCGTGCTAAGTATTTACGCTTGAAGCAATAGCAATTGGTATCCACATATCTTTTAGCAACAGAGTCCACTGGTGGCCATTTGCCCAAGCTGTCACAATTATCATCTGCAACATAATTGCCATCGGTGTCTACAATTTTACGAAGGCTGTAACACCAAGTGAGATCATACTCTTTAATAAAGTTGATCATCTTTTCTACGTGATCAGGTTCAAACCAATTATCTTCATCTAAAAATAATACGTAGTCTGCATTGGACAGAAGCGGCATCGTTGCATATACTCTGTGACCATTCCAGCCATTGCGTCCTGTATTTTCTGGCAGCAATACCATCTTGCAGTTATTATATAATTTTAATTCTGCCTCAAAACCACCATCTGCCACAATGAGATGTTCTACAGGTATGGTTTGATTGTATACACTATCAATTGCCTGCTGTAGGTATTTCGTTCCTATGGTTGGAGTTATAACTTGTATTCTCATAAAAATCTCCGTTAATTTGTCAAAAGGTACTACTGTCGATTCATTTTTATTTGAGGATTTTACTGGAAGGTACTACTGTCGATCCATTTTTATTCAATGTCATCCTCGTGTATTGCTTCTTCGTTGTTTCTGCCGTCGATCGATATTGGCTCGCGCATCAGATGAAACTGCAACTGACGAACCTTCTCCACGCTGACGCCCATCATCGTCGCGATCTCGGATATTTTTGGTTTACGATTGAGCACTTGTGCAAGCGCGCGTTCGTTGTAGTTCATTTTTTTAATTGCTTCCATGATGTTGATAGGTAAGCGTATGAGCTTCTCAGTGTTATCCAATTCGCGTGTAACTCCTCTTAGTATGAATGATCGTGCGTAGGTCGCAAAGCGTGCGTTGTTGGTTGGTATCCATCGACGCGCTGATATCACCAACTGCTCGTTACCCATCGCAAGCAAGTCCTCTGGTGGCGTCTTACCATATCGCCACGCTGTTGTATTGCGTAGCAGATACACCACGAAGCGTAGGTTATGCTTCACTAGCTTGTTGAGTGCGTTCTCGTCGCCTTGCTGTATTCGTTCTGCAAGCGCGTGCTCTTCTTCTGTAGTGAGTGGCTCGATACCAAATAATGATTTTAAATAGTCAGACAGGATGTCTGAGTGTGATTCGTATTGATCTTCGTTCAAAAAGGTGACTCCCCACAAAATGATAATGCAATTGAATAATCACTTGGTGGTGGAGTTATTTTGAGTCTTATGAGCTTGTAGCCCTCAGTTAAAAATCTTTCAGCTTGGATACGTGAATGAAAACGACGTATTGAGACGCCGTCTTCATCCTGTAGCTCAAATTTGTGCGGTATTTTATAGTCCGTTATTTGCATCGGTCATTCTTTTGGAATCATACTTTTTAACCTTCTTTGCGATTGAATGCATGTAGGTCTTGAAGTCTTTCTCGGTCATTGAGTCTTGCAGAATGAGCTTATACGCTTCGATCGTCTCATCGATGAGGGGATCATCAGCCCATTTTATTTTGTCGTCCTGTAGAAGCTCGTAACGTTCTTTAGCGATGTGCACAAAGATAGCGTCTGATTGATCTGCATCGATGGTAAGTTCTAATTTCATGGCTGTCATTTAAATACTCCAAAGTAAAATAAAATTAATGAGATGATCACGATAGCGATCCAAATAGGTATATCGATTGGCTTATGATCAATTTTACGCTTGATATCATAATCAAAATCGAAGTCGTCGTATTCTTTTGATTGCTTCATGTCGTCTCGGTTCATGGCATCACCTTCAATAAATGGTGCATAAAAAAAGCCATCGCGCTTGTGAATCCAAGCACGAAGGCTGTTGAAGTATACAGAATCATGTCTGTGCGATGTTTGCGCTTTAACTCTTCGCGCGTTAGGTATGTGTCTTTAAGCATTTTGTGACTCCTTCCCTGCGTTTAAAATTTTGTTTGCTGTTGAAAATATACGTTGAGCTGTTTTATCGTCGATGGTCTGATCTTTGAGCCATGATTGGATATAACCGCGTGATTCAACGAGTCCTTTAAGACCTAGCACTGAGCATAGGATGTAAGCCACTGACTCAGCTTCGACCTCACGAATATCGCGTGGTGTGATCTCAGAGTCAGCCATCGTGTGCTCGAGGGTGTGACCTAATACAACGTGCGCGATCTCATGGAAGAGTGTTTTGTGTGGTAGCACTGCAATTGGATTGATTGCCACCTTGCGTGCCACTGCATAGCCCTGACAATTGCCATCGGCCATATCGTAGTCGATCTCTTCAATTTTTAGTTCAGCTAGGGCTTTATCTTTGTCCCACTCAGCGATCTTTGTTTGCGGTGTGTAGTCATCGCCCTCTGTTTGAGATAGTAAAAACCAGTTCTTTTTTGGAACGAAGATGCGATAGGTCTCTTCGGTCTTTTTGCCGTTGCTGTCTTTTTTATTGAGCGTCAATGGCATTGTAAGATAGATTGCTTCTGAGCCCTTTTTAACTTTGCGACCGAGTTCGTTCCATTGCTTCATGGTTGCGATTGCACCAAGCTCGAGCTTCTTTTCTTTAGCTTGAAGCCACGCCCATAGTTGATTGCCGATGCTGAAATTATGGAAGCGTGAGTAGCAGTCTGATAGCACGCCTTCTTTGTTTATAGCTTCGTTGAGTAACTCAGCGTAAGGTATCGTTGGTTTTGTTTTCATAAAATGTCCTTTTCAGTGGTGGTTTAAAAACTAGATTTTATCACAGATTATTATATAAAAGATCACAAAAATAAAAAATAAAAGTTGTTCCATCACGCGACTTTCACGATGCGAAAGTCTTCACGATCCGGAACGTCTTCCATGTTGCCATCTTTTACAGCTTGCTCGCATTGATAAAAGAAGTCATCGAGCTCAGCTTGTGCATCTTCTTTGGATCTAAACGTGCTAGGTGCTTCGTTGCCTTCGTCATCATACGTTGACCACGTGTTAGTCCATCCGTCGCAGAGTGTCCACTCTTGCACTTCGTACTCGTCTTCGGTCAATGTGTCGATGCCTAACTTTGCCAGTACTTCTAATTGTTTATTGGTACTCATTTAATTAATCTCCATCCTAAATTAAAATTGTAAAGACCGTCTTTGTCGTATTCAAAATAATTTTTGGTTAGCTTGTTAGCGTAATTCGGGATAGATTTTAATTTTCTATAAGCTGAATTAGGCGTTGAAGCTTTTACATCTATCCTAAAATTATCAATGGTTTGAAAGCTATAAGTTTTCATTATTTTGATCTCCTAAATATTTCGTCTTCGATAGCGTGCATTAAATAAATATCTTTGATGCTCATGCCTACGTAACCGCTTTTAAATTGCTTGAGCATAGCTCTGAGTTGTTTTAATGGCATGCTTTGTAGTTGGTTACTCATCGTCGTCCTCCTCTTCGTTGTCGAGGTCTTCGTTCTCTTCGTCCTCGATAAGTGTTAAAAGATAATCAATGTCGCTAGCGATATGATTCGGTATGTCAATGATCTGAGTCTCGCCGTCGTTCCATGTTGCGACCAGATCGTAGCCTGTAATTACTTTTCTTTCTTTCATGATTAATAGTCCTCCACGAGATCATCTTCGTTGAGATAATTGTAGAAGCCGTATTGATCGAGCGTGCCACGATAAACTCGTGATAATTCTTTTTGTAGCCCGTTGATATCAGTCATGCCACTCCAATATAAATTGAATGCATCGACGAATATCTTTTTAACATAACTTGGAAGCGGTGGGTAGAAGTTAGCGCTGAGGTGAAGCTCGAGTGATTGCGCTTTTCCGAAGTGCTCGGTTGTGTACTCGATTAAGTCTTGTTTAGACATATGTTGATTCTCCTTCCATTGAATAGTATTCATCTTCTAATTTATCACGCTCGACTTGAAGCTGTTCGATCTGTACATCGAGATCGATAAGTCTTTGTCGCATTGCTTCTTTTTGATTCTCGGTAAAAATCCTTGGCGGTATGTCTTCGAGCGGTGTGCCGGCATCGACCATGTCTTTAATGCCAGTGAGCACCTCGAGCACTCTGAGCTCTGCCTTGTCATTGAATCCGCCAATGTGCCACTCTTCGACCTTGCTAAAATGCGTTCCGTTGCCCTCGCCATTGTATAGATCGCCTTGCTTCCAATCATAGATCGTGGCGATCGTGCCGTCTTCGAATTGGATAGCCCACTCGACTTGCACCTTGTAATCATCGCTACCGCATGGATTTCCGAATGCGGTCTTGATCATGTTGTAGGACGCTTCGACGACACCGATGCCGTGCGATCCGGCTGTCTCGATGGGTTGTTGCTGAGATGTAAAGAAGTCCATTATGCACTCCTTTCGTTAGCAAGCTCTTGATCGATCTCAGCATTGAGCTCGAAGTCGATGAGATCGCGCTCTGCTTCTTCGCGCTCACGTCTTGCCATCATGAGCTCGAAGCGCATTGCGATGATGAAGTCCTTCGCGTTGCGCTTGTCTTTAAAATAGAATCTGAGCGCGTCTTGGCAGTGGCCTTCACTATAGCGCGGATAGTCGTGCATGACGCTATAGTCACCGCGCTCGAGACCGATGCGACGTGCTACGTTTTCAGCTTTGTTGTTGTGGATGTATTCGTCCTGATCCCATCCGCTTTTAAATTCAACGAATGTAAATGACTCAGGCACTTTGACGCTGTATCGACCAACGTCATCGTAGTAGCCCTCGACGATCACGAGTGGTGTCTTCATCGTGTGATCATGTGGCTGTGTGTATGGCTTAGTGTTATCTAAGTTAAGTGTTGTGATGTACATATTAAAACTCCTTCGTGGTGGTTGAAATTAAAGTGATCTTACTACAACAGCATCGACCTCTTGCACTTGTGTGACTAAGTTCACGAAGTCTTCGTCTGCGAGTTCACGCACTAGCTTAGGTGAGATGATGCTCTTGGTATAGTGTTGCACCTCAGCGACGAATGAGTCGCCTTCATACTTGCCTACACCTTTTGCGATCAGTTCTTTTTTGAGTCTGCGTGCTGACTCTTCGAGCTCTTTGATTTGCTTGTCAATGACTCCGAGTGAGTCGATGATGTTGAGTGTTGTTGTTTCCATATTGCTATCCTTTCGTGGTGGTTAATTAATATGAGCTTGCTTCACTGCAAATAGAATGGACGTCAGCGACGTAGTCTGATAGATCATCCATTGAGATTGGCTTTTTAAGATTGATTACATAATCTTCGATCCAATCCTTAACTGATTGAGTGCCAAAAATGCGGATCGCTTCCGGATCAATGTTATTTAATATTTCTTGCATGATTTCATTTTGTGTTGTCATTTTATTTTCTCCGTGGTGGTTTATAAATGATACAGCCTGATTGTCGTTGATCTTTTGGAATGTGTCAAGCACTTTTTTAGGGGCGCTGTTTTACCCTTTTAGATTGGATTGGTGCGCGCCACCCTCACACACCCTCGCGTGCGCGTCAGCAACGTGCCTACAAGACACGATCGCAGTGTGGTTGATGTCAAGCTACCTCGCAACATGATGCGTGCGTCCTAGTGTGATTGTGTGGGAAAGCAAGAAGCGTGCCAGCTCGGGTCGTTGCCTCTTTGGTAGCCCGCCGCAATAACCACACTAGCAGTAGGGGTATTGCGGCGCGTTGGTCACGCAAGCAAGAATCGTGCCAGCGCGGACTAATAACCACAATGGCAGTAGGGGTATTAGCTACTTGACCGGCGCGTGATAGTATGCTAGGCAATGTGCAGTGTGGGAAATAGGATCTCCTTTTAGGCTGAGGGGGTCTTTGCTGAAGGGGTATAACCCCATTTTGGTGCCATCGAGGGGGCGGGCTGGGGCCCCCCACACAGATCTCAAGTTTTTATAATTTGCCGTATTTTTAAAAAAAGTCGATTCCTAAAAATTTTTTTTTAAAAAATCTGGACATTTTCTATATGAATCAAATACTTATGATAATTAACAGGACAAATAAATGTATAATATACTATACACAAAAGACATAGAAGACATAGAAGACACAGTATAAACACAGTTTGTCTCTATCTTTTATTTTTTATTTTTTAAAAATAATAAAAATATGGAATAAAGGGTGTCTTCTGTGTCTTCTGTGTCTTTTAGAAAAATAATATTAATTAAATCAATGGGTTAAAAAATCGGTGTTGCAAAAAAACAACAAAAACCGTACCCTGTCTTCTGTGTCTTCTATGTCTTTTTTAATACTTTGGTTTAATTTAAATCTGTAAGTCATTGATTTAATTATATGTAAAAATAATAGGAAGAAAATAATTAAAATTTGCATTAGTATACTTACCTTGGATTCATGGAAATCCGTAGCCATATGTTTATAAAACTCGCATTAGTAAACATGTACACAATGACGTGTACTTATTTTTAGGAGATTTAAACATGTGGACTAAACCAGCAGCTACTGAAATGCGTTTTGGCTTTGAAGTAACAATGTACGTAATGAATAAGTAATCAAAAAGTTGCATTTAATGTAACTTTCTGGAAGGGGCTTAAAACGTCCCTTCTTTTTTATACAAACTTAGGATTAAGTTTAGATGGCAATAACAGCAATCCAACAAGTGCTAACACTTGACTATTGGAAAAGAGCAGACAAAGTAAAGATTGGCGATTATGTTTTTAACAAGGACGGCGAGATTGTCCAAGTTAAACTCGTCCAGCATTATTATGCCAATGAATGTTATGAAGTGACTTTTGATGACCATCTCACTATTCGTGGAGATAAACATCTAGGATTCTTAATCCAAGATAGAAATCATCGAAAGCAATTAGATGCTTATAAAAACATCAGGCCATTTAAACGACAGTTGAAGTTTACTAAATTGGAAAACTTAATCGATCTGTCATTGAAAGATAAAAGAGGTCGCACTAAGTATTCAATACCTACGACGAAACCCATAGCGTTTCCTCATCAGGTATTAAGCATACCACCTTTTGTGTTTGGTTATTGGCTCTATAACAAAAACAAAAAACATCAGATGGTGACAATCCCAGGCTACCAAGATTTTATTTATGAAAAGTTTAGAAGCTGTGGATACAAAATTATAGAAGGGCCAAAAAGAAAAAACGGCAAACGCGTATTTATAACAGAGCCAGCTATTCATTTACAATTGGCTCCGAATATACCAAGCAGATTACCTACAAATTATTTGTTTGCATCTGTAGAAGAACGCATCGAATTATTGACCGGCATCATGCATGCTAAGTCAGCGCAATATGAAAAAAGAAATGACAGGTTTAGATTCTCATCTAGAATTTAAATGTTGTGGTGCAGATTCAAAGTTTAGTTGAATCGTTAGGCTCAAAGACATCCATTATATTTAATCCAGCTCGAAATACATACACATTGTATTTTAAGTTTAGGATTAAGATCATGGATATCCAAAAGTCTCCACCCATCAAAGTGTATCCAAGTAGAAGATACATTAAAGCCATTGAACCTACACAATCCCAAATGTGTGTTCATATAGAAACAAACGGACCAGACAACTCAATCCTTGTTGGAGAAGGATTTATACAGACATGTTAACAGACAAACAAGAAGCCATACTAA
>TBL_comb47_HYPODRAFT_10008685_pt1 | contig 10323 bp, 11 predicted proteins | sample TroBogypolimnion_40_FD_10682 | JGI IMG/M metagenome (IMG submission 10682)
AATAAAAAAAGAAAACACCAGTTAATACTGATGTTTTCCTGCAATTAAGTCGGGGTGACAGGATTTGAACCTGCGGCCTCGTCGTCCCGAACGACGCGCGCTACCAAGCTGCGCTACACCCCGATTTGAAAGAAAATTATTTGTAATATGGTTGATAATCAGTGCTGTAAATCTTCATCATAATTTCTTAATTGACATTTGTTTTAAGAATGTTTTAAGAATGAAAATTTGTATTCTTTTTATCCTTAAATTTGATTTGAATGAAAAACAACAAAGAACTATGAACCCAAAAGCGAAAGTAATACTTTTTCCACAATCAACGAACAAAGGTTACCCTCTAAAGATCCGAATAATTGAGAATAGAAAGCCTACGTATATTGGGTTGAAATTTTATTTGACTGAAAGTCAAAAACTAAAGTACTGGAATGACAATAAAAAAGAATTGAGAAAATCATACCCGTTCTACGATGAGGTGATGAAACAACGTAATAAGGAACTGACTAAAATCGGTTTTGAAATTAAAAACGATGAGATTGAGAATAAACAAGAACCAATAAATAATGCCAGTTTTACACTGTACTATAAGAACTACATGGAGTCTTTAAGAATTCAAAGTCAGATTGGTTTATTGCATAAGACTACTACGGTACTTTATCAAATAGAGTTATTCTGCACTGAGACTGGACGACCATCTGAAATTCTTTTCAGCGATTTGAATATTGATTTCATAAACGACTTCAAACAACACTTAGTAAAGAAGAAAATACTACCCATTTCTCAGCGTGGTTATCTTGAAAAGATAAGAGGAGTTATTAATAAAGCAATCAGAGAAGATAAGTACAACCCGAAAAGGCATCCATTTTTAGGATTTGAATTTATGAAAATTGATACAACTCCTAAATGTTTATTACCTCAACAATTTGATTTTTTGAAAGCAGCCATGATGGGGATAACAGTAAGAATGAACCTCAAAACAGGTGAAAAATTACCGCCATATCAATGGGAGTTAAAAAAAATCGGATTGAAGTTCTTATTTCAATATTACTCTTATGGAATGCGTGTCTCAGATTTGTTACTTCTAAGATGGGCAAACATCTATGAAAGTGGTAAAAGACTGAAATACAAAATGTTTAAGACAAAAAATGAAATGGACATTGTACTGAACAATGATTTGCTTGATATTTTATTTGAATTTCTGGACAAAGAAACAAGGATCTCAATTATTACACAATCTAAATCCGAAGGTGGTACACATAGATTTAAAGTTGATGGTGTTGTCATTACGGTCAACAAAAAAAATGAATGGTATGATTTGATTAGACATCACCTCTATCTTCTGTCTGCTCATTCTGAAAAAAGAAACAATCGTATTTTCTCCAAAATCCCCATAGAACTGAATATTGAAGATGATGTTAAGAAAGTTCTCTCCAAAATATCTACTTATACATGTGTTTACAATAAGGAACTTAAAAATCTTGCCCAGATACTGAGCAAAGATTCTAGTCCTCCATTTCATCTTTCCTCCCACATGGCACGCCACACTTTTGCATATATGGCATTGTTATCTGGTCAAAGTGTCTATTACATAAGCCAGGCATTAAACCATAAATCCATCAAGACTACTGAAAACTACCTCAGAGGCTTTAATAAAAGAAGTCTTGATGGAAGATTTTACAAACCTGATCTTTCAGCTGCGGACAAAAAAGCCATCGATGATAAATTATCAGAATTAATGAAAAACTCTGATTACGATAAAAAGAAGAAAATTATGGATCTATTCAGTTTATCAAGCGATTAATAAACAATTTAAAATTCCAATCTCTACCTTTTGTGGACACATTTTTTTAATTGTAACTAGATGGTCCCGCAACAAATTGGCTCATTTGTTTTTTTATTCGGTCAATTTTCAAGTCATACCTTTTCTTCTTAAGCGCAGACATCTTTTGCTTATTTTGCTTCTTCTGATAATCGATCTGATTATTTAGGCTTTTTTCCCTATTGGTGAATTCGTCATATTTTTCTAACACGTTTTTTAAATTGTTTTTTTAGTATGCTAACAGGTGCATACTCACATACTCTTAACTTTCAAAGACTTGACCCTCATTTTCCCCTCATTTTGTACCATACCTCAATTTCATATTTTTTCAAGAGCATTTCCCTAATTCCTTTCCATTCCTTAACTTTCCCAGACCCCTTAATTTCTTTGTCCATAAAGTTGATTGCCATCTTAGCGTTTTTAATCTCTCCCCCTTGTCCCCTAATTTTTTTAACCTTAGGTACCTTCTTACCAGTATCGTTGAGGATGATGAAATCAATTTTCTTGCCGCCCTTAGCCTCAACGAACTTAACTATTGAATCAAAGTAAGTACCCATGATTGTTTCAAGGTAAGAGGTGTCCCCCAGCTCAAAAATGTTTATATTCCCAATGTCTGGAAGTTTGCTCATTAGTCTTAACTCTACTCTATATATAATATTTCCAGAAAAAGTTTTATTGAAAAGGTTCCTTATGTACTCTTTCTTGCTGTACTGAAGTTCCTTTGATTTGTTGTATATAGATACGCATTTTGCTCCGTGCCGACCAATATGAATTTCTCTATCATCAATTCCAGTGCCGATTACGGTAAGTTTATTTTTTAATTTGAACTCCTTGGTTTTATCATAAAAGAGAGTCCGAAAGCTGGTCATTACATCAAAATCAGTATCATAGCACAGGTCTACCCTTTTGATGAGGTTCTTTTTTATTTCCAGTGCCTCAACAATCCTTTTCAAATGGTAATCCAAATATCCACTGTAGAAAATGTGATTGTTGATTTTAATGGTGATGTTGAGTCCAGCCTCCAGAGATAAATCAAATGATTTTGTGTAGAGCCATCCAATGTCATTATCTGCTTCTTGGATCTTGAAGCAGAAAGGGTAAGTTTGCTTCAGTAGGCTGTAATCTTTGGTTCTTTCAAGAAATAGACCGTTAGGAAATTTATATATACTCCCTGAATGATAATTTGTTAGGTTAAGACTGGTAGAGGCTCTAAATTCTAAACAGTCCACATTTAAAAGGTAATTCAATTTTCATATCATCGTTTTTTGAATAGGTCCCTACTGCCCTGGGACCTATTTGATTTACTAAAAGTATTTACTGATCTCCTTGTTGCGTACCACATCATCGTAGTTGAACAAAAGACGGTTTCGGTAGTAAATCTTTCTTACCTCAACTTTGTTAAGAAATTGATTTAGAAAGGTTCTACTGCGCTTGGTCTTCTCCTTTAGAGTGTTGAAATCAATAAATCGGCTCTCTTCTTGCATATAGTAAATCATAAGGCATTTTTTCATCTATATATTAAAATGCGTTTCGTTCTTTTAATCGTTTTAACCAAAAAGGTTCGCAAAAAGATTAAAGAAAGTGCAAAATTTCTCTGATTTAGGTAAAATAAAGCTAAAAATCACGGTTTTAGACTATGAAAAAATGATTTTTTGATAAAAGTTGAGAGGAAATCCTTTGATATTGGAAACGTGTCCACGTTTTTTTCAAAGATCCTTGAATGTGTGTTTGTGTTGGGGTTGGTTTTGGTGGGTTATTTTTCACCGTTGATGATAGCCTTCTACTCCATCAAGAAAGCATCAAGAAACACACCAAAATTGAATTGGTGCTATTTTATCGAATTCCATTTTAGTCTGTAATGAGTTTTTAGGCGTTAGTTAAACTAATTTAACCAGGAACAACAACTGGGATAAGCTATCTACCTATTTTCAGTACGATGAATATGTCAGAAGGCTTATCTACACCACCAATGCCGTGGAAGGTTTCCATCGTCAGGTTCGTAAAGTGACCAAAACCAAGGGTGCATTTCCTAATGATATGGCACTGCTCAAACTCATCTATCTGACAGTAGAAAATATCTCCAAAAAATGGACACAACCACTCCAAAATTGGAGTTTAACCGTTCAGCAATTGAGCATTAAGTTCGGGGATCGGATGAAAACTGATCTGTAAAATCGAGCTAAATCTGTCTCACTTTTATCAACCTTAAACGCAAAAATAGTCAGATTCTGTCTTTCGTCAAGGGTATATTAACGGCTCCGTACCTACGCCGCCCTTGACAAAACCCAAAATCCAACAAAAAAGCATTTAAGACTTGAGAAAAGAAATAATTTGTAGATTTATGAAATCAAAGTAAAAATCAACGGACAGAGTTCAGATTACACTCCCTTTTTAAGTCCTAATTATCAAATCGCTTCAATCATTTACAATTTGCCTTTATTAATTCTTCTGCTTCAGGAAAACCTAGCTCTTTAGCTTTGTTTAAATCCATACATCCACTTTCTTTTTGATTAGATTTGATTTTTGCCAAACCTCTTAAAGTGAAAGCTAATCCATGATCAGGATTTAACTTAATTACTTTGTCGCATTCCGAAATAACGCCTGAAAAACCAAATGAAAATTCATCGAAAAGGCTGATTACTTTTAATTCTTTACTGCGTATTTTATATATCTCCTTAAGTTTTGGAATTTCATTTTCTTCCGTTGGCAATAAAAATATTGCATTTGCTCGGGCACCATAGTAATTTGCTTTTGCCTTGTTTGATTTTTCACTTGAAATTGCGCTTGTATAATAACAAATTGCATTCATAAATTCATCTTTTGAAAAATAATAATTTCCCAAAGTATTATAAAAATAGCCTTTGTCTTCTATTGATGATAGTTTAACACTTTCTTTTAGTTCATTTAATGCACCAATCGAGTCATGTAATTCAGATTTAGCGTATGAAATAAAACTATGAATCCAAGAGGCATTACTTTCATTTTGACCTTGATTAGGACCGTAAGATAAATCAAGTTTCCCTAATGCCGTAGAATAATCAGTTATTGCTGCATCATATTGTTTTAAGCCCACTTTGGCACGACCACGGCTTGTATAATAATCAAACCAATTAGGATTAATTTTTATACAAGCATCGAATGCATCTATTGCCCCTTTATAATCACCTGAATCCAATTTGTCGTTCCCAAGTTTATTAGAAACTTTTTCACTTAGATAAGGAGTAAAGGTGAATAACTTTATAAAATCACTCTTTTTTACCTCAAAATAATTATCTGTAAGAGGTAAAGTACCTTGAAGACTATTTTGCCAAGGAAGGTTATTAAATCTAACTATTGTATCACCTTTTAATACTTGTGAGCTTAATTTAAAAATAGTATTGCCCTTGCAGTCATTAGAAAGAATGCTCGATCCTTGTCCTGTAAGTAGTAATCTGATCATTTCTTTATTTTGAATTGCTTTTTCTATATCAAAAGAAACTTCATCAATGGGGGAACTGTAATATTGACAAAATTCAATAACTGGAGTATTATAAGATTGGCCTTCTGTTGCATTAATAATGCCTTCTAAATTTTTTAGGCTTTTAGCAGTAAATGCAAATGTTCTCAATGTGCTCTTTGAATATTTTATAGCCATTAAATAAAATATTTCACCTTCCAATGAAAATTTGTAAGTTTGAATGAATTCAAACTTACTGTCTTCTTTGCAACAAGGTAAGTAACTTCCTATTTCACCTGTTTTACCCATCTTTATATTTCTAATGGCCTTTCCGACCTCCATAGTAACATTTCCGCTCTTAGGGTCTGGCATTAAGTCTTTGGGGTTCAAAAAGCGACCTAATCTAAATAGTTTATCAAATAAAATGGGCATTGTAATGATGACATCGAAATCTGTCCAACCAGATTCGATTTTGTTGATGTAATTGTCAAAACCTACGAAATCCGCACCTGCCTCTTTTGCTTCAGCTTCCTTATCAAGAGTAACTAACGCGAGTACACGTGCTTCTTTCCCTTTTGTAGATGGAGTTTGCTTCCAAAATTTACCATCTTTATTTTCCATCTTAGACCAACCTATAACACCACTTGAAAGCTTTTCAGATTGTCCATCCAAACTAATGCTCAATTTTTTTCGAGCCTCGTCATTTCTTTCTTGACTATAGGAATTAACGGGAAAGATTACACAAGAAATAAATAAAATGAATATTAGTCTTTTCATTATAATTAGTTTTAAATTATTAATAATTAGTATTATAAGCCTTTTAGTTTCTCTTCTAATTCTCTTTTCTTCTCTTCCTTAATACGTTCAACATTGGCAATTGAATCCTTTTCTGCCTGTGTACGAATTCTATTAGAAGAAAAAGCATCTCTTCCGATGAGAAAATATTTCGGCATATCACCTTCCATCGTCATAAGATCTGTTAAACCAAAATGGGATAATAATTCTTTAGTAGGTCTTTTAAGTAACAATTCCCGATTAAAATGCAAAAATAGTTCAGTGTCAATTCCACGATTGTCTGAGTATGCTGGTGATTTTTGTACTGGTCCTACTGGAAATAGTTTAATAATTGCAATTGATTCATCTAGTGCTGGTAATATTTGATAAGTTCCGTTAGCTTTGCATAGTTCTGTGCCATTAAGGGCTAATACTCTAAAACTGAATTTGTCGCCGTAAAAATTAATGCCAATCATACCAGCCGTCCCAAGTGTTTTCGTGAAATAATTAGATTCAATAATTGCCTTTGTATCATTCACCAGTTTAGCTGTTGTTGGATCTACCTCAGGTTTATTGTTTTCAGTAGAATTTTCTTTTACTAAATTATCTGTCTTTTTTGTTGAACTACTGCTCACTTCCCCCATGGCTTTTTTATATAGTTCTGCAAATTTTAACTGATCCTCTGTGGAATATTTTTTCTTTATTTCTTCCATAAATGATTTTGTTTCAGTGGCAAGAGCAATTGCTTGAGATTCAGCCGAACTGCCTTGTCCCGAAGATGCTAATTCATTAAGTTGGGCTGTTAGCTCTGCTAACTTTTTGGCCTCCTTCTCCATTTTGTTCTCTCCACAACTTAAAATGAAAAGAGTAGTTACGACAACAATTAATAGATTTTTCATAAGATTTAATTAATTCATTTAAAGGTTAATGATCAGATATTCACGAGTTTTACTTTTCCATTCTTCAACAAGTTTGTTAGTAGTGCCCGCCTACCACTAAAACCGCAACAGACCTATAGTTTTTGTTACCAACAGGCATTCTTCTCGGTCATCAATTGTTAGGATATATTGTTGTCGTAACAATCATTTCCAACAGCAATGATTAAGTACATTTATTTTGTGCCAAATAGTTTTTAATCTTATCAGATAAATCACATTTATAATGTTCTGGAATGTGGTTATTCAACCAAATCTTAGCTGATAAGTCTTTAAGGAAGTCGCAAGGAGTGGATACTTTTGATAACTCTAATATTAGCCAATTCTCAAATTTATCCAATACTTCCTTCTTATTTGTTTCTTGAGCTACTATAGCATTAATCATTTCTGTCCAAGTTAATTGTTTCATAATAAAATGTTTGTAATGTTAGTTTTCGTATAAAGTAGCTTTAAGAAAATCTTGATAATCAATAATATTTTAGTTTTAAGTGTTTTCTATAATGGGGTTCAAATAAAAACAGCGTGGTCAAATTGCTAACTGTTATTGAGGTCCGTCCAAGAACCCACTGAACAAGTATAGCAACGACCACGCCTTGACGTGGCGCCATGCTTACTCTCCTGTTCAGTTTTGAAAAATTTGGACGGTTTCAATAACAGAATTCGGCTTAACGCTAAATATTATTTATCAACAATTCTACATGTTAGGCATTTTTGTAATTCAATTTCTTCATTTTGTCGAAGCTAAGTTAGTTATTCTTAATACGCAAAACAAAATATAACCTCAACAAATACCTAAATTCAAACAATAATTGTCAGTATTGACAAAAAATCTTCTCCAACCAAAAACGCCACAATTTTCGTGCGCATGTTGCATAACTTTTAATCTTAACAAAAAGGACAACAAAATCATCGATGAAATAGAAATTCAACATCACAAATACTACTTTAGATTATACTCAAACGAGTATCAAAAAAAACAAAAAAAAGGGGTGGAAACATTAGGTTATATGGGGTTTTAATACTATATTAGCCTTACAATAATAGGACATATAAATAGTATTAAAATGAAAGTATATTATTCAAGAGTAAGCACACTGGAACAGAATGATGAAAGACAACTTCAGGATTTGAATGGATTTGATTATATTCTAACTGATAAGGGGTGTTCAGGATCAATAAATCTATTTGATAGACCCAAAGGATCACAGATTAAAAATCTAATTGACCAAAAGAAACTTACTCACCTTGAGATTCATTCAATTGATAGATTGGGGAGAAATACGATTGATGTTTTGAAAATTTGGAAGGATCTGACAGATTTGGGAATCAAAGTAGTTTGTAGAAATCCAAATCTCACAAATTTCAAAAATGATGGCACTGAAGATGAGGTCAGCGGTATGATTATCAGTATTCTTTCAATAATGGCTTCATTTGAACGCAAATCCATTTTAGAGAGACAAAAAGAAGGAATACAACTGGCAAAACTTAAAGGTAAATTTCGTGGGCGAAAAATCGGGACACAAGAGTCAAAAGAAAAATTTATTGAGAAACCCCGTAATCAAAAGATTTTGAATTACTTAGAAAAAAAATATCCATATAGTGAGATTTCAAAAATTTGTGAATGCTCTTTTAGCACAATTCAAAAAGTCAGGACAATAAATCTAAAAATTGCTAAGCCATAAAGGAATTTCCTTTATGGCTTAGCAATTACTTTTTTTTATTATCCACTTAAGGCTGAATAAATCACTATTTATTCATTGAATGAATTTCAATGCTTTCAATTTCAGATTTTATATCATTAATCTTGCCTTTCAATATATTTACGTTCATATATTTATCATAACTATCTCTCCCCAATTGCCATCTTTCACATTGAGTCAGTTTAGAAATCGCTTCGTTTAACTCATTATGAAGATTATTTTTCTGTGTATGATAATTATATTCTTCTTCTCCTGGCATATACTTGATGACCGTATCATTATCTAAATCAAATAATAGCCATCTTATAAGATTTATAATCTTTTCTTCTTCCCAGTTTCTAATTGATTGATCCGTAGTTAAATTACGAAATAAGACAAATTCCTTATGTCTATGGAAGACACTATCTAAACTTTCCTGAATTACCGTAAATGCCTCAATACTCCCGAGATGAAATTTAATACCTCTATTTATCAATTTGTAAAATACAGAGTGATCTCTATAGCCAACCTGAGAGCAGACGTTGGGACCTTTTAAACTTGTGGTAGCTCCAATTACTTCAAACTTACTAATTTCCAGACCATATTTTACTTTATTTACTCTATCACATAATATGAAAAACTCTTTAAGGCTTTCATTCAATAATGCTTCCTTTTCATCACGAATTGCTTTAAGATCTTCAATTCTTTTTTTTTCTTCAGCCAACTTATTTTCCTCTTCTTCAAGCCAGTTTGCCATTTTTGATCCTATTTGAATTATGTCAAGATTACAGGCTCAAATCCGATCACCTTGACCATAACAAATTATATAATAAAATCATTGTATGTTAAATTTCACAATAAAGGTAAATAATAAAATTCATAAGGTCACAATTAAAGGATTCCTTATATTAGCCCCATAATCAATACATTACGATATTATGAAAACTAAGATTGAATTAACAGAAGACCAGATTTTCAAACTGATGGCTACTGAGGAGAAACAATTGAGGGCAAAATTTGATAAAGATTTAGCCACCATAAGAAAAAAATTCCAGTTTGCTGAAATTGAAATTAAAACACCAGGAGTAAAACAAACTGAGAAGTTAAAACTCACTGAAGAACTTTTCAAGAAGTATTTGAGCGAAAACAAGACTTTGAGCCAAATTTCAGAAGAGACACACTATAATAAGGCTTATCTCTACAAACTGGCAAAGAAGTTTCAAACTGAAAATTTAACTCAATTATGAATCCCACCTCAACCTCAACACCAAAAGATTATATTGATCCTGACAAAAATATGATTACTCTATTTGATACTGATATTCTTGTTGAGGCTGTAAATGGACAATTGGATCTTCATTCGGTCGCCTTGAATGAATTGAAGAACAGAGGGCTTGACAAACAAGGCAAATGGATCGGATTTGATGTAAAATAAAGGCCGTCTGAACTAAAACAAAATGACTATTCTTAAAACACAATTAATTGTTTTAAGAATAGTCATTTTGTTTTAATATTATTTTTGTATTATATTAATATACAATCATTTAATCAATTTTCTACCAAGCTGCGCTACACCCCGATTTTCAGCAAGGCAAATGTACAATCTTTTCGAAAAAAGAGCCGCTCTTGCTGAATTTATTTTGTCTGTTATCCACATTTGCACCGAGCAAGATTCAAAACAGC
>TBL_comb47_HYPODRAFT_10008686_pt1 | contig 10322 bp, 11 predicted proteins | sample TroBogypolimnion_40_FD_10682 | JGI IMG/M metagenome (IMG submission 10682)
GCGCCGGGAAGCCGTGCCCGCCACCATCGCGGCCCGCGAACTCGTTCAGGCCGGACCCATGCTGGTCGAGAACCACCGGCCTGTCAGCGGCCTCGAAGCCGCCAAGTCGAGCGTCCGCTCGGTCATCCTTTGGGACGGCGGCACGCGCTGGTGGATCGGCCGGGCCTCGTCCTGCACGCTGGCCGCACTGGGCCAGGCGCTTGCCGCCGCCGCGCCCGCCGCTTGGCCGGTGGCCGAGGCGCTCAACCTGGACGGCGGCCGCTCGGCGGATCTGTGCATCACCGCCGCGATTTCCGGTGGTCCTGTCACGCGCCGCGCCCCATGGAACCGCCCGGTCAGGAATTTTCTCGTCCTCGTCGCCCGCTGAAATTTTCGCCCGTTGAAATTTGTGGATTTTTGAATTGCCCGGTGGACTTTTCCTGCGGTCATGATAGGTTGTTTTGTCAATTGCGCATTAACATCATGTTTCGGGGTCTGCTTGTTTTTCTCATGGTTGCCAGTCCGTTTGGGCTTGGCGCCTGTGGTAGCGTAGCCAACAAATCGCCCCTATCTGCCGTCTCCGATCTGTTCCCCTCGCGGGTTCCCGTGGTCAAGGCGCGGACGAAGGATATGAAGGAACTGCCGCTCGGCCACGAGCGCGCGCTGGCCTTTGAAAAGCAGCGGAAATTCGGCTTCTGGGTCCTCGGTGGCACGGCGGATTTTGTGCAACCCAAGCTGCCCGAACCCGGCTCCGAAATGGACGGCAGCCTGCTCCCACCCAAAGAGCCGTGATGAATTTCCCTCATTCCTGGCTTGATGCCTGGGCAAAGATGGGAATCATCCCGCGCATGCCACGCCCACTTTGCGCCCACTTTACCGCGCTTTGCTTTACCGCCGCGCTCGTCACTTCTTGTGGCGGCAATCCGCCCCCGCGCCGCCAACCCAGCCCGTCGCCTTACCCGCAAGTCCAGCAGCCCGTCAGCGCCGGCTCCATCCCGCCCACCCCGCCGCCGCCGGTTGCCGGCGAAAGCGCCATCGTGATTGACGCCCAAAGCGGGCGCGTCCTTTACGCCAAAAACGCCGATGTGCCCCGCCCGGTCGCCAGCACCCAGAAAATCATCACATCCCTGTGTATTCTGGATGCCGGTAATATCGACTCGACCGTGACGATCGAGGCCTCGGACGGCGCCTGCGAGCCCACCAAACTCGATCTCAAGCCCGGCGAGCAATATACCCGCCGCGAATTGCTCAAAGTGCTGGTGGTCAAGAGCGCCAACGATGTGGCCCGTGCCCTGGCGCGCGACGTCGGTGGCAGCCAGGAGGGCTTTGCCGCCCTGATGAACCGCAAGGCCGCTTCGCTGGGCATGCGCAATTCCAATTTCACCAATCCGAACGGACTGCCGATGGAAGGCCAGCACTCCAGCGCCCGCGACATGGCCATCGCGGCGCGCGCGGCGTACCGCAGCCCGCTGTTCCGGTCCTACACCGCCACCAAGGCGTTCACCTTCCAATTCAACAGCGGGCGCACCCGCGAAATCGAAAACACCAACCACCTCCTCAAATCCCTCCCGTATTGCGACGGCATGAAAACCGGCACCACCAACGCCGCCGGACGCTGCCTGGTGGCTTCCGGCTCGCTCAACGGCCGCTCCGCCATCACCGTCATCCTCAAGGACAACACCGCCAACATTTGGAAAGACTCCGAAAAACTCCTGCGCTGGGCGCTGGAACGTCCCGCCTCGGCGAACAACTGATTTTTTGGAAAGCCCCAACTGTGTCACCGTCTTGACCGCTCCCGCCGAAGTCCTTCGCCAGCTCGCTGCCAGCGGACTCCTGCGCTCCCTCCGCCCGCTCGATTCCCCGGCCGGCACCGAGGTCACCCGCGACGGATTACCACTGGTAAATTTCTCGTCCAACGACTACCTCGGCCTCGCCCGCCATCCGGAAATCGAAGCCGCCTTCGTCGAGGGTGTCCGCCGTTACGGAGCCGGCGCCACCGCGTCGCGCCTCGTGTGCGGCAGTCTGCCGCCGCATCGCGCGCTGGAGGAGGCCCTTGCCGCCGCCAAGCAAACCGCCGCCGCGCTGACCTTTTCCTCCGGGTTTGCCACGGCGCTGGGGGTCATTCCCGCCCTTGTCGGCAAGTCCGACTGCATCCTGCTCGACAAACTCAGCCACGCCTGCCTCGTCGATGCCGCACGCCTCTCCGGCGCCACCCTCCGCGTGTTCCCCCACAACGACCTGCAAAAACTCGCCCGCCTGTTAGCTTCGGTCCGCGCCAAGTCCGCCACCGCCCGCATCCTGGTGCTCACCGAATCAGTCTTCAGCATGGATGGCGACCTGTGCCCGCTGCGCGAAATCGTCGAACTCACCGAGGCCCACGACGCGCTTCTTTTGTTAGACGAGGCGCACGCCATCGGTGTGTTAGGCGAGCACGGCATGGGGCTGGCCGAGGCGCTCGGGTTGCAACAGCGCATCGCCTTTCAAATGGGCACCCTCAGCAAAGCCGTGGGACTGGCCGGCGGCTACCTTGCCGCCTCGCGCGAGTGGATCGACCTGCTGATCAACCGCGCCCGCTCGCTCATCTTTTCCACCGCGCCGCCGCCGGCCCTCGCCCATGCCGCGCTCACCTCGTTGCAGCTCATTGGCTCGCACGAAGGCCGGGACCGGCGCGCCACGCTGCGCCAAAACATCGCCACCTTCCAGCAGGCCAGCGGGCTTCTAACATCCCACGCCACGCCGATCCTGCCCCTTGTGTTAGGTAGCAACGAAGCCGCCTTAAGCGCCGCGGTCGCCCTCGAAAGCCAGGGGTTCCTGGTGCCCGCGATCCGTTTCCCCACCGTCCCGCGCGGCACCGCGCGCCTGCGCGTCAGCCTCTCCGCCGCCCACTCCACCACCGCCATCCAAAGCCTCGCGCAAGCCCTTGCAAAGACAGAAGACTAGAAGACAGAAGACAGAAGACAGGAGGAAGAAGTGTTCCACCCTGTCCCGGGGCTCTTCATTTTCGTATTCTTGCAGCGCAGCGGTCTTCTGTCTTTCAGCGCAGCGATCTTCTGTCTTCTTCCCTATAACCAATAACTGACAACTCATTCGATCCCATGGCCGGCTTCTTCAAATCCCTGTTCAACAAAGTCACCAACCGCGCGGAAATCGATTGGGATGACATCGAGGCCGATCTCATCGCCTCCGATTTGGGCATCCAACTCACCACCCGCATCATCGACGAATTGCGCGACCTGGGCCGCACGATCTCCGCCGCCGATGTGGTGGAAACGACCCGCCGTCATTTGTTAGACAGGCTGCCGGACGACTCGCTGCCGCCCGAGCCGCGGCGCGATGGCCTGCCTTATGTGATCTTGGTGGTCGGGGTCAACGGCACCGGCAAGACGACCTCCTCGGCCAAGCTCGGGTTATGGCTCAAGAAGCGCGGACGCACGATTGTGTTAGCCGCGGCCGACACGTTCCGCGCCGCCGCGGTCGAACAACTCCAACGCTGGGGCGAGCGCCTGGACCTGCCCGTAGTCACCGGCAACCCCAACGCCGACCCCTCGTCGGTGTGTTTCCACGCCCATCAAAAGGCCATCGCCGGGCACAGCGACTTCCTCATCTGCGACACCGCCGGGCGCATTCACACGCGCCACAACCTGATGGAAGAGCTTGGCAAAATCCGCCGCACCCTCGCCAAACAAGACCCCACCGCGCCGCATCTCACGCTGCTGGTGGTCGATGCCACCACCGGCGCCAACGCGCTCAACCAGGCCAAGGAATTCCACAAGGCCTGTCCGCTGGACGGGCTCATCGTCACCAAGCTGGATGGCTCCGGCAAGGGCGGCATTGCCGTGACCATCCACGACCAGCTCGGCATCCCGCCGTTTTACCTCGGCACCGGCGAGGAACCCGAGGCGTTTTCCATCTTCCGCAAGCAGTCGTTCGTGCAGGAGATTCTCTAGCGAGGCTTCGCCTCAGACCCAAGACACAAGCCTGCAAGACCCAAGACCAAGAATTTGACCTAACGACATCACAATCATCGTTTCAAGGCCTCTAGCGCCGACATCAGCCGGCCAGTCAATGGGAAGCGCAAGGCCGCTGAATGAGCGCCGGCCTCAGCCGGCCAGTGTCAATGGAGAACGCAAGAGCAGGCAGGAATATTTCCGGAACTTGCTTGACATCGACGCCCGGTTAGACACTCTCCATAGGAACAACAGACGGGTGCTTTCGGTCAATCCTTTTTTCCTTTTTTCCGCGCACCCCCGCCGCAATGATCTAGCAATAACGCCAGCCCAAAATGAAACGCACCGGCCTGATCCTATGTGTGACCGCGCTTCTCGCCTTCACGGCGAGTTCCGCCGCTCCCGCCAACGACAAGTATAACAAAAAACCCAAGGGGCCGGCGTCGGCGGTTTACGCCAAGTATGACTTGGACCACAACGGCAAGCTCAACGTCGAGGAAGGCGACGCCATCCGCAGGGATTTCGCCAAAAACCCCGATGACCCGTTGCTCAAACCTTTCGACACCGATCATGACGGCACTCTAAGCGACGCGGAAATCATGGCCATCCCCGCCACCAAAGGCGGCCGTGCACCCAAGAAGGACGAGCCGGGAACTAAGAACAAGTGACTCGCGTTTGAACCAGGATTCCCAACACCGATGAACCCGACCCTTTTAACGCGACGTGCGTCGTTGAAGCCAAGACGCCTGGCATGGGTCGTCAGCGCATGGGCGATTTTCGCTTGCATGGGGGCGAGCCCGTCCGAGAACTTTGTCGTCCCGGATTCGGTTAGCAAGGAATTGGCGGCTGCCAAACTGCCGGAACATGAGCTTCGATTGCGCTTGAAGATTCTGGAGAACGCCGCCACTGGCAAGACCTACTTCCCACATCCGGCACGTGGCCTGCCGGAAACCCGCAACTCGAAATACTGGAAACCGGGTGACGAGGGCTACGTTCCCATAGGCAGTGCAACGGAAGCCATCCGCGACCTGTGGCGAACACAGAATGGCATCCAATGTTACAAGTACTCGACCCTGATCATGATCAAGGCCATGATTGATCTGGCAAACAAGTCACGAATTGCCGAATTGGATGAGTTGCTAGATGGCAAGGTGATTCCCAACGATTTGCCACAGGACGGCATTGGAACTCTCTTCACAGAACTTGAACCGAAAAACGGGAAGTTTTTCAGCGTGTCCGAACTGATACCGGGTGACCAGGTGTATTTCAAGAATCCCTACTACAGTCGCCTCACTGCTGCGATGATGCAGGCCAAGCCGGGAGGGTATCTGGGGCAGCAGGGCTACGAAGTCTTCTATTTCGGCGACGGCAAGGTCATCCCCATCTACGGAGGCAAGGCGCAATCCATCGCGACGTTTCGCGAAGGACTGCGTCAATGGACCAGCGTGAAAGATGTCGCCGCAAAGGAACGGCGCGACCCGCAGCCGGAGGATTTCCAGATCACCTGCGTGCGCCGCGCCATCGCCCATTGAAGGTGCAAAGCGCGCAGCCCGGTGCGCCGTGGCTGCGTGCGTCCCGCCAGTTCCCATGAGTAGTGAAGTAGTGAATGCACGAGCGGGTTCTGGCACTAAAAAGGAAAATGGAAACGCTTGCCGTGCCGTTTTCTAGCGCAGCACTTTATGTTGACAAAATTGTATCCACGATTGTAAACTAATGCCATGGCAAGCACCGTGCGCATCTCAGCGACAAGCCGCAGTTCCTATGAGTCGTGAATGCATTGGCGCAAGACACCGCCTCACTTCTCTTGCGCAGCGACGGTCACCCGGCGTCGCTCTTCGAGCTAGGATCCACACGCTCCTCTTGCGCTGCGACGGTCACAGACCGCCGCTACAATCCACGATCCACGATCCACGATCCTTATACGTGCCGGCTTGAAGCCGGCGCTGCGTGCAGCCAGGCGGCGGCCTGCTTGGCGAAATAGGTTAGAATCATGTCGGCGCCGGCGCGTTTGATGCCGGTGAGGCTTTCCATGACGATGGCGCGCTCGTCGAGCCAGCCGCCGGCGGCGGCGCTCTTGAGCATGAGGTACTCGCCGCTGACCTGATAGGCGGCGAGCGGCAGGGTGGAGGAGTCGCGCACCCTGGCGATGATGTCCAGATAGGGTCCGGCGGGTTTGACCATGAGCATGTCGGCGCCTTCGGCTTCATCCAACAGGGCTTCGCGGACGGCCTCGCGGGAGTTGCCCGGATCCATCTGATAGGTTTTCTTGTCGCCATCCTTGGGCGCGGATTCCAGTGCGCCGCGGAACGGTCCGTAGAAGGCGGAGGCATATTTCGCGGTGTAACTCATGATGGAGACATCCTGGAACTCCTCCGCATCGAGCGCCTCGCGGATGGCCGCCACACGTCCGTCCATCATGTCGGAGGGAGCGACAATGTCCGCTCCGGCGCGGGCGTGGCAGAGCGCCTGCTGGCAGAGGATGGCGACGGTTTCATCATTGAGAATGGTCAGTTCGCCGCGCTCATCGCGCCGCACCACGCCGTCGTGACCGTCGGAGTTATAGGGATCGAGCGCGACGTCGGTGATGACGCAGAGCGACGGGTAGGCGGCCTTGAGCGCGCGGATGGCGCGCGGCACCAGTCCGGCGTCGTTGTGGCATTCGTCGGCCAGCGGGGATTTGAGCGACTCGTCGATCTTGGGGAACAGCACGACGGCCGGAACGCCGAGCGCAAGGGCTTCGCCGACCTCGCGCAACAGGCCCGCCAGTGACCAGCGGGTGACGCCGGGCATCGAGGCGATGGGGGTGTCCACCGCATCCTCATGCAAGAAGACCGGGAGAATGAAATCGGCGGGCGTGAGGGATGTTTCACGCACCATCGAACGAATGGCAGGACTGCGGCGGTTGCGACGTGGGCGGATCATGGGGGAGGAGTTATAGGTTATAGGTTATTGGGGAAGATGATCGGACCGATCGGTCGGATCGGTCGGATCGGTCGGATCGGTCGGATCGGTCGGATCAGTCGGATCCGTCCGATCAATCTTCTTTGATGGCGATGGCATTGGCGGCGGCGTAGGCTGGGGTGTGGGTGAGGCTGATTTGGATTTCGCTGATGGCGTGAGACGCCGCGAAGGCGGCGGCGAGGCCGTGGAGGACGAGCTTGGGGGCGCCGCCGGAATCATGGCGGATTTCCAGGTCGAGCCAGTTGGCCTGGGCACCGATGCCGGTGCCGAGGGCTTTTGAAGCCGCCTCCTTCGCGGCAAAGCGCGCGGCATAATGGGTCGCGGGATGCTTCTTTGAGTCACAGTACGAGCGCTCGGCCGGGGTGAAGAGGCGGGCGAGGAAGGCCTCGCCATGACGCGCGATGGCCGCGGCGATGCGCTCGACTTCCACCACGTCGATGCCGATGCCGTGAAGGGTCATTTCGAGGCAGGGTAAGAGGCCATGAGTTGCTTCATCTCGCGCACGGCCTGGGTAAGGCCGACGCGCAGGGCGCGGGCGACAATGCTGTGGCCGATGTTCAGTTCCACCAGATAGGGCACGGCCCACAGGCGGGTGAGGTTGGAGTAATTGATGCCATGGCCGGCATTGACTTGCAGGCCGGCGGCATAGCCCTCGCGCGCGGCGGCGGCGAGGCGCTCGATTTCCACCTCGCTAGCTTCATCGGCGGCGTTGGCGAAGCAACCGGTGTGGAGTTCGATCATGCGGGCACCGCTGCGGGCGGCGGCTTCGACCTGGGACAGGACGGGATCGATGAACAAGCTGACCCGAATGCCGGCATCCTGAAGCCGGGTCACCGCCGCGCGCGTGGTTGCAAAGCGGCCGGCCACATCCAGTCCGCCTTCGGTGGTGAGTTCCTCGCGGGATTCGGGCACCAGGCAGGCAAAGGCCGGTTGCAATTTCAAGGCGATGGCGAGCATTTCCGCGGTGATGCCCATTTCCAAATTCATGGGCAGGGGCACGGCGGCGCGAATCCGGAACGCATCGGCGTCCTGCATGTGGCGGCGGTCGCCGCGGACATGCACGGTGAGCGAGTCGGCTCCGCCGTCACGCGCATCAATGGCGGCCTCCAGCGGCGAGGGTTCGGCGTTGGCCGCCTCCGGGTTGCGCGCGTAACGCGCCTGGCGCAGGGTGGCGATGTGATCGATATTGACGCCGAGAAGCAAGGGCATGCGGCGAGCGTAGCGGGCGGATGGGAAACCGGCAAGGCGGAAGGGAGGGGCGCACTCATGTCCCCCAGTGAAAGATCCCGTGCCGCCAATTTTCATTAGCTCAAGGAACGCTGGCCGCCCCGGCGGGCATGCGCGTTAAGGTAGGGGCGGTTGAATTATTTCACGGACAATTTTTCCCGCTGAGGCACTGAGGACCACTGAAATAATAATAAATTTCTTCTCAGTGCCCTCAGCGGCGCTCAGTGTTTCTGTGGTGTTTTTGGCACGATTGTCCAAAAACCGGTGATTTCCTGACCCTTTGCGCCTTAACTTGACGCGCCTGCCCTGCGGGGTTAGAAAAAGTCACGATGGAACCGAGCCTTTCTAACTGGGGGACAGGAGTGTCCCCCCTCCGGCGTCAGTAGCTGCTGCGATAGCGCATGATGCCCTCGGCGATGCCGCTGGCGAGGGAGTCGCGGAACCAGGCGCTTTTCATCCGGCTGCGCTCGCTGGCGTTGCTGACAAACCCGCATTCGACCAGGATGGACGGGATGCTGGGGTAGCGAATGACATAGAAGCGCGCGCTCTTCAGCCCGCGATTGGCGGCCGCCACGCGCGCCGTCACGGACGAGTGGACGCACTGGGCGAGTTGCTGGCTTTGCGGCGTGCAATAATAGGTCTCCAGGCCGTTGGCGTCGGGCTTCCAGGTGTAGTTGTAATGAATGGCGACGAAAATCGCGTTGGGGTAGCGGTTGGCGATGTTGACGCGTTCGGGCAGGGACACGAAATAGTCGCTGCGGCGAGTCATGACGGTATTGATGCCCCGCTCGCGGAGTTGGGCTTCCAGGCGGAGGGCGGTGTCCAACGCGAGGTGCTTTTCGTAAACCTGCCCCCATTGGCCACCCTTGTCATGGCCGCCATGGCCGGGGTCAATCACCACCGTGCGAAAGCCCGCCGCCTGCGCTGGCGCACCCACGGCAAACAGCGCCACGAGCGATACAATTTGAAAAATCGTTTTCATTGGTAATAATGTGTTACAGATAGTTTGGAAATATTGATATTTTCGCAAACTTGTAAAGCGTTTTTTTTGGAAAAGTGATTTTAGCGGGGATCGGGGCGCGGTGGAACTAGTAAGTGATGGCGGGGCGCTCGGAAAGTTTGCGGAATTTGGCGCGGGAGGCGGCCTCGGCTTTGGGGTCGTAGAGGAGGCTGTTGGTGACGCTGACGGTGCCGTCTGGGGCGGTCATGAGGATTGGATCGCCTTGCGCGGCGCACTTGTGGATGGCGCGGCTGACGAGTCTGCCATCGGTATCGATCTCGCAATGGACCCAGGAGCTTGGGTTGGCGAGGAAGAGCACATGCATGCGTTGTTTTTTATCGACCGTGACGCTGGGTTTGCGCAAGAGGAGGGCTTCGCCAAGGGAGAAGGTGCGCACGGGCAGGCCGGTGCGGCCATCCAGGACTTGGGCGTAGAGCTGGGAATTTTGATCGCCGCTGAAGTTGAGGATGCGGAATTCGCGGGTCTTGCCCGAGACGCCGCCGATGCCGACTTTTTGCGTCCAGTAGGGTCGGCCGGGGCTGACGTTGGCCAGGGCGCGAGTGGTGGTGATGGTTTCGCCATCGGGGCCGGGCATGCGGATGGTGGCGGAGATGGAGTAAGTTCCGGGATCGGCGAGCTGGAAAAGGGAGGAGAGGTCCACCTGGCGGGAAAAGGTTTGGCCGGCGGGACTTTTCATGACACCGAAGGCGCTATGTCCGGTGGGAGTGGCCGATTCGCCTTGGGCGTTGGTGATGACAAAGTCGAGCCAGGGCCGTTGGGCGTCACCGACGAACACGAGGTCATGTCCGGCGTGATTGGTGATGGTGACCGTGGCGAGGATGGGTTCGCCGGCGAGGTACTGGATCTTGGAGAGGCGCAGGGAAGTGGCAAGCTGGGCCTGGACCAGGCCGGTCATGGCGAGCACCGGAACAATCAGTCGGAATAGGGACATGGTCATCAAAGCGCGGAAGGATAGGGGTATTTTTACCGGGCGTCAAGCTAACTTGCTGCTAACTGTCGGAAAGGAGGGGCGATCCGAATCGCCCACAAGGAGGGGCGGCTTCCCAGCCGCCCAGGATCATGATGAGTCAATGGGAAGCGGCAGGCCTCCACGAATTTGGCTCACCACGGGCAACGGCGGCCGGAGGCCACCACTCCTTGACGGCGGCCGGAGGCCGGGGCTCCAAGAATCGCTCCCGCTCAGAAGT
>TBL_comb47_HYPODRAFT_10008690_pt1 | contig 10321 bp, 6 predicted proteins | sample TroBogypolimnion_40_FD_10682 | JGI IMG/M metagenome (IMG submission 10682)
CGTGATCGCCGACGGATTCCACCACCGCATTGACGCCTGAGTTGCGGACGGCGAACCGTTCGCCCGCCATGCCGCGCACAAAAATCTCGCCGGCGGTCGCGCCGTAAAGCGCCACGTTGCCGATGATGATATTGTCCTCGGCCGGGAAGGTGGAACCTTTGGGCGGATAAACAATCAATTTACCGCCGCTCAGGCCTTTGCCGAAATAATCATTCGCGTCGCCCTCCAATTCGAGCTTCATGCCGCGCGGCACGAACGCGCCGAAACTTTGGCCGGCGCTGCCGGTGAAGTTCAGTTCAATCGTGTCTTCCGGCAAACCTTCCACGCCCCACTTGCGCGAAACTTCGCTGCCGACGATGGTGCCGACGACGCGGTTGACGTTGCGCACGGGCAGCGAGGCCACGACTTTTTCGCCGCGTTCGATGGCCGGCGCGCAGAGCTTGAGCAGCACGGTGTTATCGAGCGATTTGTCAATGCCGTGGTCTTGCGCCTGTTGACGGAAACGGCCGACTTCGGCTCCGACTTCGGGCCGATGCAAAATCGGCGTGAGGTCCAGCCCGCGCGCTTTCCAATGTTCAATCGCCTTCCACGGAACCAATTTATCCGTGCGGCCAACCATTTCTTCCAGCGTGCGGAAACCGAGCTTGGCCATGATTTCGCGCAATTCCTGTGCTATGAAGCGCATGAAATTTACGACGTGATCCGGGTTGCCGGTGAAGCGGGCGCGCAGTTTGGGATCCTGCGTCGCGACGCCCACGGGGCAAGTGTTCAAATGGCACACGCGCATCATGATGCAGCCGAGCACCACGAGCGGCGCGGTGGCAAAGCCAAATTCCTCGGCGCCGAGCAGCGCGGCCACGGCCACGTCGCGGCCCGTTTTCAACTGGCCGTCGGTTTCCACAAAAATGCGGCTGCGCAGATTGTTGAGCAAGAGCGTCTGGTGCGTTTCCGCGAGGCCAAGTTCCCACGGTGCGCCGGCGTGCTTGATGGAGGACAGCGGCGAAGCGCCGGTGCCGCCGTCGTGGCCGGAAATGAGCACCACGTCCGCGTGCGCTTTGGCGACGCCGGCGGCGATGGTGCCGACGCCGATTTCGGAAACAAGCTTCACGCTGATGCGCGCGTAGCGATTCGCGTTTTTCAAGTCGTGAATCAATTCCGCCAAATCTTCGATGGAATAAATATCATGGTGCGGCGGCGGGGAAATCAACCCGACGCCTGCCGTGGTGCCACGGGTTTTGGCAACCCACGGATAAACTTTCTTGCCGGGCAATTCGCCACCTTCGCCGGGCTTCGCGCCCTGCGCCATCTTGATTTGCAACTCTTTGGCGTTGACGAGATAATTGCTCGTGACTCCGAAGCGACCGGATGCTACCTGCTTAATGGCGGAATTTTTCGAGTCGCCTTTTTCATTCGTCCACGTGTAGCGCTCGGCATCTTCGCCGCCTTCGCCGGTGTTGGATTTGCCGCCGAGGCGGTTCATGGCGATGGCGAGCGACTCGTGCGCTTCCTGCGAAATGGAACCGTAGCTCATGGCTCCGGTTTTGAAGCGGCGAACAATGCTGTCCACGGACTCAACTTCTTCGAGCGGAAGTGGTTTGCCCGCCCACTTAAATTCCAGCAGCCCGCGCAGCGTGCAGAGATGCTTGGCCTGATTGTTCACCAACTCGGCATATTCGCGGTATACCTTGTCGCTGTTGAGCCGGCAGGCGATCTGCAATTTGTGAATCGTCTGCGGATTGAACAGGTGATATTCGCCGCTGTCACGCCACTGATATTGGCCGCCGGCTTCGAGTTCCGGCTCGGCTTGCTGCCGCGGAAAAGCGTGGCGGTGCCGCAGCAGAGTTTCTTCGGCAATGACGTTGAGCCCGACACCTTCGATGCGCGACGGCGTCCAGCGGAAATATTTTTCCACGAACACGCTGTTGAGGCCGACGGCTTCAAAAATCTGCGCGCCGCGGTAGCTTTGGATCGCCGAGATGCCCATCTTGGCCATCGTTTTGACCACGCCTTTGATTGCGGCTTTGACAAATTTCTTGCTCGCGGTTTTATGATCGCCCTTGACTTGGCCGATCCGGATCATGTCCTCCAGCGTCTCAAACGCGAGATACGGGTTCACTGCGCTGCAGCCGTAGCCGATGAGCAGCGCGAAATGATGCACTTCGCGGGGTTCGCCGGATTCCAGCACGAGGCCGACTTTCGAGCGCGTGCCGGAGCGGATGAGATGATGGTTCAAACCGGAAATCGCCAAAAGCGCGGGAATGGGCGCTTTTTCGTGGCTGATGCCGCGGTCGGACAAAATCAAAATATTACCGCCGCCAGCAATGGCGCGGTCGGCTTCGGCGAACAATTTGTCGAGCGCGATTTCCAAACCGATCACGCCTTCGGCGGCGGGGAACAAAATCGGCAACGTGGCGGATATGAATTTTCCCGCGCTGACGTGGCGCAATTTTTCCAGCTCTTCATTGGTGATGATGGGCTGTTGCAACCGGATGAGCGCGCAGCTTTCTGGCGTCGGGTTGAGCAAGCTGCCGCGCGAGCCAACCATGGTTTCCGTCGACGTGATAATTTCTTCACGAATAGGGTCAATCGGCGGATTCGTGACCTGCGCGAACAACTGTTTGAAATAATTGTAGAGCAGTTGCGGCTTGTTGGACAATACCGCGAGCGGCGTGTCCGTGCCCATCGAGCCGAGCGGCTGCATGCCGTCGTTCGCCATCGGCGCGACGATGAATCGCAGGTCTTCGTAGGTGTAACCAAACGCTTGTTGCCGCTGCAACACGGTTTCGTGCGCCGGCTCCGGCCGGTGCGGCACTTCCGGCAGGTTTTCGAGATAAACGTGATGTTGCTTGAGCCATTCCTGATACGGATGGGCCTTGGCGCAGGCGTCCTTCAATTCCTTGTCGGAAACGATGCGGCCCTGTTCGGTGTCCACCAGGAAAATGCGGCCCGGGCGCAACCGGCCTTTGCTCAAAATGCGTTCCGGTTCGATTTCCAAAACGCCGGCTTCCGACGCCATGATGACCATGTCGTCTTTCGTGACGTAAAAGCGCGAGGGGCGCAGGCCGTTGCGGTCGAGGCAAGCACCGATGCGCGTGCCGTCGGTGACGGCGATGGACGCCGGTCCGTCCCACGGTTCCATCATGCAAGCGTGATACTGGTAAAATGCTTTCAGTTCGGCCGACATGCTTTCATGATTTTCCCACGGTTCGGGGATCATCATCATCATCGCGTGCGGCAGTGAGCGGCCGGACATGACGAGGAGTTCCACGCAATTGTCGAACATCGCGGAATCGCTGCCGTCGTTGTTGATGACGGGAATCAGCTTCTTCATGTCCTCACCGAATAACTCGGAGCGGAAATTCATCTGGCCGGAATGCATCCAATTGATGTTGCCGCGTAGCGTGTTGATTTCGCCGTTGTGCGCGATAAAGCGATACGGATGCGAGCGGTCCCAACTCGGAAATGTGTTGGTCGCAAAGCGCGAATGCACCAGCGCCAGCGCGGAATTGAAATCCGGATTGCGCAGGTCGGGAAAATATTTCGCCACTTGCTCCGGCATCAACATGCCTTTGTAAATCGCCGTGCGATACGAGAGGCTGGAAACGTAAAACCATTTGCCGCCGGGAATCGTGTTGCCGTAGCGGATGCGTTGCTCCGCGACTTTGCGAATGACATACAGCTTGCGCTCGAACGCCAGCGGGTCTTTCAAATTCGCATTGCGGCCGACAAATACCTGCATCATGAACGGCTCGCCGGCTTTCGCGGTGTCGCCTAGCGAGGAATTGTCGGTCGGGATGTCGCGCCAGCCGAGCAGCGTCTGGCCTTCTTCGGCGATGATTTTGGCAAGCTCGGCTTTCACCGCCTCGCGTTCGGCGGCGAGCTGTGGCATGAACAACATGCCGAGTCCGTATTGGCCAAAGGCGGGCAGGGTGAAGCCCAGCTTTGCCGTAGCCTTGACGAGAAATTCATGTGGCGTCTGGATGAGGATGCCCGCGCCGTCGCCGGTGTTGGTCTCGCTACCGACCGCACCGCGATGATCAAGGTTCACCAGAATTTGGAGGGCATCAGTCACCACTTGATGGGACTTCTTGCCCTTGATGTGAACGATGAACCCGACGCCGCAGGAGTCGTGCTCAAACTGCGGGTCGTAGAGACCTTGTTTCGGTGGCGCGCCCGCCGGGGCACTGCCAATGACATTAGCTTTCGGCATTGTATTTTGGGAAACACGGACAGGGATAAGCCCGCGTTCAGCTATTTTTTACTCGAAATAGATTTGTGCGCAATAAATGTTTTCAAAAAAATGCGTTTGCGGCAACGCTCGCGCTCGGAATTTCCCCCTCGGTCGGCACTTTTTGGAACACTTTAAATAGCGCGGGAGAAATATTTTTCTCATTTCCTGCTCGCCCCGTTGTGCTGACTGGCGTAGCATCACGGCAAATTATTTTTTAATTTATGGCATACCAAGACGTAACTCCTCCCGCAGGCGGAAAAATCTCCATCACCAACGGCAAACTCGTAGTGCCCGACAACCCGATTGTCCCTTTCATTCGTGGCGATGGCACCGGTCCGGATATTTGGGCGTCCTCCGTGCGCGTGTTTGATGCAGCCGTGGCCAAGGCTTACGGCGGCAAAAAGAAAATCGCTTGGTTTGAAGTTTTTGCCGGCGAAGAATCTTTCAAAAAATTCAACAATTGGCTGCCGGATGACACCGTCGAGGCGTTCAAGGAATTTCTCGTCGGCATCAAGGGACCGCTGACCACACCCACCGGCGGCGGCATTCGCTCGCTCAACGTCGCGCTCCGCCAGATGCTCGATCTTTACGTCTGCCTTCGCCCCGTGCAATGGTTCACCGGCGTGCCTTCGCCCGTGAAGCATCCGGAAAAAGTGAACATGGTCATCTTCCGCGAGAACACCGAGGACATTTACGCGGGCATTGATTTCGAGGCCGGCAAGGAAATGGCGCTGAAGACGATTGAGTTTTTGAAGACGAATTTCCCGAAGGAATTTAAGAAGATTCGCTTTGGTGAAACGCCCGACGTCGTCGGCATCGGCATCAAACCGGTTTCCAAGACCGGCACGCAGCGGCTGGTGCGCTCGGCCATCGAATACGCCATTGCGCAAAAGAAGAAGTCCGTGACGTTCGTCCACAAGGGCAACATCATGAAATACACCGAGGGTGCGTTCATGCAGTGGGGCTACCAGCTCGCGCGCGAAGAATACGGCGCGGAACTCATTGACGGCGGCCCGTGGTGCAAGATTCCCGAAGGCAAGCGCGGCGCGGGCATCGTCTTCAAAGACAGCATCGCCGACATCACGCTCCAACAGGTGCTCACGCGCCCGAGCGAATTTGAAGTTATCGCCACGCTGAATCTCAACGGCGATTATTTGAGCGACGCGCTGGCCGCGCAGGTCGGCGGCATCGGCATCGCGCCCGGCGGCAATATCAACAATGTTTCCGGTCACGCCATCTTTGAAGCCACGCACGGCACCGCGCCCAAATACGCGAACAAAGACGTCGTAAATCCCGGCTCCGTAGTGTTGTCTGGCGAAATGATGTTCCGCTACCTGGGTTGGAACGAAGCAGCGGATTTAATTCTCAAAGGCTTGAATGGCGCCATTGGGTCGAAGCGGGTGACGTATGATTTCGCTCGGCAGATGACTGGTGCGACGGAAATCAAGTGTAGCGAATTCGGCGACAACATCATCGCCCACATGTAGAAAATTCCGTCGGCGGGAGAGCAGCACGGTTTACAAACCGGCTGTAAACTCCCGCCGGCGTTTTGTTTTTGCCGCACAGGAGTGCCCGGGCGAAAGTAATTCAAATTGCTTGCGGATGAGGGACCGGTACGGGTTGCGTTTTTACAGTAGCTGGAACTTGAAAAACGCTTTTCAGGAACTTTTTCACGCGATGTTTGGTGATTCGGAATCGGAGAAAACCCCGCTGGAAGCCGTTAACATCCTGAAAATTTTCGTAGACTTCCATCGCCTCATCCATGCTGGTGCAATCTTCCCAATTCTTAATGATCAACAAATCAATCTCGAAATAGGAGTGCTGCACATACCATCGCAACCAGCCAAGCAGCCGGTATCGGCGCGGAAGGCAGGCGAGCAACACTTTTTTTTCCAAGTTTGCCGGCGTTACCCGCAACTGGCGACAACAGCGATCACGAAATTTTTCCGATGGTTCATTCATACTGCTTAAATCCCGCATTAAAAACTTAGCATTCAGCACCCCGGATTGACCACGGCAATGCAGCAGGCGGTTGGTAATATGTGGTGAGCGTGCTGCAAACAATTGCGAATCGGCCGGTCGCTCCAATTATTTCCAAAATTGGAAAATTGTTTGCTACCGTTGATGAGAATTCCCGAGAGCGGTTTTGATGCAATCGGCGTGACAGTGAGGGAACAATTTTATTTAATCCCGTGCCATGAGCGAATCATCCCGGCAGCGGTCCGCAGAATTTTTGCAAATCAGCAGCCAGTTCAAACTCGGCGCGCTGGTCACCGAATCCTCCCATCCCGTCACCGCCAATTTGAGCGAAGTTGCCAGCCAAGACATCGCTGCCGCGCTCGGCCGACTGTTTCAGGCCGATGGCGATGTGGTGGCCAAATACCGCGAGTTCGCGCACTCCGGTCGCGCTGTCTCAATCGCGGCAAGCGTCCTGCAAGCACTGCGGAATGGCGGCAAAATCTTTTTCACCGGCTGCGGCTCCACCGGTCGTCTGAGCATTTTGCTGGATTCCATCTGGCGTAATTTTTGGCAGCAGCAAAAAAATTCCGACTGGGAAAATCGCACCTTCAGCGTGATGGCCGGGGGCGATTTTGCGCTCATTAAATCCGTGGAAGGCTTCGAGGATTTCACCGCGTTTGGGGAAAAACAAATCCACGATCTCGGCGTGTCGGCGCGCGATGTGGTCTTCGCCATCACGGAAGGCGGCGAGACCTCGTTCGTCATCGGCACCGCGTGGGCCGGCGTGCAGGTTGGAGCCAAAGTCTATTTTGTTTACAACAATCCAGACGCCATTTTGTGCGAACACGTCCAACGCAGCCGCGAAGTGATTGCGGAGGCGCGCATTGAAAAAATCAACCTGACGACCGGTCCGATGAGCATCACGGGTTCCACGCGGATGCAGGCGACCAGCATCCAACTCGCGGTGATGCTGACGATTTTAGAAATGGTGGCGCGTGAATTGACCGGTCGGGAATCGGCCGCCGTGCCGGAGACATTTCTCGCCCAATTGGAAACGTTGCATCAGCAATTGCAGACGCCAGCATTCCTCACGGCGCTCGCAAAAATCGTGGCGCTGGAAGAATCCGTTTACCGGGCGGGCCGCAAAAACAATTACTTCGCGGACCAGTTCGGCGCGGATGTGTTGACAGACACCACGGAACGCTCGCCGACTTATTGTACGCCGCCTTTCCGCAAATTCGACGATACGACGGCGACGGAATCCTGGGCTTATTTATTTCTACCGGAACCGGATGCCGCATCCGCTTGGCGCAGCATTCTCAAGCGCGCTCCGCGGTGCGTGGAATGGACCGAAGCGGAAATCCGGGCGCTGGTCAGCGCGGAAAAATTTCCCCGCACGCTGGAAATTGTCCGAAAAATCAGCGCAGCGGAATTGCGGCGGTTTCGGATTGGGGTGGATGGCGTGCCCAATCGGCGGCTGGGGCCGGGCGATTCGGCGGTGGTTGTTCTCAGTCAAAACGAGGCGGCGCAATTTTCTGCGCCTGAAAATTTTCTGCGCACCCAGCTTGTGGCCGCGCAGCGGGCCGGAGCGCGGACGGGAATTATTTTATTCAGCGAAGAAAAATCGCTGGTGCAAGAGCCGGTCGCAGAAATGGTTTTCGTGCCGCTGCCGCCAACGGATTTGTTACTTGGCGGCGTGACGCGCTTGGCGGTGAAGCTGGTGATGAATGCGCTCTCGACTTGCACGATGGTGCGACTGGGGCGGGTGATGGGTAATTACATGGTGTGGGTGGTGCCGAGCAATCTGAAGTTGATTGACCGTGCGACGCGGTATATTACAAAGCTGACGGGTTTAGATTATGCGGCGGCGAATGGTTTGCTGTTTGAAATCATCGAATACGTCGAACCACGGATGAAGGCGGATCAGGCGTATCCACCGGTCGTCGGTATGGCGGTCGTGCGGGCGAAGCAGGGCTTGAGCAACGAGGCGGCGGAAAGGTTTTTACAGACGCAGTGAAATCCACTAAGCTGTTGGCATGACACTCGACGACGTCCTTTTGGAAGCGGAAGAGAAAATGATCAAAACCGAACAGGTGGTGGTCAATGAATTTGCCGGGGTTCGCACTGGCAAAGCATCACCCGGCTTGGTCGAGAACATTCAAGTAGAAGTCTATGGCTCGATGATGCGGATTCGCGAGTTGGCCAATATTAACACGCCGGAGCCGCGTACACTGGTGGTGCAGCCGTGGGACGCCTCGTCCATTCAGGCGATTGAAAAAGCCATCCAAAAAGCGAACATCGGTCTTTCGCCGGCGGTGCAGGGTAAATTGATCCGACTGACGTTTCCGGAATTGAGCACCGAGCGCCGTCTGGAATTCGTCAAGCTCATCAAAAAAATGGCCGAAGACAGCCGCGTTGCCGTCCGGCACGTCCGGCGCGATGCCATGGATCTTTTCAAAAAGCACGCGCACGACAGCGGCATTACCGAGGACGACAAGAAGCAGGCGGAAAAAGATTTGCAAAAACTGACGGATGATTACATCGGCAAAATTGATGCCCATGTCGCGCACAAAGAAAAAGAAATCATGACGGTGTGAGCGCCGAATAATTTGAAATATTCAGCCCGTGCGAAAATCATCGCGCGGGCTTTTTTCATACCGGCAGAAAAATCAGCGCGGCGGTCCGCCGGCAGGTGGTTCAAAATGAAGCACGGTTTCGTTGGTCTTGGCGTAACGAAGCGTTTCCCGCACCAGTCGCGTGACGGTTTGCGGGTTATTGCGGAGGGCATCAATATCGTTGCGCAGTTGCCGGGAAATTTCCTCTTGTTTTTTCTGCTCGGCATCCAGTCGGTCGATTTCCCGGCGAATTCGTTCGTTTTGGTGGATGAGCGGGAGGTATTTTACGACAATGAGGAGAACGATGGCCGCGCCGATGAGGGCGATCACCGCTTTCGAGAGCCAGTTCCAGATGCCGGGTTCAACTTTCACCCCGCCAGTCTAAGGGCGGGACCGGCGGGAACGAAAGCGGATTTTATTGTCTTTGCACGATTTATGCGTTAGATAATACGCCAGAATGATCAAGGTATTCTTTCTTATATTTGAACCGGCGGGGACGTGGGACCGGTTGGTGCAGCAACGCCGAGGAATCGCGTTCATTCTGCTGACCTATCTAGTGCCAACCTTGCTGTTGCTGGCGGGGGTGGAAGGTTGGGGGTTGTATCATATGGGCAAGTGGCAGCCGGAATTTCAGAAATTCCGGGAATTCCCCCTGCAGGAAGTGGAAGTGTTTGAAACGTTGCAATTTTTCCTCTCGCTGGCGACGGTGTTTTTTATCGCCGTTTTGTTCAAAAAAGTTAACGGCACTTTCCGTGAGGGCCGAGACCTGACCCCTGCCTTTACGGCGGCAGCTTATGGCCTCAGTCCTTTTTTTCTATTTCGGCTGTTGGATGCGATGCCGACGGTGAACCCGTGGGTGCCTTGGACCCTTGGCGTGGCGGTGACGGTTTGGATTTTATACCAAGGCCTACCGCGCGTGATGTTGCCGGACCCGGTGCACGCCTTCGGCCTTTATCTTTCCTGCGTAATGGTGGTGATTTTGATGACGGGCGTGACGCGGCTATTAACGGCACTTTATTTGTTGGGGCAAATGGATTTTCATCATTCTTCCGTTACCCAGGGATTTTCGCACTTGATGGGGAAATAAGTTTTTGCCGCATGAATCTCGCTGTCGAAACGGAATTGCTTGCGACTTTGAGCCACTTGGAAGCGACGATTGCGTCGCTACCCACGGCGAATCCTAAGCCCAGTCTGCTGCCGTTATTTGCGCGGATCGACGAGTTGGCCGCGCAACTTCCGCCGGGCACCGATCCGACGCTGCGCCATTATTTACAGAAAAAAAGCTACCAGAAAGCCCGCCTCTTTTTGCAAGGTCGGGAGGCGGAAAATCAAATCGGCAATTGCCGGCACGTCTAAATTGCCGGTTGTTATTTGCTCGCCGATTTGTTCGTGCTCCACTGTTAATATCCCCATGCTCGACGATACCATTGCCGCTATTGCCACACCGCTCGGCGAAGGCGGACTCGCCGTTATCCGCCTTTCTGGTCCGCAGGCGTTCGTTGTTGCCGACCGCTGT
>TBL_comb47_HYPODRAFT_10008691_pt1 | contig 10321 bp, 5 predicted proteins | sample TroBogypolimnion_40_FD_10682 | JGI IMG/M metagenome (IMG submission 10682)
CGCGTTCGGAGTGTGCCATTTTGCCGAAGACCCGGCCGCAGGGCGAGGTGATGCCTTCGATGGCGGCCAATGAACCGTTTGGATTGATCGAGATGTCCATCGACGGCACACCGTTGGGGTCGCAGTATTGGGTGGCGATCTGGCCGGCGGCGGCAAGCTGGGCGATCACCGCGGCAGAGGCATAAAACTTGCCCTCGCCATGCGACATCGGGACGGTGTGAATGTCGCCCACCTGGGTGTTGGCCAGCCATGGCGAGAGCGTACTAACAACGCGGGTGTTCACATAACAGGAGATGTGGCGGCCGATGTCGTTGTGGACGAGGGTCGGCGCGGAAGAGGGATCGGGGATTGCGGGTGGAAGAAGACAGGCGGGACGCCCGTCTTCCCTGACAGGCGAGACGCCTGTCCTCCCTAAATCGATTTCACCGAAGGGCACCAGGCCGGTTTTGATGAGGGCTTGGAAGCCGTTGCAAACGCCGAGGATGAGGCCGTCACGGTTGGCGAGGAGGTCCATGATGGCATCGGCCACGCGCGGGTTGCGGACGACGGTGGCGATGAATTTGGCGGAGCCGTCCGGTTCGTCGCCGGCGCTGAAACCGCCGGGGAACATCAGGATTTGCGCGCGACGGATCTGCGCCGCGAGGGCGCTTAGGGACGCGTCGATGTGTGCGGTTGTCAGGTTGCGGAAGACCAGGATCTCAGCCTCCGCTCCGGCCTCGCGGAAGGCCTTGGCGGAGTCGTACTCGGAGTTGGTGCCCGGAAAGGCGGGGATCAGGACGCGAGGCTTGCCGCCGTGCGATTTGAAATTTGAGTTTTCGGATTGCAGATTTGCGCCGGGGACGGACAGCGATTTGAGATTTGAGATTTCGGATTGCAGATTTGCGCCGCGGGCGGCTCCAACCTGCAATCCGCTATCCGCTATCTGCGATCCCCGATTCACTATCTCCGGCCGGGTCGGATAGACGAACTCGAGGGTGGCGCTCCAGGCGGCTTGCAGGTCGGCTAGGGAGTGGGTTTCGTGGTCGAGGACGAGGGTCGGGGCGGTGGTGGTGTGGCCGAGGGGCTGGGCGTTGAGGGCCGCTGGGAGGGGCTCGGCGTGCTCGATGAGGAAGGCAAAGAAGCGCGGCGTGAAGAGATCAACACAGGCGGGACGCCCGTCTTCCCTGACAGGCGGGACGCCTGTCCTCCCCTCCTCAAACCCGATGCCGTTGCCGAAGGCCATCTTGGCCAGGGCGGCGGCGATACCGGGCTGACCGACGTGATGCAGCGCGAGGAGCTTACCGGCGGCATTGAGCTGATGGAGTTGCTCGGCGATTTGCCTGAGTTGTTGGAAATCCGGGATGTCGTCGGCATCGCGGGACACTTCCACTAGGGAAATAGTAGATCCGACTTGCTTGAACTCGGGCGAGAGCGCTAGCGAGGCTTTGCCGGGCGCCAGCGCAAATGCCACCAGGGTCGGCGGGACGTCCAGCTCGTTGAACGAGCCGGACATCGAGTCCTTGCCGCCGATGGCCGCCAGACGCAGGGCGTGCTGGGCGTGGAACGCGCCTAGCAACGCGGCGAAGGGCAGCCCCCAGCGCGCGGGATCGCTGCCGAGCTTTGGGAAGTACTCCTGCAACGTGAGGCGGATGTCGGGCAGGCGGGCGCCGGCGGCGACGGCCTTGCAAACAGCTTCGGTGATGGCATACACGGCGCCATGGAACGGCGACCAGGAGGAAATGTTGGGGTTGAAACCCCAGCTCATGTAGGTGCAGACGTCGGTGTCGCCTTCCAACAATGGCAGCTTGGCCACCATCGCATCCGGTGGCGTGAGCTGGTGGCGGCCACCAAAGGGCCAGAGCACGGTGCCAGCGCCGACCGAGCCGTCGAACATTTCACCGAGGCCTTTTTGCGAGCAGGTGTTGAGATCCTGGAGGATCTGGATCGTGGATGGCGGATTTTGGATAGATGATAGAACAGAGCCCTGCGAGGCACGCACGTGGACGGCGGCGCTTTGTTGGACGCCGTTGGTGTTGAGGAAGGCACGGGACAAGTTGACGATGGTTTTGCCGCGCCAGGTCATGATGAGGCGGCCACTGTCGGTGACGGTGGCGACGTGGGTGCACTCGAGGTTTTCTCCGTCTGCGGCGCGGGTGAAGAACTCGATTTCCGCAGCGTCCACGCACACGGCCATGCGTTCCTGGGACTCCGAGATGGCGAGTTCGGTGCCATCGAGACCGTCATATTTCTTGGGGACGGCGTCGAGGTTGATAGAGAGCGAGGGGGCGATTTCACCGATGGCCACGGCCACTCCGCCGGCACCGAAGTCATTGCAGACTTTGATTTTGCGGGCGAGTTCGGGATTGCGGAACAGGCGTTGGATCTTGCGCTCGGTGGGGGCATCGCCTTTTTGGACTTCGGCGGAATTTTCCAGCGCGGTATCCGTGTGTTCCTTGGATGAACCGGTGGCGCCGCCGACGCCATCGCGGCCAGTGCGCCCGCCAATGAGCAGGATGACATCGCCGGGCATCGGGCTGCCGCGGAACACCTGCGAGCGCGGCGCGGCCGCCACCACCGCGCCGATTTCCATCCGCTTGGCGACGTAGCCGGGGTGATAGATTTCGGCGACCTGCCCGGTGGCGAGGCCGATCTGATTGCCATAGGACGAGTAACCCCTGGCGGCTATCTGACAGATCTTCTTCTGCGGGAGTTTGCCGGGAAGCGTGTCGGCAAACGGCGTGCGCGGATCGCCGGCGCCAGTCACCCGCATCGCCTGATAGACATAGGAGCGCCCGGACAGCGGATCGCGGATGCAGCCGCCCAGGCAGGTGGCCGCCCCACCGAACGGTTCGATCTCGGTGGGATGGTTGTGAGTCTCGTTCTTGAACATCACCAGCCAATCCTCGATGATGGGTCTTGAAATCTCAGATTCCAGATTTGAAATCTCAGATTCCTGATTTGAGATCTCAGATTTGAGACTTGAGATCTCAGATTCGGCATTTGAAATTTGCGATTTGAAATTTGAAATTCTAACGGGCACGACGATGCACGCGGCGTTGACCTCTTCGGACTCCTCGAGGTTGTCCAGCTCGCCGGAGTGTTTGAGTTCGCGCATGCCGATGAGGGCGATGTCCATCAGGGTCACGGGCTTGTCAGCGCGGCCCAGCGCCTCCCGGGTGGTTAGATAGGTCTGCCAGGCCCGCTCGGCCGCCGCACCGCCCGGCGCGAAGGTGACCCCGTCGATTTTCGTTAGAAAGGTGGTGTGGCGGCAGTGGTCGGACCAGTAGGTGTCGAGCAGCCGGATTTCCGTTAGGCTGGGGTCGCGGCTTTCCTCGTCGCGGAAATACGTCTGGCAAAACGCCAGGTCAGCCGCCGACATGGCCAGGCCCAAGCTGCCGCGCAGCATGGCAAGCTCGGCCGGGGAATGCCGGGTGAAATCGGTTAGGATGGCGACGTCGGCAGGAACTGAGGCAGAGCGACGGTCACAGACCGCCGCCACAGGGACCTCGTGGGAGTCCACGGCATTGATGACGTAGGCCTTGACGCGGGCCAGTTCCTCCGGGCTGAGCGCGCCACCGAGGACGACCACCTTGGCGGAGGCGACCAGCGGGCGGTCTTTGCCGGTGAGGATTTGCACACACTGGGCGGCGGAGTCGGCGCGTTGATCGAATTGGCCGGGCAGGTACTCCACGGCAAAGGCGGTTTCGTTTTCCGCCAGGTCGAGGGTGGCGGTGGCCGTGTCGATCTGCGGTTCGGATAGAACCAGACGCACCGCGGCGGCAAATTCCGCGTCGCTGATGCCGTCCATGGCGTAGCGCTGAACGACGCGCAGGCTGGCGAGGCCGGGCAGGCCGAGGGATTCGCGCAGGTCATGGAGGAGGTGGCGGGCCTCGGCGTTGAATTCGGCCTTTTTTTCGACGAAAATGCGGTTCATGGGGCAGCGTGGCTCGGCACAGCGCCGGATGCTAGAATGGCGTGGGCTCAGCGCAAGCGCAATGGGGCCGGAAAGGGCGAAATATTGCGGCAAGGCACGGCACTTGCCATGTGTGGTGTCTGGAGCGGGACTTACCTCCGTCCCGCGTGAAAGCCGCGCCGAGGAGATGGGCCGACACGGCACTTGGCGAGTGCCGTTCCCAACACGGGCGGGCCGCCCGTGCCCCTCTGGACGCCTATGAATTGGCCGTTTCGCTAGCGACCTCGGGATCCAGGAGCCCGTATTTGACCAGAAACGCATCGGCGGCGGCAAGCGTCATATCGAAATCATCCTGGTTGACGTTGAAATTGAAGAAACTGTGGTCGGCCCGCTGGTATTCCAGCAGTTCGCAGACATTGCGTCGCCAGCGCAGACGGCTGCGAAAGCGTTTGACCTCGGCCAGCGGCGCGATGCGGTCGGAGGTGCCATGAAACAAGATCATCGGCGGCAATTTCGCGCGGATCAGCGAGGTTGGACTGTTGCGGGTGGCCGTTTTCGCATCCGGGAAGCGATCCGCCCCCTGGCCCTTGGGCGTGGTATTGACAATCGAACTGAACAGCAGCAACGCCTGCGGCCGACAGTCAAGCCCATCGACCGGTGGCATCTGCTTTGGCTTGGGCATCGCTGTGAGCAGGGCAAGGAAGGCCCCGCCCGCCGCGCCGCCGATGGTGATGCGGGCCGGATCGAGATTGAAGGTTTCGGCGTGTTGGCGCAACCAGCGGATCAGCTCGCGGGCGTCATCGATGGCTTCCAGCGGACCTGTGCCATGCTTGGAAAAAATGCGGGTTTCGGCGGCCACGGCCACCGCCCCGCGGGTGGCGAAGTGCAGGCAGTGCGGGACAAACTGGGTGTGCATCGGCGCATCCCACAGCCCGCCGTGGAAAAAAACCACCGCGGGCCGGGGCGCGGCGGCGATTTTGTTGGGCCAGAACAGGTGCGCCAACACCTCGCCTTGGGGCGTCTGGCGGTAAACATACGACGACGCCTCTTCGAGCATCTTGCGGTCGCGGGCTTCCCCGAGCGGTGGCATGTTTGGCAAAATTCGACTCATGATCTGGGACTTTCTGGCAGCGCGAGCGCCTCGCGCACAAAATGTTTGTTGTGAAAACCCCCATCTTGTCCAATGGTTTCGCCGATGAAGGTTCATATTCTTGTTCTCAGTGCCCTCTTGACGGCGTTTTCCGCGGCACAGGTCGCCTTGCGCCCGGCTTTGGAGAAGACCTACGACGCCTGGCGCGATGCGATCAACCGCCAGGATGCCACAGCCTGGCAGCGCGTCACCGCCACCCACCGCCGGATCGAGGTGCACAACCTTATCGTTTCCCAAAAGCTGCCGTTTCCGGTGTCTGTCTTTAAACTGCCGACCCCGCCGCCCGAACTCAAGGGGCTGACGTTCCTCGATGCGAAACAAAACGGCCCCACCGCCACCGCCGCGTATTTTGGCAAGATCGACTTCGGCGTCGGCGGCACGCCCACCGAGAACCTGCTGGTGCTCGCCTTCGTCAGCGAGAACGGGCAATGGCTCTACGACCGGGCGGATTTCGTCAACCTTGAGGCGTTGCCCGAGGTGCGGCGCGAATTGGCGGCCGGGGACCTGAAGTATTTGAAAGAAGCCCCGGAAGCCCAGCCATCCGGCAAGATTCCAGCCGCCCCAATGGAGGCGCCGACGGCCAAGTACATCGCCAAAGTCTATGTGTTCAGCCCGGGCCGCGAGGTGAAGGTGCAGATCAACAAAATCAGCCACCACCGCTTCGCCAATGCCAAGGAGGCCGAAATTGTCATCGGCGGCGCCGTCGATGGCCTCAACGAAGTCCAGTACGGCATCTCCAAACTGCCCGGCGGCACCGGCACCGAGGCGCTGACAGTCCGCGTCTATCTGCTTTCCCAGGTCAAGGACGTCAAGCCGCTCAAGGTGTTCGAGTACCAGGTCGCCGAAAACGCCGTGCCCAAAGCCTTCGACACCGGCACCTTCAACATCGATGCCGCCATGGTCGCCAAGCTCATGGGCAAAACGAAATGAGCGCGCCTGGCAGGGACGCTTCCCCCCGTAGGCGCATTCGTCAGAATGCGGGGGGGGCGAGTCCGTCTCTCCCGCTGCCGCCACCTCCGCGCCCAACGCGTTGTGACCAACGCGCCTACATGGGCGCGGCGGCGCGTGCACTCACTTCTTCCACTCGCCCCACTTGCGCCCCGGCGGCGGCTTGGGCTTGAAGGTGGAGGCCGGCAATTCGTCATCGCTCTCCCACCGTTGCTCAATACCCTTCAGCAGCGAAGCGATTTCCTTGACTTCTTCTAGCAATTCACACAACCGTTCCGGACCGAGGCCCGGCTGTTTGATGTCAGCCTTTACCTGCGCGTCGCGGCGTTGCAGAACATTCGCAGAAAGCATCGCCAGCGCCCTCTCAGCCGACTGCATCCCCACTTCGGGCAATTTTTCCAGAGTCACCGAGTCGCCCCTCAAAGCGAGTTGGTCTGACGCAGAAAGTCCGCCAATAAACGCGTTGACTGCCGCATGCGACTCGGTATCCGGCGCGGCCGACAGAATCCTCTCTAACAGAGGAATGCCATCCAACCACCGATTAGCCTCGTGCAGCGGCTCGAATTGCTCGGCGAGGAAATGCTGCGCCGGGGCGGATGTGAGAGCGAGGTGACAGAGATACGCGACGATACTATGCAGCGGCGTGGGCTCGGCGATGCCCCCCTCGTCCGGCCCCTCGGCGTGGCGCGCTGCGGCCGGTTCGCGCTGCGGCTTTTGCAGCGCCTTGGCAATTGCCCCGCGCAAGGCGGCGACCGAGGTTTGCAGGTGCGTTGCCACCACATTGATCTGATGGTCGCGGGCCACCGCGTCGGACATCGCGGCTAACAACGTCACGCACTCGCCGGCCAACGTGCGGCGCTCCGCCGCGCTTTCAAACGCGCCATTGACCTTTGCGCGACCCAGCTTGAAATCGAAAAACTCGCGGGCGTTCTCTAGCAATTTGCGGAACGCCTCGGCACCATGGGCCTTGAGAAACGTGTCCGGATCATCCCCGGCGGGCATTTCCACCACTCGAACCGACAACCCCTCCGTCACCAATTCGCGGTACGCCCGTTCGGTCGCATCGATGCCCGCCTTGTCGGCATCGTAGCACAGCAACACGCTCGACGTGTAACGGCGCAACAAATGCGCATGCTGTTGGGTGAAGGCTGTGCCCTGTGCGGCAATCGCATGATCGATGCCGAGTTCGTGACAAGATATCACATCGATCTGACCTTCGCACAGCAGGGCGGCTTTTTCCCGCAGAATCGGCTTTTTCGCCCGGTCCAGGGCGAACAGGACGTTGGATTTCTTGAAAATGAGCGTCTCCGGCGAGTTGATGTATTTCCCGCTGTTAGGGTCGGCGCGGAGCTGGCGGCCGCTGAAGCCGATCACATCTCCCATCTCGTTGCGGATGGGAAACATCAGCCGGTCGCGGAACCTAACATACAAGCCGGAGCTCGAATCGTCCTCATTGCGCAGCGCGGCGAGGCCCGAAGCGACCAGCTCGCGACCGCTGAATTTCCTTTCGCGCGCGAAATCAAGAAACCCTTTGGGGTTGTCCGGCATCCAGCCCACCGTCCAGTTGGCGGCCATCTCGCGACCGAACCCGCGGCCTTTCAAATAATCCCGCGCGTGCCCGGCCGCCGGATCTTTGAGCAAGCGCTCGTGAAGGAATGCCGCCGTCTCGCGGTGCAAGTCGAGCAAGCGGCCGCGCAACCGGCGGGCTTGATCGGCCTGCGGGTCGAACACCTCCGCTTCGAGCGGAATGTTGGCCCGCGCGGCGAGCTTGCGCACCGCCTCGGTGAATGGCAGGTTTTCGTATTCCATCACGAAGCCCAGGGCGTTGCCGCCCTTGCCGCAGCCGAAGCATTTGAACGTCTGGCGCGTCGGACTCACCGAAAACGACGGGGTTTTCTCATGGTGAAACGGGCAGTTCGCCTTGAACTGGGTGCCCGCGCGCTTCAGCGGCACGTAGCTGCCGATCAAGTCCACGATGTCGGTCGCGGCGAGGACTTTCTCAATGCTGTCTTTGGAAATCTGGGACACGGGCTCGGCTGGCGCGGCGATGATGCCCCGTCCCGCCCTCAAAACAACGCCCGAAAACAGGAAATTTCTCCTCGCCCGCGCGAAATGCTTGCCAAGCACCGCGGCTAACGTTATTTCTCCCCGCCCCGGCCGTCCCCACAGGCGCCCGGCCCCCTCACAGATCGCGCGCTTAGCTCAGTGGTAGAGCACATCCTTCACACGGATGGGGTCGCAGGTTCGAACCCTGCAGCGCGCACCATTGAAACTCAATGAGTTACAACTTATTTTAGGCCATTTCCCAAGGTTTTCTTGGATGTTAGGCACTAAAATTAGACCCTTAAAACAAAGGCTTTGGCAAAATTTCCGCTTGATTTAGCACAGCGAATTTAGCACACTCCCCGACATGGCACGTCCCCCACAATCCAAGGCCGCCCCTGGGATATTCCAGCGAGGCCAAACCTTTTGGCTCCGCTATTCGGTCGGCGGAGAGCAAATCCGCGTTTCCCTCGACACCACCGACCGGCTGGAGGCAATAAAACGGGCCGAGGAACGCCGGGGGCAGAAGCAGATTTCAGCAGTCACCGGCAAAATCCGCGGCGGAAAAACTGAACTGGACCGGACTCTTGAGCGTTACACCACTGAAAGGCAACGAGCCAAAATCACGGATGAAAAGGGTTTCAAGGATGGAACAGCAAAGGGAGTCACGCAGGCCGTGAAACATTTCCAAACAGTCATGGGGATCACCGACCCAGGCGGGATCACAAGCAAGGCGGTTTCCGAATTCTATCGAAAACTCAACGGGACGGCCCTGCTGCCAGGTAACCAGGTGAAATTGGACACCACGCACAAGAAGAGCGAAGCCACAGCCAGAACCTACGCCACCAGGGTAGCCACATTTGCCAGATGGTTTGGCATTGAGGTTGCTGCGCTCAAATTCAAGGGAAAAACACCCTCCCGGAAAACCGTAATCCCGCTGGCGAAAGTCGAGGAATTGTTGGCAACTGCAACGGGTGACCTGAAATTCGTCCTGTTAGCCGGCTTCCGGGCCGGCATGCGGAGGGGGGAAATCGTTTGGGCCCGGCCGTCATGGTTCCACCTCGACAGCGAAAACCCATCCATCAACATCCCCTGTCCCGATACGGTCACCGGATGGATGCCGAAAACAGGCGTTGAACGGGAAATCCCCCTCGTGTCGGAATTTGCGGATTTCATCCGCGCAACCTACCCCGACTGGAAGAAACAACCGTTTTGCATCCGTCCCGAAAAGCAGCCGGGTGATTGGATTTACCGTTTCGATGATCGCAAGATGTTCGACGGATTCACCTCCAAGAACTGCCGCGAACTCACTCACCACGTGATGCGGCATTCGTTCATCTCCCACCTCGCAAACGGAGGTGTCGGGGTTGCCCAGATTGCCGCCTGGTCTGGCGACAAAATCGCGACCTTGGAGAGGCACTATTTCCACCTGAAAGCCGACGCCGAGAAAGCGGAAGAGGCATTTGCGGCACACAGAAAGCCAACCGCACGGCAGGCACAGGAGGCCATGGCGGCGCAGCAGGAAGCTTTGGCAATCCGGGTGGCGGAAATGTTGGAGGCACAAAAAGCCTCACTGGAGCATCAAAAGGCCTCTTTGGTAACCCCTCACCCGTCAGACTACACCGGCGGTGGGGACGTGGCAGACCAGGGCACACCGCTGTCAGACGACAAGATCAAAAAACGCCGCTTTGAGGGCGAGTAACAGCCCCGCTACCAAGCACCTGAAAGTTGGGGTGCGTCCATTGTCTGCGCGTCGAGACAGCTCAACAGTCCATGGTGGCGGCCGCCAAAGAAAGCCGCCACCGATCCCCAACCGATTCACGGCGGGGGTTTCCGTTTCCGCAAAACCCCACCGCCCAAAAGAGGACTCGTGCGACATGGACACATTTGACCCCATCGCCGAACTCGCCGCAGCCATTGCCGTCCATCGCCAACTCGCCGCCTTTGCACGGACCGACCTCGAAGCTGCAACCCCTGCCCTCGTCGCCGCCATCCGGCACGGCTCCGGCCAATCGGCCAAAGTCGAAGCCATTCTCTGGAGTTGCTGGAACGGGGATCTCTGCGACGCCCTCGCCGGCCTTGATGCAAACCTCGCCAAAGCGGTCGTTGCGATGATCTCCGCCCGCGCTCACCTCGCCGGGGACGCCGACGACCTGCTCAGAAAAATCATCCAGGAATCCGGTAACCAACCGCCATCCGCACCATGAATTCAGCATTCGAACTACTCTTCCTCGACAACAAACTGATCCAGGCCGCCGGCAATGGCGACACCGCCCTCGTCGAAATAC
>TBL_comb47_HYPODRAFT_10008694_pt1 | contig 10315 bp, 8 predicted proteins | sample TroBogypolimnion_40_FD_10682 | JGI IMG/M metagenome (IMG submission 10682)
GTTGCATTATTAAATTCTAAACCAACATCAACGAGCGCAACACTGCCTGTTGTTACTACGGCCAACAATTCACCAACAACAGTCACCTCTGGTGATACACCACAACCTGGTGCACCATCTAATACTCCAATCTATGCTTCAGGTAATGCTCCTAGCGCAGACACAGCATTACGAAAATCAAATCAAAATATTGCTCACGTCTGTAATTTACCGGCATCTGTTAGTACCGCATTATTTAAAGCAGGTTCAGTAGGCAGACAAATTATTCTTGCAATTCGTAATGGTATTAAAGCTCTATTAGCTTTTTTAGGTGTAACGCCAACTTCCAATGGATTAAGTTCACAATTAAAAAAATTAGCACATGATATTGCTGATGCTACTAAATGGGTAAAAGATTTAACCGCTCAAATTAATGGTTTAATTGTTTATGTTAATGCTATTAAACAGTTAATTGCTTATATTCTTGCTTTACCTTCTGAACTGATTGTTTTCTTTAAAGATTGTTTACAAAAAGCATATGCACAATTACAAGCAGGATATTTGTCTGTCGTGGCAGATTCAACTGATAGTATTGATACAAGTTCATCCGATAGTATTATTTCGGCAGCTAAAGATGTAATAAATCAAACATCACAATTAATTTCCGCTTCGGTTGCTTTAGCTGCTGCTCCGGCAAATTTAGCAATTTCTGCTTTAACACCAGGTCTAACTCCTGTGGCAAATACACAAGCACAACAAGCAGCAACAACAGCAGTATTTTCTGCCGCTGGATTTAATGCACCAAGTTCTGCTAAACCTTAGGACATATTATGGCTAATTCAAGTGGCGCAGGTACAGTAGATTACTCGTGGACAGAACCGGTATCGGCATCTCAGACACAGTATCCATACAACAATGTAATGCAGACCGAATCTGGTCATTTTCAAGAGTTTGATGATACTCCTGGTGCTGAACGTATTAGAACACAACATAAAGCCGGAACATTTACTGAAATTCAACCTGATGGTTCAGTAGTTCACAAAATACTTGGTACAAATTATACTATTGTTGCTAAAGATAACAATGTATTAATTCAAGGTATTTGTAATATTACGATTCAAGGTGATGCGGTATTGGATGTTCAAGGTGATGCCTACGAACACATTAAAGGTGATTTTAATAAAGTTGTTGATGGTAATTATAATGTATTAGCCAAAGGTAATATGACCTTGAGTGCAGGTGGAGACTTAAATATTAATAATCTCGGTCAAACCGGATCGATTCACATGATTGCTGGTGATAGATTAATTGTTGATACTGATGTTACGGTTCATGGTGAAGTACTTGCTGATTCTTTACATTCTTCAGGTTCAGTAACCGCAGGCACAGGTATTCATGCTGGTATTCCTGGTTCAGCAAATCCAACCGCAGGTATCTCAACACTTGGAGGTATCAATGTTGGACTTCCTGGTCCTGCTACACCAGGGTCAATTACAGCAGTAGGTTTTATAAATGCTGGTATATCAATGTTTGCACCTACTGTATCTGATATGTTTGGTGCTATGGAAATGTTTAGATTGAAGGTAGACCAACACGTTCATATTGGTAACAAAGGTTTCCCAACATCACCACCAACTAGTCCGATGGAAATATAATCATGAGTGTATATGGTCGATTAGGATACAATTTCAACACATCATTATTTAATGGTGCGGATGTACTTTCACAAAATGTTATTAATTATATTAGTAACACAAACATACAATTATCTCAATGGCAGATTAATGACCTTGCCAATAGTAACGTTGGTGGTTATTATCAAAATCCACATCAATATGTATTGGCAACACTATCAATCTATTTGAACGGTTTGGCAACATTGGCCAATTCAAATACAACCATTTTTACTAATGCTCCAGACACAGCAAATACGTTATCTAGTAGTTTGGCAACATTATCTTCATCTTTAATTAATTTTACAACTCATACTAATAATTTATCTGGTGTTTCTCGTTCTGCCAATACTGCTTTGTATCCAGATTTAACTTCTGCTTTGGCTGTTGGTCGCCAGATGTTAAACATAACCAGTACAACAGATGGTGTACAAAATAATACACCTATACTTGGTAATTTTACCAGTTTGTATATTGGACCACAGTTATCAAATTCAAGTAATAATATTACCATTGATTATAATACATTAAATAATTCAATTACAGCAAATACAAGTAATATATCAAATGCAGCAATGAATGTAATTGTATCTGATGTACAAACATTACAAACTCTGGTTGATAATCAAAGAACACAAGATTGGGCATTTTACCAAAATTCTTTATCAGTTCTACAAGACTATCAAACACTCCTACAATTTAGTAATATGGGTGGTACACAAAACTCACTCATCCAACTAATTGGAACCAGCAAACTACATTCTGAGTTAGGATACTAATGATTAATTTTAATTTACCGTTAGATGCCAATGTTGTATCATCCATTGTAAATCAAGTTATAGGTATTATTGGCAGTTCCAATGTTACTGGTACATTAGGTACTCCGGGTGTTGCTATAGATCCTGCTTACGTTCAAGCTAATGCTGCGTTTATACAAGCTAATGCAGCCTACAATCAAGCGAATACAATTGCTTTATTCAACCAAGGTATAAACACTTCACAAAATAATTCAATTATTTCACTTAATAACTATGCGCAAAATATTTACACTTTTGCCAATGGTTTAAGTGGTGGTACTGCTACTGACGGAGTGGCACGATTAGGAGTTACTCAATTAAACACATATGCTGCCTCTGCATATGCAACTGCTAATGCAGCTTATACTCAAGCAAATACAATTACATCATATACACAAGGTGTTGATACAACTCAAAATACAAATATTTTAGCCGTAAACACTTATGCAGCATCAGTATATACATTAGCTAATACACATACCAATAATATTAGTTCTTTAAATAATTTAACAGCTTCAGCATTTTCACAAGCCAATTCAGCCAATGCTTTGGCGGCTGGTGCATACTTTCCAGCAGGTACTGCATTAATATTTCAACAAGCTGCCGCACCTACGGGTTGGACAAGACAAACCACCCACAACGATAAAGCTCTGAGAATTGTTAATGGTTCTGGTTCTGTTGGTTCTGGAGGTTCAGTTGCATTTACTTCAGCCTTCTCCGCAGGCACTACTGTTGACGGTACTGCAATTAACACCAGTCAGATGCCTGCACACAATCACGGAGTTTCGGATCCTGGACACAACCACGGAATTTCAGATCCTGGTCACTCACATGGAGTTTATGATCCACAACATGCTCACATTTTCGGTGCGGACGACCAAGTTGCTACACAAGGTGGTTTTAGTGTAGCAGGAGGTTTCTCATATGATGCTGTATCGACCACTTCTGGTAACGGTGTATATCTATATACTTACGGATCCGGCACTGGTGTTGGCATTTATGGTGCAAGTACGGGTATTGGAACAAATGGTGCAGGAACAGGAATCAGTACACAAAACAATGGCGGTGGTGGTGCACACAACCACACAATTTCAAATTTAGCTGTACAATATGTTGATGCAATCATTTGCACCAAAAACTAAGGAATAATTATGACGGCAGAAAATCCACAATGGGTAAAACCACTATTTCCAGGTGATATTCCAGCAAATACAGCGCCAGTTTGGAACACTACAACAGAATCCTGGGAATTTGTTTCTATGGAACTAAAAATTACGGCAAACACATCAAATACATGATAAGAAAGTGATATTATAATGAAAATTGAAACAAAAGCAAATTGTCCTTTATTAGGAATGAAACCATGCCAACAACTCGAATGTTCATGGTTTATGAAAGTGGTTGGTAAAAACCCTAATACTGGTGCTGATGTGGAAGAATGGGGATGTTCCATGGCTTGGCTTCCAATATTATTAATTGAAAACAGTCAACAACAAAGAGGTACAGGAGCAGCAGTAGAATCATTCAGAAATGAAATGGTTAAAGCTAATGAAAGTAGCCAGCAAATGTTATTAGCAGCTGCTAACTTAAATGAATTACCTAAATTAAAATAGATTTTTTACTACCAAAATCAACATAAATAAAGAATGGCAATAACTAATCACATATATTCCGACTTAGATTTAACCTTTCTGCCTTCTCCGGCGACAGGTGACGTGTCTATGAAATATGATGAACAGTCGGTTATTCGTTCAATTCGTAATCTTTTGAACACCAATTTATACGACCGATTGTTTCAACCAGATGTGGGAAGCACATTAAATCAATTATTATTTGAACCTGTTACTCCTTTGACTGCAACACTTATTCAAAATGAGATAGTAAGAACGTTAACAAATTATGAACCAAGAGCTAGAATCAACTCTCTTGTGGTAAGTGCTAATCCAGATAATAATCAATTTAATGTGGCATTAACGGTTTTTGTGGGTAACCAAACATCACCCACAGCAATTAACCTTATATTACAGAGGACCAGATAATGGCTGGGGCAAATAGTAACATTCAAATAACAAATTTGGACTTCGATTCAATCAAATCCAACTTTATCAATTATTTACAAGGTCAAAGTACATTTCAAGATTATAACTTTGAAGGTTCTGGTCTTAATGTTCTTTTGGATGTTTTGGCATATAATACACAGTATAATGCTTATTATTTGAATCAAGTTGCCAATGAAATGTTCTTGGATTCTGCTGTACAAAGAAGTTCTGTTGTTTCTCAAGCTAAAGTTTTAGGTTATACACCAAAGTCAGCCATTGCTCCTACTGCCACCGTTAATGTAGTATTCACCAATGTTACTGCCAGTTCATTAACATTACCAGCATATCAAAGCTTTGGTTCTGCACCAATTAACGGAATCAATTATACATTTACTAATCCTAATTCTTATACTGCCAATAAAGATGCAAACAATAAGGTTGTATTTGAGAATGTGGAGATTAAACAGGCAGTTCCAGCAACTTATTCATTTACAGTAGATTCTTCTACTAATCCAAATTATATTTTTGAAATTCCAGATAATGCTATTGATACTACTACATTACAAGTAATTGTACAACAATCATCTGCAAATTCTTCATACACAATCTATACACCAGCAACGAATGACCTTCAATTGACTGGTGCATCAACCGTTTATTTTTTACAAGAAGCTTTAAATGGTAATTATCAAATTTATTTTGGTGATGGCGTATTAGGTCAAAAACTTTCAGATGGAAACATTGTAGTTGTTAATTATCTTTCTACCGAAGGTACCAGTGGTGCCGGTGCAAACTCATTTGTTTTATTGAATACTGTTTCAGGTTATTCTCCTTCTGCTGTAATTTCAATAACACCTGCGGATGCTGGTGGTGATAAAGAAACCATTGATTCTATTAAGTTTCAGGCACCTAAATCATATGCTGCACAAGGTAGAGCAGTTACCAAAAACGATTACATCACAGCAATCCAACAGAACAAATTAGGTATTTCTTTTGATGCCGTTAATGTATGGGGTGGTGAAGAAAATAACCCACCAGTATACGGACAAACATTTATTTGTTTAAAACCAGCAGGTTCTTATACTTTAACGAACATACAAAAAACACAATTACTTTCACAAGTCATTCGTCCTATTTCAGTTTTAACGGTTAAACCTACAATTGTAGATCCGGATTACACTTATATTTCAGTAACAACAGATGTGTTATACGATCCAAGTAAAACAACATTAACATCATCACAAATTCAATCTGGTGTTACTTCTGCCATTCAAAATTTTGCAAGTTCTACATTGAATACATTTAATTCATCATTTAATGCTTATGATTTATTGAGTTCAATTCAAAACTATGATAAATCAATCATTACCAGCGATTTTAAAATTAAATTACAGAAAAAGTTTTTTCCTAATTTAACCACACCAGAAACATATAAATTTTATTATAACACAGAATTAGAAAAAGGTATATTGTTGAGTGGTATCACTAATTCTCCTGATTTACAATTTTTAGATCCTATTAATTTGGCCAATACAATTACTGGTGTCTTTATTGAAGAAGTTCCATCAACCACGTATGGCGTTGATACCATTTCAGTTATTAATCCTGGTTATAGTTATCAATCAGCTCCTATTATTACGATTTCTGGTGATGGTAGTGGTGCTACCGCTCAAGTAGTTATTGTTGGTGGCGCAATCACCGCTATCAAAGTTTTAACTTCAGGTAATAATTACACCAGTGCAGTTGCTACTATTACACCACAATCTGGTGATACAACAGGTCAAGGTGGTGCAGCTGTAGTTAATCTACAAGGTCGTTATGGTACACTCAGAACTTACTATTACAATTCAAATCAAGTTAAAACAATTTTGAATTCTAATATAGGCACAGTCGACTATACCAATGGTATTATTGCATTAACCAACTTTAATCCAATTGGAGTTGATAATCCTTTAGGCCAATTGGCAATTTCTGCTACACCTACAACATCAATTATTTCTTCAACACAAAGTGGAATTATTACAATTGATCCTTTTGATCCTAGTGCGATTACAGTTAATGTTACGGCTAAAACAAATTCATGATCCAAAGTAATCAAAAAACATCACTTTTAATACCATCGCAACTTCCTGCGTTTATTCAGGAAGACCCTTCTTACGCCAATTTTGTAGCATTTGTTCAGGCTTATTATGAATGGTTGGAACAAGAAGGTAATGTAATTGATACCACTAAAAATTTGTTATCATATAAAGATATTGATGAAACTTCCAATACATTTATTCAATATTTCAATAATGATTTTTTGCCATCTTTTCCACCAGAAATACTTACTAACAAAACAGCAGTAACTAAAATAGCAAAACAGTTGTACCAAACCAAAGGTACGCCTGCATCATATCAATTTTTATTCCGTATTCTTTATAATACTGACGTTGACTTCTTTTTTACAGAAGATGCCGTATTAAAATCTTCTGCTGGTACATGGTATATTGCTCAAAGTCTCAATTTAGCAACAAATGATTCAAGATTTTTAAATATTGCCAATTATAGAATTTTTGGCGAAACTACTAAATCAATTGCAACTATTGAGGCCACAACATTTGATGGCGCAAAAACAGAAGTGTTTATTTCTAATATTGAACGATTGTTTCAATCAGGTGAATATGTTCGAGTAGTAGATAATAACAATCAAGATATTATAATTAATGGATCTAATTTAAGAGCAAAAATTATTGGCCAGATTAGCCAAGTAAAAATTGATCCTAATAACAGAGGTTTGGCTTACAAACCAGGTGATCCTGTTGTATTTTTTGGTGGTTTAAATTCTAATACAGGATATGGAGCTTCTGCTGTAGTAGGTACCACCACATCAGGTTCAATTCAACGTATTACTGTTTTAAATGGTGGTTTTGGTTATACCAATTATCCAAATACGGTTATTTCTTTTTCTGATTTAAATACTGGTGTAGCTCCAATTGCTGTGGTTGGTTCTTTAAATCCTATTGGTGTTGCTAATGTTTCTTTTATTCCTACCGATCTTATTGGTGTAAAATCACACATTACAATTGGAAATACTCGATATAATTTTGAAGGTAATCTTTATGCTAATGCAAATACATCTTTGGCTAATGCTTTTTCATTTTCATCATTTTCAACTTATCCAATTGGTTCTATATTAGTTGAAAATGCTGGTGGCGGTATTACTCAGCCACCTACAGTTACAGCAATATCACAATTTAACGTTGAAGATGGTCTAACAAGTCAACTTCAAAATTTAGGTATTTTGGCTCCAATTCAAATTATCAATGGTGGTACAGGATATCAAGTTAATGATACTATTATATTTTCTGGTGGTTCAGGTTATGGCGCTCATGCAAATGTAACAGCAGTTAGTTCTAATGGTTCCATTACAGGTATTAATTATGTTTACTCAACAACCGAATCATTACCACGTCATTATCCTTTGGGTGGTATGGGTTATAGATTAAATGGTTTACCAATTGTAACCGTACATTCAGCTAATACATATGCAGCAAACGCATCAATCTATGTTTCAGGAATTTTAGGTACTGGTGCAACATTTTCACCGGTATATAATCGTGTAGGTTCTATTTCTACAATTACAATTACCAATCCAGGTACTGATTATATTTCCACTCCAAGTGTATCACTAAAAGTACAAGATATTTGTGTAAGTAACGTATCAATTACAAATTTACCACAAAAAGGCGATATTGTATATCAAGGTGCAAGTTTAAATAATAGTAGTTATATTGCTACCGTAGATTCAATCAATCAAATTTACGCATTTTCGGATCCTACTCAATCACTTTATAATATTCGAGTTTATAATTATAATAATCTTCCAAGTTATAAATTACCATTAACTGTTGAATATTCTGGTCCTATTACTAATCCTGGATATCATCCAACTGGAGCCGTATTAAAATTAAACAATTCTTATAATTCTTTGAATGTTTTTTCCAAATATGATTCTACTGGTGTAATTACTTATGGTGATGGTACTGCTAAGGCAAATACAAGTTTTTTAAACGGACTGGCTATCAGTCAAGGCCAATATTTGGATAGTTCTGGCCAGTTAAGTTCTTATGATGTATTACAAAGTCCAAAATATAATAACTACACTTATGAAATTACATTAGAAAAAGAGATTGCCGCTTATAGAAAAACACTATTAGATTTACTACATCCATCAGGTATGCAGGTTATTGGTCGTTTTGCTATGAAAGGCCAAGCAAATACCAACTTTACTGAATCTAGTTATTTGGATCAAGGACATACATTAGGATATTATACTGGTGATCCGGGTTCTTATGCCACAATGGTATCGAATTACACCAATCAAAGTAATAATATTATTCAATTTGGTGGTCTGGTTGGTGCTAACTTACAGCAAATTATTCTTCCAAATGATTCTATAACTTTAACATTAACTAATGGATTTCAAGTTCGTTCAGAAGTTTTATCAATTAACGATGGCCAAGCAAATACTATTGTATTGAAAGATAATGTTTGGTTGACCTATGCAAATGTTGCTTATATAACGGCAAATGCTGGTAGCAATGTGATAAATATATCAAATCTGACTGGTTCTTATGATATCGTTAATAACGGAAACTACAGTAATACTGCTACTCCTATTTTAGATATTGTATACCCCGGTGACCATGTGTTGGTTGCTAATAATTCAGAATTGTTGGTTATTGGAGTTAATGCTAGGGCCAATACAATTACAGTAGGTTCTAATTTAACTTCTGCTGCTAATTCATTAATGACTGTTAGAAGAACTGTATTAACAACCAACGTTAGAATTGATGGTCCTGTTGGAACTCAATTCTTCCCAGAACTAACAGACCAATTTGGTAATAAAATTGTAACACAAAACAACGAAATAATACTTTTAGGATAAGAAATGAGCACCGTAAAAATAACGCAATTACCGTTTTTTACACTAATTAACGCCAATACATCGAATACTATTTTTGCTGGTGTGGATATTCCTACAGATACTACATTCCAAATGACGGCACATACTTTGGCACAAGGTCTTTTCTCAAATGAAATTCTAAATGTTGGTGGTAATCCTGTATTATTTTCAAACACTATTGCACAATTTTCTGGTTCAGATTCACAATTTTTACAAGTAAATTTACAAAACTTTAATAGTAATGGTTCAGGTGATTTAATTGTTACCTCGGACACAGGTACCAATTCAAATAATTATATTGATTTGGGTATCAATGGATCTACATTTAGTAATCCAACATATTCTTCTATGAAACCATTGGATGCATATTTGTATGTTCAAGGTCCTACAGCATTAAGTAACGTAGCAAACCTTGTTATTGGTACTGCTTCTTATGGTGCAAATATTGTATTTATTGCTGGTGGAACAACTTCAAATGATATTATTGCCACTATTAATGAAGATATTATTACAATGTATGAACCATTGTTGGTTAATGGTGGAATTTCTTTTGGTGACGCTTCATATCAAAACACAGCGCCAGCAACTTTAGTATACTCACAAGCAAGTTATGCTCAAGCTAATGCCGCTACTGTTTCTGCTCAATCGGGATATAATCTAGCAAATACAGTCAGCACAAAAGCAAATGCTTCTTATACTCAGGCCAATGCTACAACTGTTTTTGCTCAATCTGGTTACAATTTAGCCAATACAGTTAGTACTACCGCTAATGCTGCATATCTACAGGCAAATGCCGCTACAAATTCAGCACAGTCTGGTTATAATCTAGCAAATACTGTTAGTACAACCGCAAATGCTAGTTACCTTCAAGCTAATGCA
>TBL_comb47_HYPODRAFT_10008698_pt1 | contig 10314 bp, 5 predicted proteins | sample TroBogypolimnion_40_FD_10682 | JGI IMG/M metagenome (IMG submission 10682)
ACCGTGACGGAGGCGGTCGTCTCAATAGCTTCGTCCGGGTAGTCGAAAACGGGGGCCCCGATCGATTCAGCATGAACCTCAACGGCCCTGAGTTCGACCTTCGAAGGCAGATCGCCACGGGCCAACTTCCCTGCTAACTCTTCTGATCTCGAGTGCCAAAGATTGACATTGAACTGCATCGGCAGATGCGGGATCGGTGTGGGATCCCAGTTCACTCGTTCATGTACAAGTCGTCCATCCACGCGCCAGCGAATGGCAGTGGCACCCCATTCGATCTCGTAGCGATGAAAGCCCTCGGCTGCATCGAATCCCAAGTCCACGAGTGTCGGCGCCCCCCTGTAGCCATACTCCATCCGCGCCCCGTCGGACCCGGGATTGTAATAGACGTTCGTGAGCATCTTCTTGGTGTTGTTCCCGAGGAACTCGATGTCGATTTCCTGTCGTGGAGAATTGCGGTGCAGGAACATCCCGGTGACTAGTCCCGATACATCAGCCGGCCTCATCTCGGCGACAAAGCGACCACAGAGATAGCGCTGGCGACTGCAGACCGATGCAGACGTGAAGTCCCGCACCGATGTGCGTTCTTGGCGCAGCGTCAGTCGTGCGACACCGTCGTTGCCAATCGAGAAGTTATCTGGGCTGAACAGGGCCAGATTGCTCGGGAAAGTATCGTCGCGCAAGATCCACAGTGCGGAATCCAGCCTCTCGAACCGCTCGGATACCGCGCCTCCATGGGATTCCTGTAGGGAGCGACCGCTGTCTTCGGCAATCGGAATACCGTACCAACTCTTCAGCGGGGCGATCCACGGAGACGCATCACTCTTCTGCGTTGTAGCCGTAGCCGAGACGCGCTCTGCGTTCTCGACGTCCCTTGTGGACAATGTCCGTTGCCCCAGTTCTTCCCGCTCGGGATACCGATCGCCAGGGTAGTCGCATTCAAGCAGGGCACAGAGGGAGTCCCACTTGTCAGCGTCCTGAGCCGGCAATACCAGAACATGTCTTGAGACTCGGCGGAGCTCATCAATAACCTCTGAAATGGCGGCGACATCATCCTCGTCGGGCGAATGGCACTCCCTGCTCCCTCCCACTATCGAACCATTCTCTTCACATGCCAGTGCCCCTTCGATTCCTATCGTGATGACGAATCGGGCGTCGCGATACGTCTTGGCTAGTTCCATGTAGTCATGAAGCCCAAGTGAGCCTACGTTCACGTACGCGTGAAACACCCTGCCGCTCTTGTTGCCGAACAGATTGTGTCTCTCACTCCTTGGCAGATCGTCGATGTCGCTGCAACATCTGTAGCCCAGCATCGAGAGCGCCATTGCCAGTGCAGATAGCCCTGAGTCCGGTTTGCCGAACGCAAAAACGGGTCCTGGTAGAGCCCGTGCTTTGGGCAGCAACGGCTTCTCTCGGGTCAGCACCCCAACCTTCGAGAGAACGGGCAGGACAGAGTAGACGTTGGCGGACGGGCAATCCGGTCTCTGCTCAATAAGGGACCGTTGCGCCGCGAACACCTGGAGATTCTCGAACTGATGGTTGATCCAGAGATCCACGGGGCCACGCACTGGCAAGGCATCAAGCAGTATCTGGGCTCCCTTCGCAGAGAGCACGTATCCGGACAACTGCCATAGCCCGCGCAGAGGCTTGAAGACCAGGTCTGAGACTGGCTCTCGAAGCGCTCCCGTGAGGACCTCTTCATATGACAGGTAGAGAACATCGAAAGCAGCCGACCGTCCGTGGCCCTGCATCAGCTCAGCCCATGATCTATCGAGGATTCGGGCGAAGCCGCGGCGGAAACACACGTCGTCTTCCAGCACTAGCGTGTAGGGGCAGTCGCTTGCAGCGACGAGCCTCCAAACGGCAATGTGCGAGAGAGCTACCGCCACCTCCTGGCGGGTCATGTCGATGCGCTGTGCTTCGGCGGACGCACGTCCGACAATCAGGGGATTCGGCTCTACGAACAGTTGATCGGCTAGCGAGTAGTAGGTCGCCAGTTCCTTGGCACTGGGCGGCCCTGCGTAATACCTAGCGTCAACGGCAGAGAAGCGCCTTGTGATGCCCGTCAATGGCTTCCCGGATCGGTCTCTCACGCTACTCAGCTCTCGTCGCATCTGGCGCAAGCGCTGATCGTGCCGGTCCAGGTTGATCACGTAGATGCGCTCAATCGTGTCATGCCCTTGATGAGCGCCGAATGATTCGCAGGTTGGCCTGCCGCCCAGATACCTCGTAGCGAGAATCAGGCGGTATGACAGCCGCGCGTATCGTCCCGATTGTCTTCCCCCATTCATCCGCGGGTCGAGTGCTCCCTTACTGTCAGAGTCGACACCACGGATCGCAAGGCCGCTCGTGACCAGGCAACACAGGCGAGTCCGAGAGTTCGCTGAGCCCCGCGGACGCAATCAGACACGGGGGCTCCAGAGTCTCCAGTTCCGTTCATCATGACGATAGCTCAGTGGCCATCGACTGACGGACACCGCGTCCCAGTTGGTCAAGAGCAGGAAGTCCCGGGTCTTGCCCGCGAGCTCATGGTCGATGGAATGCTTGACCAGGCTGCTCGTCAGGTTCCCCGGACCGGTTGTGGACTGAATATCCAGTCGTCCGCCCGCACGACTCAAGAGAATTCCAGTCGCCCGATCGAGCGCCAGACGAATGACCGGATGAGAGGCCGGTGCGATGAGCGGATTGTTGTTGACGTAGAAGATCCACTCCGGCGAGCAGGCACGGTTCCCCACAAATGCATTCGTTGGCACCATCGTGTTGCTGAGGGTGCTGTAACAGAGCGGCTGTATCTTCAGCCTGCCGTCGCCAAACCAAGACCGCAGGTCGCCACCTTGGTAGACCTCATCTGCATCGACGTAGAAGCCGCCGTATCTGAAGATGTAGCAGAGCCGGAAGAAGTCACATCTCATTGCTGGATGGGGGCATCGGTCGAATGCAGCGACTTCGGCTCTGCCAAACTGGCCGGCAATGAACCTCCTAGCTGCGTTGTCGTCGAACAAGATTCGCTCGAAGCCTTGTCCCGTGAGCGGTTCCCAGCTGGCGAGGCACTCGCGGACGTCATCGGGCACGGCACCCGAGTCGTGCCAATACTGCACGATGACTCTGGGTATGCGAACTCGGCCCCAGGATGCATCTGCCGGGGCGGCTTCTCGGATGAGCTCCCGCATGTAGCTGGAGCGGAGATGATCATCTTCGGCTATGCGAGATGGATCATTGGGCACGGGCCTACGTTGACTCCCGATGAAATGGGGATCGCTCTTGCGAGCGAAGCGAGCCGGGTTGACGCCCCAATTCGACAAGCAGTATCAAAGACTACTCTCGAAGTAAGGCAACAGCCGCCTCCAGCTCGACAAGATCGTTCCACTCAACCGCCCCCTGGGGAAGCGGCTTGTCGAAATCCACCAGCGCTTTGAGCAGCTGCGCGACGGTTTCGAAGGCCGCGGCGTTCTTCGTCAGCTGCCGCAGTGCTGCATACGGCTTGTCGACCGTCGGTTCGTGGTCAAGGAATGCGTTCTCGAAGTTGCGAGTAAGTGCGACCAGTCGAACCGCATCAGGGCTGTCTGACTTGGCAACCTGCCTGATGCTCTCGTTCATCGTCCACGCCGGATTTGTGATGGCGGTCCCATCCTTCTTGGTGGTTCGAGGCGAGTCCGAGTCGTGAAGCACCGCGTAGGTGGTCCCGAACTGATTGAGTATCTTGCAGAGCGGTACGAGACACGCCTTGCCTCGCGCACGTACGACGTGGATGTTCCTGAACTCATCGCGCCTCTCGCCCATGACGTAGCTGAAGGCCGTATACTCAGTGTCGCCTTCAACGAGGACGACGCTGCCACCAAAGAAGAACTCCGCCACGTAGGGATCAGCCATGTTGAGGAGCTTCAGAAGCTCCTTGTCATCGTCGCTGAGTGCAGCGCGCTCTGGCCGGAAGACCGTGGTTCCCTGGATTCGCCCGTCATCGCAGCGCTCGACTCTGACAATCGTGGTGTTGTCGCGATGCAGGTCGATGAAGATCGGAGAATGCGTCGTCACCATCACCTGCCAGTTCCCCGACTGTGGCAGGCTGTAGAGGACGTCGCATGCCTCACGTATGGCGTCCGGATGGAGACAGAGTTCCGGCTCGTCAATGAGTAGGAGATGGGGGCGTTCCATGTTGGTGGCCTTCACCTCTGACAGAATCCGCAGTGCCGCCCACAGCAGTGTGCGCCGAGCACCGCTGCCCTGATACTTGATCGAAGATAGGTGCCCGCCCTTGGGACCCATTCGGAGGGCGGAATCAGGCTTGAAGAGGTTGACGCACTTGCCGACGTCATCCTCAGGTCGAGCATCGAACTCAATCACGTAGCCCGGGAACACCCGCTCGATGGCGCTCGTGATCTCAGACTGCATACTCTCGATTTCGCCCTTTGCATCTTCGACGATTTCCTTCTGGAGATCCGTGATGTTACCCAGCAGCTCCATGTACTTCGTCGATGAGCCAGAACCGGCGAGGTCGGTCACGCGGTCCTTTAGGGCCTTGTCCAGAAGTTTCGTAACCTCCGCCGCCTGCGATTCTGGATTGTCGAAGGCATCGACGCGATGAGGTTCTGGCCGTCGTGCATTGGCGACGTTTGTTGCGCCCCACGGGCCCTTTGCCGCGTGCCACTGGCCTGCAGCCACGTCCCAACCGACTTTCTTGGGCGATGCGTTTAGTCCCTCCCATGTCCACTGCTCGCGCACAATCATCTCGCCGCCAGCGATGTCTACCCACTGATCGCCGGGCTTGTTTGTGTCGTCGACAACCGTCTCGAGTTCAATCTGAGGCAGAGCGGCGGGGTCGATCCTCCCGAACGGGAAATCTTCGAGTTCGAGCTTCCCGGCGGTGGTGCCGGACATCACGACCTGGTATGCGCGAAGAATCGAACTCTTCCCCGTGTTGTTCGGGCCCACGAGCACGACGATGTCGTCGAGCTCGATCTCGACGGCGGTGTCTCCGATGGACCGGAAGTTCCTTATCCCGAGAGTCTTCAGTCGCGGTCTGGTCGGTTGAGTCTCTTCGGCTTCGACATTAGCCGACACGTCTACCTCCGATGGTTCCTGCTCCGTGGTGTCGCGCAGTTGTCTCCCCTCGCCCCAATTTCCATCTCCAATGTCCGTCGAACAACGATTCTGCGGTCTGCGTATGACGCTCGGACCAGACGGCAGTCGCCCCACCATGACGCTACCACTACGATTGGACGGATGACTTCACGTCAGCCGCCACCTCATCGTGAACAGCGGCGTCTGCTCGACGCTCTGCTCCAGCCGCCGTCCGATCTCATCGAGCAGCTGATCCTTCTGCCGGTCGATGTCGCGGCTGGCCTCGTCGTAGGCGCGCCAGGCTTCTTCGCGCTTCTCTTCAAGCTTGCGCGCCGCGCGCTGGCGCTCCAGCTTCTCGGGCAGGGTCGGCGCGAAACGGGCCTGCTTCTTGGCCTCCTTGAGCGCCTCGTCCATGTCCGCGAGCTCGGCCTTGAGCGAATCGCGGCGGTCCTCGGCCCAGCGGTCGAGTTTGTCCATCTCGGCGTCGAACCAGTTGCCGTCGCGGGCGGTCATCTCCGAGAGCAGCCTCTGACGGTGGGCCGTCAAGGTCGCTTCGAGCTCCGCCGCCACGGCGTCGGGGGCACGACGTAGTGCGCCCGCCTCGGCCGGCAGGTCGAAGACGCGGCGGCACTGCGCTTGGTCCATGGCTTCACCGTCGTCGGTGACCCCAGCGAAGACGAGCTGATCCTCACTCTCGAGCGCGTTCATGCTCACGTGCGCACAGGCAAGCCAGCCCGAGCGACCGCGGAGCGGCTGCAGAATCGCGATGTTCTTGCTGCTGCCGGCGTAGTCGAAGGTGACCTCCGCCGGCTCTGGCTCCAGCTCCCGGGCGCGTGCGAGTACGCGCTGCGCCAGCGGATGACCCACGCGGTAGGTGTTGGCATCCTCCACGCCCTTGGCCATGCGATACGGACCGCGGTTGATGCTCTCGCCGGGGAAGGGATTGCTGTGGAGCATGAAGCTGAAGCCGTCTTCGGCGAAGGACGCGTGCTCGGCGAGCACATACCGCGTGAGCCGCCAGAGCTGATCGTTGAAGCGGTCCAGCATCGCGGTGCTGTCCACGCGCACCTTCTCCACGACCTCCTGATCGAAGTTGTCCAGGAGCTTCTCGCGCGCATCGCGCTGGCCGGTGCAGATCTGCACTTGGAGTTCGCGCTGCAGCTGATCGAACTCGAACTGGATCTGCTCTGTGGTGCGGCACTGCTGGTAGATGCCGGCGATGCGTTTCTCAAAGTCGACGCCCGACTCCACCGCGCCGAGCACTTCGTCGCTGGCGCCAAAGACGCCGTCAAATAGGCGGAACTTCTCGTCCAGGAGCTGGTACACGCGCAGGTCGGCGGCATTCTTCTTGTTGAGGAAGTTGACCACCACCACGTCGAACTTCTGGCCATACCGGTGGCAGCGCCCGATGCGCTGTTCGATGCGCTGCGGGTTCCAGGGCAGGTCGTAGTTGACCACCAGGTTGCAGAACTGCAGGTTGATGCCCTCCGCCGCAGCCTCGGTGGCGATGAGGATCGCGGCATGGTCGCGGAAGTGCTCCACGAGGGCGGCGCGTATGTCGGCGCTGGGCGAGCCCGAGATGCGGTCGGTGCCGGCGTGCTGCTCGAGCCACTGCTGGTAGATGCTCTTGGCGAGTGGCGCGTTGTTGGTGCCGTTGAAGAGCATCACCTTGCCGGCGAACTCGGTCTGCTCGAGCACGCGAAACAGGTAGTCCTGCGTGCGCCGCGACTCGGTGAAGATGACGGCCTTCTGCTGCAGGGTCGCGCCGCCCTGGCTGCGCTGCGCCTCGGCGGCGACCTCGAAGCCGCGGCGGAGCGCCTTGAGGAGCGCCTCGCCCTTGGAGTTCGTGGTGATCGACTTGGCCAGGGCGCAGAACTCCTGCAACTGCTCCTTCTCGCGGCGGAGCTCGGCGAGCTGCTCGGGTGTGAAGCGCGGCACCTCGTCTTCCGCCGGAGCGTCAGAGTCGCCGTCCCACTCGTCGGCGAGCTCGTCGATGTCCTCCCAGTCGGCGGCGAGGTCTTCTTCCAAAGCAGCCGCCACAGGCGCCATCGCTGGCGAGGCTGCCGCCTCAACGGCTTCCAGCCTGTTCGCTAGGCCTTCCAGCGTCCCCGAGATGGCGTAGGTCGACGACGCCAGGAGCTTGCGCAGGATGAGCGTCACCAGCTGCCGCTGGCTCGCCGGCAGCGCGTACAGGTTGGGACGCTGCAGGTAGTCGGACACGAGGTCGTACAGACGCTGCTCTTCCGGCGACGGCACGAACTCCTGCACCAGCGCATGCCGGTTGGTGTACTTGACGTACTCGAGCACCTGGCGGCGCAACGTGCGCTTGCAGATGGGCCGCAGGCGCGCCTTGAGCTCAGCGAAGTCGTCGGCGCGGTTCGGGCGCACGAACCGTGCCCGGTAGCTCTTGAGGTCGCCGAAGGCGTAGTCGTCGATGATGCTGACCAGGCCGTAGAGCTCCAGCAGGCTGTTCTGCAACGGCGTGGCAGTGAGCAGCACCTTGGGGAACGGCGCCACGGCCTGCTTGATCGCCAGGGCGATCTTGCTGCTGCTCTTGTACACATTGCGCAGGCGGTGCGCCTCGTCGATCACGATCAGGTCCCAGGCGGTCTGCCGCAGATATGGCTCCTTGCTGCGCGCGAACTGGTAGGAGCAGATCACGATGCCATCGTGCTCGAACGGATTGAGATTGCCGGCGCGCACCGCGGCGTTGAAGCTGCGCGCCTCCAGGATGACCGAGGGCAGATAGAACTTGTCGGCCAGCTCCTGTGCCCACTGCTTGCGCAGGTTGGCCGGCACGATCACGAGCATGCGGCGGCGGCGTTCGGCCCACTTCTGCGCCAGCAGCAGGCCCGCCTCGATCGTCTTCCCCAGCCCTACCTCGTCGGCGAGGATGGCGCCTTTGGAGAACGGGCTCCGGAAGGCGAAGAGCGCCGCCTCGATCTGGTGGGGGTTGAGATCGACCTGCGCGTCGGCGAGCACCGCGGTGAGCTTCTCGACGCTGTCGGACGAGCAGCGCTTGGTGATCTCGTAGGCGAAGTACTTGGCGTGGAAGTCAGTGATCACGGCACATGGCCACCCCCGTGGCGTGACGACCCCGAATGGTGCTCCCGCAGCCGCACGAACGACCGAACCCTCCACGGCCCGGTGGAAGGCTGCTCATGATTGTATCGGACGGGGTGACGCATCCACGATTTCGGTCGGAGGCTCCGAGGTTCCGTCCGCACAGTCCGATATATGCTGCCGATGCCAGCGTCAGACGTCCTTCCAGCCTCACGCAAGCCCAGGGCGCACATCGAATGGAGTGCGATGCGTGCGTGTCAGAGTTGCGGTTCGCTATCCACAGACTACGACCGATTCTGTGGCGGTTGCGGTGCTGATCTGGGGGTCGTCGCGGGCCCAAGTTCGGCCGCTGCCTCAAGCCCCGCGAACTGGGCAGCAGCGATTGCGCGTCACTGGCGGCTTATCGCCCTTGTCCTGGGCATCCTGCTCACCATTCTGATTGTCGCCGCACTGTGGCGCGCCATTCTCATCGGTGTGTGCTGCGTGGGCCTGCTCTATGCCTTCGTGCTCCTTACGAGCTCTGCAACGACCGGCTCGAGCAAGCGCCGCTCGAGAAAGAGCCGCCCGCTTTGGACGTCAGGCAGAAAGCGCAGTGTCCCGGCCTATCGCCCCAAAGCGCTGAAACGATACGGCGATCGGTGCCAGATGTGCGGCCGCAGAGGGGCGATCGAGGTGCATCACACGGACTTGAATCGCCAGAACGCGAACATCTCGAATCTCAGGGTCCTCTGCCCGGAATGCCACAGGAAGGTGCACGTGAGGCTTCGTCGCCGCGGACGGCCCATTTGGTGAGCCTCGCTTGGCCTTCGCGCTTGCGAATAGTGTGGGAGCTGCCAATGCACTTCCGCCCCATAGGGCGGCATGCTGTCAAGGTGGTTTGATGCCCGGCGGGCCTCAGAACGGTATCTCTTCATCGGGTGGCTCGGACGGTTGTGGCAGGGGAGCCAGCAGAACCCAAGAATCGTCCCATTCGTCTGCCGTCATTGCCTTCAAGCGGCCATCAGCGTCGAAGATGTCCTTCGTTAGTTTCAGATAGTGATCCGTCGGTCGCTTGCCTTCCCACTCCATGACGCTGTCGTTGTCCCACGTGAAGGGCTCACTCGGCGCCCAGCCGCGAGCCAGGAGCCATTGATCCAGCTCGAGGCGCGTGGTGAAGAAGACCCTATAGTTCGCCCCGACAGCCTTGGCGAAGCTGAGAAATGCGGGATGGTTCAAGATGAGTATCTCGTTTATCGCCAAGCTCGTTCCCTTGCGTTCCTCAGTCAAGTAGGTGACGAGGTCCCGAAGGGTCTTCGCCGTCGCGTTCATCTCCTCCAGCACCTGAGTCTCACGCTGACGCTGCTGGTCCTGGAGGAACCGCTGCAACAGTCCGGCCCACTGGGCGCGAAGAAACTCAGTGATGTCCGCCGAGGTCTCGAACCCTTGTATTGGGTTGTTCTGCGGCAACGCGTAGAGCTGTTTGATGAACTCGTAGACCCGCACGTCATCGGCAAACCGGTACTTGATGTCCGTCGAGTCGGTGTTGAGCAAATACGTGGAGTACTCGGAGAGCGTGCTCTTCTCAACAAACACGAAGACTTGGACCCCGTAGTCCAGCGCTCGCTTCAGTTCGGCCTGCGAAATAGAGAGACCCGGCTGGTCAGCGGACTCGGTGCCGAAACGTCCGCCGACGATGGAGACGATAATGTCTGAGTGCTCGACCTCACGATACGCTGACGTTTCAAGCTTGTTGTCCTTGGAGTAGGGAATCCGCCCTGTCTCGTGGCGTATGGGCTCGTACCCAACTTCGCGAACCATCCGCTCGATATCTTCACGCACCTGTCTGAGGTCGTAGTAAGTCGAGCTGATGAAGACACGCGGCTTGGCCATCACGGGTTCCTTTGTTGGGCAGCCGGCCAGGTAGCCCGAGGATGAGCAGGACTTCGGGCAACGGGTCCTCCGGTACGCCCACCCACAGTACCACTGAGGTCGGATGCAGTGCACAGTCGGCACGCGGTGGCTCTCTGCACGCTCGCGCCCGCTCGTGCGGACCCTCGAGCCTCGACCCAACCACCACTACCCGACGTTTGCCGCAGGCACAGCCGCTGTGGTAGCATCCCACGTCCGAACGCAGTCCCCACTGCCTCAGGAAGCGTCACGCGTCATGACTGATCGGATCGAAGGGATCACGTGGCAAACATCAAGCAGCAGAAGAAG
>TBL_comb47_HYPODRAFT_10008700_pt1 | contig 10313 bp, 11 predicted proteins | sample TroBogypolimnion_40_FD_10682 | JGI IMG/M metagenome (IMG submission 10682)
AATATCTTTATTAGATTCGGTTGGTTTTTTATCATTTTTATCAATATATTTTTTAACTTGATATAAATTTTCAATCCATTCTTCTTCATTTGATAAAAAATATTTTTTATAAACAGGATCATTAATAAATATTGTCCAATCATTATAAATTATTTCATTTTTCATAATTTCTATATTTTTTTTGTATTTATTTATTTGATTATAAATCCATACACTTAATTGTTTAATTTGTATATCTTTATCGTAATTTGATGGTCTTTTATTATTTTCATCAATATATTTTTTTACTTCTTCTAATTTTTTCATCCATATTTCTTCATAATTTTGTAAAATTCCCATAGTATCATAAATCATATTATATTTGAGTTCAATATCTTCATTTTCTTCGTCATTAAAATTATCTTTATTTTCAATTGAAATATAACCACCTAATGTTTTGTTTTCAAATGATTTTTTAATACGATTATCATTTTTTGCCATTACTCGTAGAAAATTACAAATATTTTTTTGATCTTCTTTTGATGAAAATGGTAATATAATATTTGCAATAATTTTAGTTGGATGTAATCTTAAACACCTTCCTATAATTTGAATCAATGTTGTTTTATTAGTAGGTAAATGTAAAAAACATACTCCTTTTGTAATTGGTGCATCAAAACCTTCAACTAATATTCTAACATTAATTAAAAATGGTATTTCTCCATTTTTATATTTTTCAATTATTATATCTCGTTTCTTTTTTGATGTATTACAATCAATATATTCAGAACTATTTAATTGTAATTTATTCATTAATTTATTTATTTGTTTTCCTTCTTTTTGTGAATTACAATAAATAATTATATTTCTATAATTTATTAATAAATGCTCACATATATTTTTATTCGTTGGAACATCATTAAATATTGAAATATGAATTTGATAATCACATAAATATTTTAAATCTATCATAGTTCTAATATCCTTACTATAATATTCAAAATCATCATTTTTATCAATTGTTGCTGATAAATATACATTATTATTATATTGTACTAAACTTTTTATTATTTTAGTATAATTTTTAATATTAATAAGTTCATCTTCTGTATCATCTTCTGAATCATCTCCTAAATCATCTTCTGAATTATCTTCTGAATTATCTTCTGAATTATCTTCTGAATCATTCTTAAATTTTTCATAACTATTATTATCTTCTTCATTTTCATAATAAATAGATGGTTTATAAATATGATGCGCCTCATCAATAAATATTTTTTCAAAAGTAGAACAATAATTTTCAATTAGACTTACTGAATTAAAAACACAAATAGTAATTAATTTATTCTCATTAAATATATTATTTTTATCTCCAATTAATTGTATTTTACTTTTCATTTTTGGTTTATGTTTAATTATTTCTTCTTTTAATTGATCTAATAATATAATTCTTGGTACTAAGATTAAATATTTTAAATCAGTCTTCATTGAATAAATAATAACAGAATTTTTTCCTGTTCCTGTAGGTAAATTTATTATAACATTTTGTGTATTTTTTTGAATTATATTAATTGCTTCTATTTGATAATCTCGTAATTTAAAATCTTCATTAAATACTGGATATTTTGGAGGATTTATTATTAAATTTTCACAAAAATCAATTAACTCATTTTTATTATATGGTTTATCAATAAATAATTCTTTTCTTTCTAATAAATTTTCAGATAATATACAATCATTATTTCTTGTAATAATTAAATTATCCCATCTAACAATCGGTTTTTTTAATTCACTACTAAAAATAACTTGACTACCAAAAAAAGTAGAACACTCTTTCCATGTTAAAGTATTTTTTCTTAACTTACATTGAACAATAGTATTTAATAAATCAGAACAATCGATACCAGTATCATCACGAGACATTTTATTTAGTTCTTTAAAATTTGGATCAATATCATCATATTCATAAAAGGATTTATTATATTCTTCTGATAATTTAATACACGAATAATATTCAAAAATCTTCCATAGATCATTATTATCAAATTCTTGTTTATTTGATTTTTTTAAATCTGTATATCTTTCAAAGATATTTATTATATATTTATTATAATTTTCCATTAATTTATTATATAATAAATTATTTATATATATTAATTTATTAATTTATTAATCATTTTTTATGTTAGATATTATTATTTTATTATATTACACCCAAAATTATTTTAAAATCGCCTCTGGTGTATAATAAGCCTAGGTATTCGCCGGGATTTTAAAAAATATTATTTTTATAAATAATATTTTTAATCAGTAATCATTTAATAATTTATAAATTTTTTTAAAAATTAAATTTTAAAATCCCGGCTGATACCTGGCTCTATTCGTGAAAGGATTAAATATTTCTATCCCTTCGGTATTTAGCACACAGTCTTCCATTATCTCGACAAATCCAGGATGTGATGCAGTTAGACTTGCAGTAGGCTGATGGAGTTTAAAAGAGACTCCAGAACATATCATAATATTTTATATATATTTTTTAAAAGTTTAAAATTAAAATATTTTTTATTTTAATACTATAAGAATATGAATCCGATTAACCCTGATATATGTTTAAACATGATTGTTAAAAACGAGGCTCATATAATTGGAAAAACATTAGAGAATTTATGTGAATATATTAATTTTTCTTATTATGTTATTTGTGACACTGGTTCAACAGATGATACAGTTAATGTTATAAAAACATTCTTTGATTCTAAAGGAATTAAAGGGGAAATATACATTGATCAGTGGAAAGATTTTGGATATAATAGAACATTAGCATTAAGAAGAGCTTATAAAAAAACCAAATATTTACTTATATTTGATGCAGATGATAGCGTAATGGGAAATTTAATTCTTCCACAAACTCTAGACAAAGATGGATATTATTTAAGATTTGAACAACACTTATCATATAAAAGATTATTATTAGTAAATAATCAAATACAATGGGCTTTCATAGGTGTTCTTCATGAATATATTACATGTATAGAACCAAATAGACAAGTAACAAACGAATTAATAGAAGGAGAATATTATTTAATATCAGGAAAAACAGGTGATAGAAATAAAGACCCTGATAAATATTTAAAGGATGCTAAAATATTAGAAAACGCATATAACGAATGCGAAAGAACAAATAATCCATTAAAGGTAAGATATTCATTTTATTGTGCACAAAGTTATAGAGATTATGGAGATAACGAGAATGCAATTATATGGTATAAAAAGCGGGCAGAACTAGGAGAATGGGAGCAAGAAGTTTATTATTCACTTTTAATGGTTGGATCATTATATGCAAAAACCAATGAAATGGAAAAAGCGATGTATTATTGGAGTGTAGCATATGATTACGACCCAGACCGATGGGAAACAGTATATGAAATAATATCTTATTTTAGGAAACTAGGAAAAACAAAGTTAGCATATCAATATACAAAAATGATATCAGAAAAAGGGTTATCAATAGATCCAATGAATAAACTATTTTATTGCAAACAAATATATGAATATTTATTAAATTATGAATTATCTATATTACTATCTTATAATAATAAACATAAAGAAGGTATAGAAATATATAATAAATTATTTTTAGTAGATAGTATTCCAACAATACTTAAAATAAATATATTAGAAAATTTTATATTTTATGTTAATCATTTGGATAAAGACCTAAATTTTAATGAAAATTTTTTCAATTACGTTTCAAAAATATATAAAGAAACATATGAATTAAAAAATAAACAATTATTAAGTATTAAAGCAACAACAGAAAAGATAATATCATTATATCCATTATATGATTTAGATATTATAAAGAATAATATAAATTCTCAATTAACCCAAAATAAAGATAAACAAGATAAACAAGATAAAGAACCTAATAAAATAAGAGTATTCTTATCTATTTCAAACAATACTAATTATGATTTATTAGAAAAGAAATTAAATTCATTTTTAATATGTTGCAAAGATATAATTTTGATAGATTATTTTTTCTGCGTAGATGAAAATTCAGATTTAGAAACTAGGAATAAAATGAAAACAAATTATCCATTCTTAAACATATATTTTAAAAATAATAATGAACAATGTAAATTAAATAGTATGAATATAATATATGAAAAATTACAAATATTAAAACCAACATATTGGATTCATCTTGATAACAATGCACTTTTTATAAAACCAAATAATTATATAAAAAAGTGTATTGATTATATGGAAAAATATCAATCCCATAATATTTCACAAATTTGTTTCAATAAAAATTATTCACAATCAATAGAGGGATATAATAGAAAAGGTGGAATAATATTAGAAGATGGGTTATTATTACACAGTTATTCTGATAATAACGAAACATTAAATAGCTGTTCAAAGTGGCCACATTATACATTTGATACATCGCTAATAAAAGTAGAAAGTATATTATCACTTGGTAATTATACAACAACCAACCGATTTTATGAAAAAGAATATGCGAAAAAATATATGGAACAAGGATATAAAACAGCCTTTTTAAATGAAATATGTAGTATAAACGCAGGAAATTAGATTTTTAATATTCTTATAATATCTCTTTTATTAGCAGGATACCAACACATAAAAGTTCCATATTCATTATTAAAATTAATATAATAAGTAGTTGTGCAAAATTTATATATTTTAAATTTTGCATATTTGCACTCATTTATAGTAAGCTTACAATATTCTTTCTTAATTTCTTGAATTAGTGATGTCTTTCTCAAACTCCCACAATCTTCGGTAAGTCCAGCGGCTCCACATCCAAGATAAGCCCTACTAGGAGCTTCTGGAAATATTTTTTCATACTTCCTTATAAATTCACCATATTTATCATATATATACCAAGAAATTCCATATATATTTCCATCTGAATAGACACCCATATATTTTATATAATATTTTTATTTATAGGTAATTGGATCAAAATAAGAATCGTCAAATTCTTCTTCAGTACATTCTTCATTATTTACAGGATTATCTCCTTCAGAATCTTTATTATTTCCATTTTCTAATTCTAAATTATTTTTTATATTATCCTGATTATTAGTTTTAACATCTTTTGTTTTATTATTAATATTTTTATCATAATCACCTTCTGTTAAAAAGGGATCTTCACAAAACATTGAATTCTTCATAGTTCGTTTATCATTTCGTTCTTTTCGATTACGAATATTTTTATCTTTATACAGTTTTTTTTGCTCTTTGGAAGACATTATATAAATATATATTTATATAACATTTATTTTAAATATATTTATAATTTAGAAATATATTATAATACTGTAAGCTTAAAACATTAATGAATTAAATATATTACACCAAATAGATGTTCCTCCAAAAGTGTTATTATTAAAACCAGATGCATCATATAGTCCGCGAGAATAGTTTTTTGCTTTATCTAAAGATGTTAAACTATTTATTGTATCATCAACATTTTCAATAGAATTATTTATTAAAACTTGAGCTATAATCATTCCTTCAACATATGCTTGTACTGAGTTTGATATATTTTGATTATTTTGTAAGACTGTTTTTGTAACTTCTTTAGCGTTTTGCGATATTGTATTAATATTTGTTTTAATATTTAAATATTGTGTTGTTTCTAAATTAAAATATCCTAATGTAGATATTCCTGTTGCAATTCCAATTGCTTCAGCCTGTGCATCGATAGTCATATTTTTAACATAACTTAATACTTTATTTATTACAGTATTTATTAATGTATTTATTTTATTTAATTTTTTAATATAACCCTCCATTGTAGTTATATCATTTATATCATTTTTATAAAAAAAAGAATAATTTCCTACTAATATTCCAATAGCATATGCTTTTGCTAAATAACTAAAGATAATATTCGTGTAAATGGTTCGAAAGAATTTAATGAAATTTTAGATAAAAATAATATTAAAATACTATATAAGGAAAGTAAAATATATTATTATAGTTATAAAGATTATAAATGAAGAATAATGGATTTAGAAAAAACTAGTTCTTACGAAAATTTGTTAAAATTAGTAGAGATAGAGAAACGAATAATTCTAGAAAAAATTATTTATGAATTAGATGATTATTATGTATTTGAAATATCATCAATAAATAATATTAGTGAAAATGACATAACTATCTTAAATAATTTATGGAATAAAATAAAAAATAATTATCAATTATCTTATAATGATGGTGAGAAAATTGCAAAAATGAATAAAATTAAAAATACTAATTTTTACAGATATAAATCAAATTGTTATGAATATGTTTTTGCATTTCTTATTGGATATATTAATAATTTATAATTTTTATTATAATTTTTTGAGAACCTTCTTTATTATACAGGCGGAAAAACTTCATTTTTCCACCGGTTATTCCTCGCCATAAGGCTCGTTATATGCGACGATGTCGCTGTTTTTAATAAACAATGTATCAAGAATATGGTTATAAAAAATGCAGTGGATTTCAGCGGCTCCCAGTAGGGCTAGTCCCGGATGCGGAGCCGCTGGAGTCTGCTGCTTGCGAAAGACTCCACTAGAAATCGGGAGCTTGCGAAAGACTTTAACTAATTATGCTTTAATTTAGTTTTGTAATAAATGAGTTTTTACATAAAAATAAATATATAAAATAATATAGACTATGCTAAGACAAATATATGGTGAAATAATATTTAAAAAAGACTCAATATTATATCATACAAGTGATGAACCATTTGTTTATAAAACAGAAAATGAGAAGCCATTTTTATTTTGTAGTTTTCACCCGAGTGAATACTTTATGATTTCAGATTATGTTACAAAAATTAAATTAAAAAAAGATACTTCATTATTTTTTATGATTGATTCCTTAAAAAAAGCAAAAATTTATTTTGGATTAAATAATATAACGAATTATCCTAATAAAAATCTATCTAAAAAAATAAATCTGAATTAATTATTTTATCAAATATTTTAAAAAAAGAAAATTTTGATGGACGGTTTAGTTCAATTGATAATAATAAAGGAACTGTTGAAGCAGTATTTATAAATGACCCAAATATATTTGAAATTATAGAATCATTACCATTGATAAATAATTGGAGAAACGGATATTTTAATAACGATGTTTTGAATATAAAAAATTGGGGTAAAAAATATTCAGTATGCACAACTAATTATTCAGCATTATTAAATATAAATGAAAAATATAGAGAAATGATAAAAGATTATATTAATTTTGAAAAAGAAAGTAAATTTATTAATAATTTTGTTTTTCAGGTAATACTTAAAAATGCTGTAATAAATTATCATATATAAATAAAGAATATAGAAAAAATTATTTATGAATTAGATGATTATTGGTTATATTAATAATTTATAAATTTTATTATAATTTTTTGAGAACCTTCTTTATTATACAGGCGGAAAAACTTCGTTTTTCCACCGGTTATTCCTCGCCTAAGGCTCGTCATATGCGACGATGTCGCTGTTTTTAATAAACATTGTATCAAGAAGATAGTTATAAATTTATTAAGTTCGCACAGCTAACAAGCTGTGCTAATAATATTATAGATTAAAACGCTATTGCGTTTTAATCATGGCCGCTGGCGCGGCCGGGCGGCGAAGCCGCTATTCGCGAAATATATTTCATTAAGAAATTATTGATATTTTTATGAAATATATTTAAAAATAATATTAAAAGAATTAATTTTATAAAAATATTTTGATATAGATTTATTTTTAAATATAAGATATAAATATATAATGTTAAATGAATATATAAAATATAATCCATGGAATCCTAATAATAATGTATTTAATAAAAGTGGAAAAGTATTGATATATGGTCCAATATCAAAAAATGGAAATCAAGAATATATTAAATTTATAATAAATAGAAATTTAGATAATTTAGACATATTCACTACTGAAGTTGGTAAAACAGGTTTTAATAATTTATCTATGAAAATAGATTTAAATAAAAAAGTTGCTAAGATTATAAGTTTAGAGAAATCTAATATTTATTCAGGACGAGATTTTATGTATATTGGATTAAAAATAATGAAAAATTTAGGGATTAATGAAGTAACTTTAGATGATGATAGTAAAATAAATTGTAATAATAGAAATTCTAATTATGGAAATAAAATGTTTACGAAAGATATACAATTTAATATAATATCATTGCTAAAAGATAAAAAAACATATTATATGAAATTTGGTTTTAAACCATATATAGATAATGTAAATGTTGAAGAACAGTTAAATGAAATTATTGATAAATTATATAAAATAAAATGGAGTGAAATAGAAAATATTTTATCAAAAGGTGAAAAAACATTAGAATATATGAAAAACGGTGAAGAAAATATTTTAAAAAAAAAGATAGGATTTAGAGATATAAATAAATGGAAAACATATTGGTCTATAATTAGAAAATCTTATAATGAATTTTTTGCAATATATAAAAATCAATATAATAATCCATTTTTAGCACTAAAACATTTTACTAAAAATAAATGTAAAATTTTTATAGATTGGTTAGAATTATATTCAATCAGTTCTTATTACTTTAAAGATATTACATCTTATAATTTTTATAATAATAATAGAATATCCGTAAATACTATAATTCCAGGTAAAGATGAAATTGAATTGTTGTTATCATTATTAAGAATAATAAAATGGAGATTAAATGACTTAAAAGAAATTAATATAGAATATAATTATAATGGAAGAGCTTTGGTCTGAATATTTTTTTAATAAACTTTATAATAAATATGGTTATATTATAACTGATAAAGGTATTCAAAATAATGAAAATATAACATGGAATTTCATTAAAAATAACCCTCAAATAAATTGGAATTATAATGAATTAGTATATAATTCCAATATAACATGGGAAATTATTCAAAATAATTCTGATATAAAATGGAATTATAGATATTTAGCATATAATAAAAGTATATCAGCATCGATTATAGAAAAAAATTCCGATAAAGATTGGGATTTAAAAAATTCTAATGCATATTTACAAGAATCATGGGAATATTTAAAGGATAAAAAAGATATTGATTATAACAGATTAAGTATAAATCCTAATATTACAATTGATATTGTTAAAAATAATCCTGAAAGAGATTGGAATTATAGACAATTATCATTAAATCCAAATATAAATATGGAGATTGTTAAAAATAATCCTCAAATAAATTGGTCATATATTGAATTAAGTGAAAATAAAAATATAATTTGGAACGATATTATTGAAAATTCTGATAAAAAATGGTCATATATTAATTTAAGTATAAATCCAAACATAACATATGATATTGTTAAAAATAATCCTAATAAAAATTGGAATTATTCATATTTAAGTATGAATCCAAATATTACATATGATATAATAAAAAAAAATTCTGATAAGAAATGGAATTTAAAAGAATATTGTAGAAATATAAATTTAACTTTTTCTGAATTAGAAGAAATACCTATAGAACATCATCAATTATGGTATATTTGTAATAATGAATTTAAAAAAGATAAAGAAATATTTTATAAAAATAATAGTTATATTTAATTAATATAAATTTTCTCTTGAGAACCGTCTTTATTATACAGGTGGAAAAACTATCGTTTTTCCACCGGTTAATCCTCGCCACAAGGCTCGTCATATGCGACGATGTCGCTGTTTTTAATAAACATTGTATCAAAAAGATAGTTATAAAAAGTGTTATATATTTATTCATATCACGAGCTAACAAGCTCGTTCTAATATTATAGATTAAAACGCGAAGCGTTTTAATCATGGCCGCGCAAGCGCGTCCCGGTGGCGAAGCCGCTATTCGCGAAATATATTTTATAAAGAAATTATTGTTTTTTTATGAAATAAATTTAAAAATAATATTAGAAGAATTAATTTTATAAAAATATTATAAAATATATAAGGAAAATTTAAAAAAATAAAATCTAATATTTATATAAGTTTATTTTCTATATAAAAATATTAATTACAAAACTTATCTAAAATATTGTTAATTATAATATATTTTTTAATAATTTAATGTATTTTAGAAAAAAATAAAAATATAAAAAAAATAATGATTGATAAATCTATCAATGTAATTTATAAAAAAATATTTCATTGATATCAATAATATGTATAAAATTCATTGGTCCAATGAAAAATAAAAAATAAAAATTCATTGTAGAAATGTACAATGAATATAAAAATCTCAAAAAGTCTTAAAATACCCCTTAATTTATTAAGGAATTTCCACATAAAAAATA
>TBL_comb47_HYPODRAFT_10008702_pt1 | contig 10312 bp, 11 predicted proteins | sample TroBogypolimnion_40_FD_10682 | JGI IMG/M metagenome (IMG submission 10682)
TACATGAAGAAGAGGATAAAAACATTGTTTACAACCCTGAACTAAACGTTCCTCAGAAGAAAGGTACCGTTAGTAAATGTTGTTTTAGTGCAGATAGATGCAGAGAAGGCAAATTGCCTTATTGCGTTTCAGCATGCCCTAATGGTGTTTATTATTTTGGTGATGAAAACGAAGATGCTGTTACTAACGGAACTACTAAGGAAACTGTTAGATTTAGAAAACTAATAGAAGATAATGCCGGCTACAGATTGTTGCCCGAATTAGGAACAGATACAAGAGTTTACTATCTACCTCCAAAGAATAGGACACAACCATTTAAAGAAGAAGATAAACCGGAAGCAGGTGAACATATTGGAAATACAAATGCATAATTGACAAATATATGTTAGACGAATCAAAACACAATAAAATTACATCCGATTTATTAAGTCACATACGACTTAATTATGGATTTAAGTTATGGATGGGATTTCTAATAACTTCTTTTTTGGTATGTATGTATGCATACTCCATACAGTTAGACAAAGGACTAGGCGTAACAGGACTGGGCGACTATGTTTCGTGGGGAATGTATATCTCCAACTTTGTTTTCTTTGTGGCAACCAGTTTAATCGGGATGTTGATTACCTCAGTTCTTGGACTATCAGGAGTAAAATGGTCAGCACCATTAGCAAGAATAGCTGAAATAATTGCTTTAGCATTTGCAGCAGTAGCAGGTTTAGTTATTATCTCAGACATGGGACGTCCTGAGAGACTTATAAATGTTTTCCTTTACGGAAGAATTCAATCACCTATTCTTTGGGATGTAACAGTGGTAACAGTTTATGTTGTAATTAGTGCTTTACTGCTTTATTTACCTTTAATCCCTGATATGAAATATTGCTATGAAAAGATTGATAAGATTCCTAAATATCTTAAGAGTATTTACAAAGTACTTTCGTTGAACTGGATTGGTTCTGATGAACAAAAAAAGATATTAAACAGATCAATCTTAATATTATCTGTTCTTATTATCCCTGTAGCATTAGCCATACATACTGTTACTTCTTGGTTGTTTGCAAGCACATCAAGAACCGGATGGGACAGTAGTATTTTTGGACCTTACTTTGTGTCGGGAGCTTTTGTATCGGGTACTGCTGCTGTTATTATAGCAATGGTTATTTACAGAAATAGTTATAACCTTAAAGAATACATTACCGAATTTCATTTTGATAAGATGGGAAAACTCTTAGTACTGGTTTCTTTGGTTTATCTTTATTTTAATATAAATGAATACATGGTTCCTGCTTATAAAATGCAGAAATACGATTCGGCACACCTACATGATTTATTTACAGGTAGCCATGCTCTATTATTCTGGTCAGTTCAGCTCTTCGGTCTTATCTTACCAATATTATTATTACTTATTAAAAAGATGAGACAACCCATACCGATGTTTATTATAGCCTTATTTGTTATTGTAGGAGCATGGTTAAAAAGATATATAATAGTAGTGCCAACTATGGAACATCCATTCTTACCTATACAAAATGTTCCTTTGAACTTTAAAGTGTACACCCCTACTTTAATAGAATCACTTGTTTCACTTGCCCCAATAATATTGGTACTGATAATAATTACAGGTATATCAAAATTGGTTCCAATTATTCCGGTTGAGGAAACTTTAGAGAGATGCGAATAAACCAAATAAAAGAAATAATTATGTTTAGAAAAAATATCAATATCAAAATCACAATTGCGTTTATACTAACTGCTTTCTTTTGTTTGCAAATAAATGCACAACGTTGGGATATACCAGCTGATAAAAAGGCAAAGAACAGCTATATTAAGTTCGATAATACTACAGCTAAAGAAGGAGAAGCAATATTTACTAAAAACTGTAAATCATGTCATGGTGATTTAGGGAAAGGCAATGGAATTAAGACCCTAAATCCAGCTCCACCTGAATTGTCAGCAGATTTAACACAAGCATTAACCGATGGTGAGTTAATGTATATTCTTAATACAGGTAGAAATGCAATGCCTAACTTTAAGAATACTTTATCAGAAGAAGAACGCTGGAAAGTAATTTCATATATAAGGAGTCTAAATAAGAAATACGTTCAGGTACTTTCAAAAACTGATCCATCAAAGAGTAAGCTAGTTAAAATTAATATGAATTTTAATGCAGCTACTAACAAGATGAATGTTTCTGTTAAAGCAAATGAAGCTTCTGGAGTTGTTGTGTTGAAGGATGCTGAAATAATGTTGTTTGTAAACAGATATTTTGGCAAGCTACAAATTGACAAAACTATAAGAACTGATAAAGATGGAAATGCAAGCTTTAATTTCCCTAAAGACTTACCAGGTGATAGTATAGGTAATCTTAATATTATAGTTAAAGTTAGTGATGAAATTTATGGTGAAATTGAATCTCAAACTAAGTTAACTATAGGAGTTCCTAATGACAAGCCAAGTTTAACTGCTAAAAGAGCTATCTGGAATGTATTGAAATTAGCTCCATGGTGGATTATTATAACTTACACTTCAATAGTACTTGTTGTAGGATTGTTTTTATTATTGATAGTTAGAAATCTTTTTAGAATAAATAAGATTGGAGCTAAATAATAAGCTGATAATAAAAACAACATGAAAAAAAGAATTCTAATATCAATTGTCTTTTTAATTGCAACATTCTTTCAATTGCAAGCTCAGCTTAACAACGACCCTGAAGTTGGTATTGTTGAACATCTGGGTAATACAATTCCATTAGACCTTAAGTTTGTTAATGACAAAGGAGATACTGTAACTTTAGCTCAATTAATTACTAAACCTACTATTCTTTCATTTGTATATTTTGATTGCCCGGGTTTATGTAGCCCTCTTTTAGAGGGTCTGGGCAGTGTAATGCAAAAGACTAAACTAGAATTAGGGAAAGATTATCAGGTTATAACTATTAGTTTTAATTTTAGAGATACCCCTGAAAAAGCTAAAGCTAAAAAAGATAAGTTTGTCGATCGCTATTCAAAAGGCAAAAGTGATGGTTGGATATTTCTAACTACGGATAGTTTGTCCATTTTTAAGATAACAGATGCAGCAGGATTCAAAACTAAAGCTGTAGGCTTAGACTTTGTTCATCCTTCAGCAATTATAGCTGTAAGCCCCAAAGGGATGATTACAAGATACCTTTACGGGATCACTTTCCTTCCTGTTGATTTTAAAATGTCTATCATTGAAGCCAACAAAGGACAACCAAGGCCAACTATTCAAAAACTATTGCAAATATGTTATACTTATGATCCCGAAAACAAACATTTTGCATTAGATATATTAAAGATATCAGCAACAATTATAATTTTCTTATTACTAATCTTTATAGTTGTACTATTTATTAAACGAAAAATTAAAAAATAAGTAATGAATACAGAATACATAAGTTTTCTAGATCACAAAGGGAAGTATACAGGGATACGTTCCTGGATATTTGCTACTGATCACAAAAGAATTGCGTTTCTTTACATGTATGCAATAGCATCTTTCTTTATGGTAGGAGCTATTTTAGGTTTGTTAATGCGTTTTGAATTAATCTCTCCGGGAGAAACAATTATGAAACCACAAACTTATAATGGATTATTTACAGTTCATGGTATCATTATGATATTTATGGTTGTAATTCCGGGTTTGTCAGCAGTATTTGGGAATTTCTTTCTACCAATTCTTATTGGTGCCAAAGATGTTTCTTTCCCTAAACTAAACCTATTCTCTTGGTGGTTATTTATGATTGGAAGTATGTTAGCAATTGCTTCTCAATTATTAAAAAGTGGTCCTCCTGATACAGGTTGGACCTTTTATGCTCCTTATAGTACCACTACCGGAACTAATGTTATTGCTGCAACAACAGCTGCTTTTATTTTGGGTTTCTCTTCAATATTAACAGGTTTAAACTTTATAGTAACTGTTCATAGGATGAGAGCACCGGGAATGAAGTTCTTCAACATGCCTTTGTTCCCATGGTCATTATATGCAACTGCTTGGATACAATTATTAGCGACTCCTGTAGTTGGTATAACATTAATAATGCTTATTGCTGAAAGACTTTTCGGTATAGGATTCTTTAATCCTGATTTGGGTGGAGATCCAGTTCTGTTTCAACATTTATTCTGGATATATTCTCATCCTGCTGTTTATATTATGATACTTCCGGCAATGGGTGTAATTACAGAGATTATACCTACTTTCTGTCAGAAAAAGATATATGGTTACAAAGCTATTGCTTTATCAAGCTTAGCTATTGCCGGTGTTGGGTTCTTAGTTTGGGGACATCACATGTATACTTCGGGTATGAGCGAACAAGCTAGATGGTTTTTCTCATTATTAACTTTTATAGTTGCTGTTCCTAGTGCTATTAAAGTTTTCAACTGGATATCTACCATGTATAAAGGTTCTATTGATATGAAACCTCCTTTCGTTTTTGCTTTATTCTTTATATTCTTATTTATGATAGGTGGTCTTACAGGTTTAATTCTTGGTTCTGTTGCTACTGATATTCAAGTACACGATACTTCTTTTATTGTGGCGCATTTCCATTACATTATCTTTGGTGGTATGGGTTTCGCATTCTTTGCAGCTATCCATTATTGGTTACCTAAAATGTATGGTAAAATGTATAACTTTAAAAGAGCTTATATTGCAGCAATATCTTTATTTGTTGGTTTTAACCTTTTATACTTCCCTCAATTTATTATAGGAATACAAGGTATGCCAAGAAGATATTTTGATTATCCACCAAGATTTCAATGGGCTCAGATTACTTCGACTATTGGTGGTGTAATTTTAGTTTCTGCTTTAATTTTAATGATTACTAATCTAATCCTTGGTGTTCGCAGAGGTGCAAAAGCTCCTGCTAATCCATGGAATGGAAGTACTTTAGAATGGCAATTACCTTCTCCTCCATCTGTGGAGAACTTTGATGAAGCTCCTGTAGTTAAAGAAAATCCTTACGATTACAACTAATAATTAATAAATATGAGCGAACATAATACACATGTTGAAGAGCATAGAGACGATGAAGCTTCCAAATTAGGAATGTGGCTCTTTATTTTTACTGAACTTCTTTTATTTGGAGGTTTATTCTTAGTTTATTCAATTTTTAGAATGCAATATCCTGATAATTTCCACGAAAGTAGTATGGAGTTAAGTGTTACTATTGGCGTTATCAATACTGTTGTTCTTTTGTTTAGTAGTATGACTATTGCGATGGCTATTACTGCTATTCAAAAGAAGAATAAGAAACTTACCTTAAGACTCATTAGTGTTACTGTTTTAATGGCTTTAGTATTCTTAATTAATAAGTATTTTGAATGGGGTCATAAGTTTGAACATGGTTTATATCCCGGTTCCGATTTAATGCAATTTCTCGAAAGAGGTCATCATTTATACTTTAGTTTATACTTCTTTATGACAGGTTTACATGCTCTTCATATTATTGTTGGTATGATTCTTCTTATTATTTGTTTTGTAAAAGTAAATAAAGGAAGTATTACTAATGATAAATTTGTATTCCTCGAAAACGGTGCTTTATACTGGCATCTTGTAGATTTGATCTGGATATTCTTATTCCCTCTTTTATATTTAATATCATAATTAAAACTAAAAAAAATGGAAAACCACGGTTCACATATCACAGAATATAAAGTACTGATTAAAGTTTTATTTTTACTATTATTATGTACTTTCCTTACCATTTCAGTTACAGGTTTTAATCTAGGGGCTTTTACTGTTACTATTGCATTATTAATAGCAGGTTTTAAAAGTTATTTTGTACTCTCCTACTTCATGCACTTAAAGTACGAAAGTTTATTACTTCGAATACTTGTGAGTATGGTTTTTGTACTCTTCATAGTCATTGTCCTTATTACGTTTATTGATTATTCATTCAGATAAAACTCATTATTATGTTTGCAAACAATTCAAATTTTGTACATGGTGTTGATAAAGCTTTCTTCTTAATTTTTGGAGTAGCTATCTTTTTTCTCATTATGTTAACTACTATAATGATTGTTTTTGTCATTAAGTATAATAAAAAAAGACATGCTAAAGCTGTGCAGATTAAAGATAGTTCTGTTCTCGAGGCAATATGGACTACCATTCCTATCATTTTGGTTTTAGTTATGTTCTATTTTGGTTGGGAAGGCTTCTTGCCAATGCGTCGTGCTCCAAAGGATGCCATGCAGGTAAAAGCTATTGCTCGTATGTGGAAATGGACTTTCGAATATCCGGGGCAAAAACAATCTGACACTTTATTGTTGCCTATTAACAAAGCTGTAAGAATGGCTTTAGTATCTAAAGATGTTATTCATGGCTTCTCTATTCCCGACTTTAGAGTTAAAGAAGATGTAGTTCCCGGCAAAAACAACTATACTTGGTTCGAACCTAAGAATCTTGGAAACTTCGACTTGTTTTGTTCGGCTTATTGCGGTCTTAGTCATTCTTATATGATGGCTTTGGTTAGGATAGTTCCTCAGGAAGAGTTTGACAAATGGGTGGCTGCACTCCCTGTTAAGAAAGCTGATGATAATAATGAAGGCTTTAAGATTCTCGAAAAAAATGGATGTTTCTCATGCCACTCAACTGATGGCAGAAAGATTGTTGGTCCAACTTTTAAAGGATTATATGGCTCTAAACATGATGTAATGACCGATGGAGTTACTCGCAATATTACTGCTGATAGTATCTACATACAAACTTCTATTATAGATCCTAATAAGGATGTTGTGGTAGGTTATCCTCAGGGTGTAATGAAATCTTATAAAGGTTTAATCCGCGAAAAAGATTTGCCTAAAGTAGTTGAATATCTTAAGACATTAAAATAATATAACATCCTGACAGGCTTCCCCTCCTATCAGGTCTGAATCAAAGAAAGTTTTTTATATACCTGATACCGTACTTACGGTATCAGGATATTAAGAATCATAATACTTAATCAATTGAAACAACTAATATCAATACTAAAAACAGTACTCTCACTTATTAAATATAAGGTGTCGTTAGCAGTTACTTTTACAACTGTTATTGGTTACCTTATTTATACAGGTAGTTTTAGTTTTGATATTGTAGCGTTGGTTCTTAGTGTATTTATACTTGCCGGAGGAGCAAGTGCTTTAAACGAATATCAGGAAAGAAATTTTGATGCTTTGATGGATAGGACTAAACATCGTCCTATCCCTTCAGGCAAAATATCACCACTTAATGCATTATTAGTATCTCTTTTATTTATACTTGCAGGTGTTTCTCTTTTATATCTTTTCTTTGGGATTATCCCTGCTTTATTAGGCTTATTTAATATAATATGGTATAATCTCCTTTATACTTTCCTTAAAAGAGTCACAGCTTTTGCAGTTGTTCCTGGTTCATTAACCGGTGCAGTTCCTGCTTTGATAGGATGGACAGCAGCAGGTGGATATATCTTCGATGCTAAGATAATCATTATAGGTTTCTTTCTATTTATATGGCAGGTTCCTCATTTCTGGTTATTATTAATAAAGTACTCTAAAGAATACGAAACAGCAGGTTATCCTTCTATTTATAAAGTAATCCAAAAAGAAAATCTTAAATTTATAACCTTCGTATGGATAATTGCAACCTCGGTTACCACTTTGATGTTCCCAATGTTTCATATTATAACATCTATACCTTTCTTAATAGCTTTATTAGGATTGAATATTTGGCTGGTGATAACTTTTACCCGTCTGACATTTAATATTCAATACGAAATCAATTTTAAGAAAGCGTTTATTACCATTAATCTCTTTATGTTTCTTTTTATGCTCCTATTAACTATCGGAGCTTTTCTTTAAAATATCTACATCTTTTCACCTTATTTCGTTTTTAACTATTATTATTATCTAATAAGATGTCTAATCTCAATTATTATTAGTAATTTTGAAACAAATATCTAATATTTTAAACACATGACAGAAAAGGTATTAAAAATTACTTATGAAGAGTTTGATACTCTTGAGCAACTATCTGAAGAGGATCGTTCATTATTAGCTTTAGCTTTGTTAAATACTCAAAATGCTTATGCTCCTTATTCGGAGTTCTACGTTGGTGCTGCAATTTTGTTGGATAATGGCGAAATTGTTTGTGGAAGCAATCAGGAAAATGCTGCTTATCCCTCAGGTTTATGTGCTGAAAGAGTTGCTATGTTTGCTGCCGGTTCGCAATATCCCAATGCTAGCATGTTAACGATTGCTATTACTGTCCATTCAGATAAATTTGAGATAGCTTCTCCTATTTCTCCTTGTGGTTCGTGTAGGCAGGTGGTGGCTGAGTATGAGCATCGACAAAAGAAAAGTATTAAAATTATTCTAAGAGGTGCTAAAGGGAAGATATGGGTTATCAATGGTATTGACAATTTGCTCCCTTTTGTTTTTACTGCCGACAACTTAAAATAAAAATGTTTGTTTAGATAAGTATAAATAACATAAATCATGAATTTATTTTACACACCGGAGATTAATTCAAGCACCTATACACTTAGCAAAGAAGAATCGGCGCATTGTGTGGTTGTGTTCAGGCTTAAAATGGGGGACGAAATTCATTTGACTGATGGTAAAGGTAGTTTATTTAAAGCTGTTTTGATTGACAATAACCCTAAGGCTTGTGTTGTAGAGATTAGGGAAACTATAAATGAATTCGAAAAGCGAAACTTTAACCTACACATAGCAATGGCTCCCACCAAAAACATTGCACGGGTTGAATGGTTTATCGAGAAAGCAACAGAGATGGGGATTGATGAATTTACCTTCCTTTTGTGCGACCACTCCGAAAGAATGGTTATTAAAACTGATAGATTGAACAAGATAGTTACTTCGGCCGTAAAGCAATCCATCAAAGCATATCATCCTGTTATACATGGAGCTTTAAAGTTCAAAGAATTGATAAAGAAATACAATACCTTTACAGGGAAGAAATATTTAGCCTATTGCCATGACGATGTAAGTAAGCGCATTTCCCTAAAAGATAATTACAAAAGAGGCGAAGACGCTTTGATATTAATTGGTCCTGAAGGCGACTTTAGTAAACATGAAATCAGCCTTGCAATCGAAAATGGGTTTAAGCTAATAACTTTGGGAAATTCACGTTTAAGAACCGAGACTGCTGCATTGGCGGCATGTCATACTATTAATCTAATAAATGAATAAATTAAATCAGACAATGAAAAAGATACTGCTTATTGCATCCCTATTTATACTGCTCACGTCCTTCAACACCCCTTCGTTTCAGGTGGCATTGCTCAAGTACAACGGTGGCGGCGATTGGTATGCCAACCCCACATCGCTGACCAATCTTATTAAGTTTTGCAACGATAATATCAACACAAACATTAATCCGGAATATGCTACTGTTGACGTAGGTAGTGCCGAAATATTTAACTATCCATTTCTGCACATGACCGGGCATGGCAATGTTGTTTTCTCTGATAGAGAAATAGAAAACCTTCGTACCTATCTTATTGGGGGAGGTTTTTTGCATATCGACGACAATTATGGTATGGATAAGTTTATCCGTCCTCAATTAAAGAAGGTATTCCCTGAACTTGATTTGGTTGAATTGCCTTTTACGCATCCAATCTTTCATCAGAAATACGACTTCCCTAATGGTTTGCCTAAGATCCATGAACATGATGGCAAACGACCACAAGGTTTCGGTTTGATTTATAAAGGCAGATTAATAGTTTACTATTCTTACGAAACCGATCTGGGTGATGGTTGGGAAGATCAGGATGTGCACAAAGATTCGGAGGCTAAAAGAACACAGGCTTTGCGCATGGGTGCTAATATTATAAGATACGTTTTTAATCAATAAATAAAGAAGAACTCACAATACTTACCTTGCATTAATTATTTAAAGGGCTTTCAAAAGCGGCTGCCATTAATTTGGTAGCCGCTCTTTTTTAATTCAGTCGTCATGCCTAGGCTGGCTCGCCGAATAGATTCGAGGTTCCAAATTACCTCCCTCTTTTTATTACTATTTGTTTTGCCCCTTTCGGGGAAGCTATTGATACGCCAATGACTACCATTTTTCGTCAACTCGAAAGAGCTCAAATAAGATCGAAAGATACCTATGGAAGACCGTGAGGCACTCTTGGAAGACCGTGAGGCACTCAGGGTGAACCGTGCATCGCTCAGGGTGGACGGTGAGTCATTCAGGGTGGACGGTGAGTCATTCAGGGTGGACGGTGAGTGATGCAGGGTGGACGGTGAGCCACTCAGGGTGGACGGTGAGTGATGCAGGGTGGACAGTGAGCCACTCAGGGAAGACCGTGCGT
>TBL_comb47_HYPODRAFT_10008703_pt1 | contig 10312 bp, 5 predicted proteins | sample TroBogypolimnion_40_FD_10682 | JGI IMG/M metagenome (IMG submission 10682)
GCCATGAGTCATGGACATCGCCGGTAGTGCGCCAGCAACTGCCCTTGACCGACGCGCCCCATTTCCAAACGTCACTTGCGCCATATTGGCAGAGGCTGAAGACGATATCGCGTGGTTGCTCGCGCAGAAAATCTCCCATGACTTTGTAGGGATAAATCGCGAAGTCATCATCCTTCGAGTTTTTCCGAACCGGCACGCCCAGCGTGTTGGTGACTTTTCCCGCAGTGATGTCGCCATAGCTGCACCAGTCATACTTCAAATAGTCGAAGCCCCACTTGGCGTAGGTTTGCGCATCCTGCGCCTCGTGCATCCAACTCCCCGCGCACCCGCCGCACGTCGTCGGGCCGGGCGAGGAATATAAACCGATTTTCAGGCCGCGCTCGTGAACGTAATCCGCCAGTCCCTTCATGTCGGGGAAACGGACATTCGAGACGATGAAACCCTTTTCGTCGCGCAACGGCTTCACCAGATCCTGCACGTCCTTGTCATTCGTCGGAATGTGGTTTTCCCAGAAGTCGTCAATATTGATGTAGGTCCAGCCGTGGTTGATGAGGCCGCTCTCGACCATCGCGTCCGCTGCGCTTTTCACCCTCTCGGCGGAAACCATGTGCGCGAAGCAGTTCCAACTATTCCAGCCCATGGGTGGCGTCAGCGCCAGGGTGTCGCCGCAGACGATACGGAATTTTTTCTCGGCACTACCGAGCGAGTTATGCGCGCCGAGCGTGACGATGAATTCACCCTTGGAGTGCACTGTGCCGGTGATCCGGCCGGTCTTTTTGTCCACGCTCAAACCGCTCGGAAGATTGGCTGCGGAAAACTCCATCGGCCGGTTGCCGGTTGCCGGAATGGTGAACAGGAACGGCGAACCGGGCCGCACGCCGAAAACATTCGCGCCGTTGATGCGCGGCGTGGATGGCGCGGCGGGCGTCAAGATATAGGGCGCGACCGGCGCGGGGACAGGTTCACCGCCTGTTTTGAAAGTCTTGGCCGTCGTCGTCGCGAATTTCGCGTCCGCCCAGTCGGCGAAGTCGTCATTGTTGCCGTCGTCCGCATCGCCGACTTTCAGCAGCAGCTGCTGCACACCTGCGACGCCAACTTCGAAAGCCTTTGCCGCATCGTTGGCATGCATCACGCCGCTGCGCCAAAGCCGTTTGCCGTCGCCGATCACGAAGAACTCGACGCTTGCCCTGGCCGAGCCGCGCTTACAGTCATCCACGCCCACCTGGGCCGAAAAGGTCGTGGCCGCGCCGTTGAGATGGATATTCAGCACGCTCTCCGCGACCGTGCCGACGCCGCGTTCAAATCTTTTCCCTCTAATGGTCAGCGGCCTGCCGTCCTGCGAATTCTTGGCCGCGCATTTATTTTTTTGGGCTTTCCCCCAACCTTGCACGATGGGGGCCAAGTTCAGATCGTCGAGCCAGACGGTTTCGGCGGATGCGACGACGGAGGTAATTACGCCTAGAAAAAGGATGAAGGTAATGTGTCTCATGATTGATCTTTCGTTTCATTTGATTCATCAGTTCCAAGCATTGGAAGCTGTCACACCGCTTTTTTCCAATGCTTGGAAATTCTCGCGGTGGAGTTTTCCAACCCTTGGAAAACTCATTTCGCGTCCGCCTTCCGGACGCAGCGGAAGCCGATGGCGTCGCGGTGGAGGCAGGCGTCGGAGAAGCCGGGGTTCTCGCCGGCGCGCACGAAGACGCGCGCGGCCTCGGCGCTCGAGTTCCACGCGCCGCCGCGGATGCAATAGAGTTTGCCCGTCGCCGGGCCGCGCGGATTTTTGTCGGCGCTTTTCGCGTAGGCGTCGGCGGCGTAGCAATCGTTGCACCATTCCGCGACGTTGCCGTGCATATCGAACAGGCCCCACGCGTTCGGTTTTTTCTGTGCGACGGGATGCGTCTTTTTCTGCGCGTTGCCCGCGAACCACGCATGGGCGGCGAGTTGGCGCGCGTCGCTACCGAATGTGTATTCCGCTTCGCTGCCGGCGCGCGCGGCGTATTCCCATTCCACCTCCGTCGGCAGGCGGTAGCCGTTCTTCGCGAAGTCGCACGCGCCGGTGTCCTCGTCGTAGCACGGCGCCAGTTTCTCGGCCTTCGAGCGCGCGTTGCAGAAGCGCGCCGCCTGCGCCCACGTCACTTGTTCCGCGGGCAGTTTGTCGCCTTCGAAATGCGACGGATTGGAAAGCTGCAGCTTGTCGAACTGCTCCTGCGTCACCTCGGTGCGATCCATCCAGAAGGCGTCCACGAAAACTTTGTGCGGCGGCTTGGCGTCGTCGTCGGCGCGGATGCTGCCCATCGTGAACGAGCCCGCGGGGATCAAGGCCATCTCCACGCCGCCGGCCGTCGTCATGACTTTGGGCTTCTCCGGCTCGGCGGCGAACGCAGCCATCGCGAAAAGAAAAACGGAAAGGACCGTGGCGGTGCGCATCGCGTTTTACCTCGTGAAAAGCCGCAGGAACCAGTTTCGCTTTTGCGGTTTGACGTACTGCCAGTCGGGTTCCTTGTTGGAGTTGCCGTCGAAGGTGATCTGCACCCAGCGGTTGGTTGCGCGCGCATCCGCGATGCAGGTGTTCCAGCCAACCGCATCCACGCCGGGAAATTCGGGCAGCAGCCCTTTGAGGTTTTTCCCCTCGTGTTTCGCGCCACGGCTGAAGGCGATGTAGCGCGCGTCCGGCGACCAATCGCAGTGATAGGTTTCCGCCGGCTTCTTGCTTTCGACGACGTTGCGGCGATTCGTGACCTGCGGCGGGGAAACGCCGAGGTCGAGATCGGCGACGCCGACATCGTAATCGCCGTTGCCCCACGCGATGCGTTTGTCGTCGCCGCTCACGTCGGGCCGGCAGCCGCTGCAATGCAGATCGAAGGCGCCGTCGCCTTGGGCTTCCACCGCGATGATGTTGTGCGAAAAGCCCATGCCGCCGTGCACGACGGCGACGAACCATTTGCCGTCGGCCGACCAGTTCAGGCAGTAAAGATGTTTGATCTTTTTGTTCGGATGCTCGCGCGTTTTTCCGCTGGCGAGGTCACAGACGAAGATGCCGCGCGACGCGAAATCGGTGAGCGAATATTTGTCGAACTCGCCCTTGAGGTAGGCGATCTGCTTGCTGTCGGCGCTCCAGCACGGGTCGCGCGCATTGTCGGCGATCTTCCGGCGCGCGCTGCCGTCGGCGTTCATCACGTACACGTTCCGCGCCCGCTGGTCGCCCGCGCCCTCGTCCACCTCGAAGCAGATCAGCGTGCCGTCCGGCGACGCCTTTGGATAAAGCTCATCCACGCCCGGCGTTTTCGAGAGGTTCACCGGGTGGGAGCCATCGGCATTCATCCGAAAAATTTCCCAGTGCCCGTTGCGCTTGGTCTCGATCAGGATTTTGTGCGGATAATTTTTCAACTCCGCCAGCAGATCCGGCGACGCGCCCGCGGGCTGCTCCTGCTGCGCCTGCGCACACAGCGCCACGCACGCCGCCATCGCCAGTCCGCGAAAAGATATTTTCATGCCGCTTCTCCGCCCGTTGTCGCATTCGCTGTCGCGCGCTTTGCGCGGGATGCTACGGGCGTGAAAATGTGGTGTCAATGGTTTCCGGCCTTCAGATGCGCGTCAGTTGGGAAATGTCTCACCTCAAAAATAATTCAATCCGCTGTAGGAGCCGAATCCCATTCGGCGATGAGCACGCGCGAGCCGCGGTTCAAGGATCAACGCGCTTATCGCCCGGCGGGGCCGGGCTCCTACAGAAGTGGCGCGATTTGAACTTGCTGGAGTTCGACGCTTTCAGTGCGAAAGAGCAGTATCTTCGCCGTCAGTTCCTGGCGACAGGAAATCCGCGTGCGCTACCCGGCGATGAAAAGCCGAAGCAGTGTCAACAGTTCAGGCCTTTGGTTGCCCCGTGCCATTGGGATAATCCGCGATCATCGTATCGGTGCGGACACAGGGTTTCCCGCCATTGCGGGTCTGATCGCCCGTATGACATGGCTATCACGACACCGTTACTCTCTTATTACTGGGGCATTGGTCGTCGAGTTATCGGTCCAGTTCACATGGATTTTCCAGTCGAGCTCACGAAACATTTCGTGAATTAAATACTCAGTCCGGCGGCGAGCCAATTCGATGTTCTCGCTAGATTGCGCTACGTGCAAGATGAGCCTTTGAGCTTCCTGCATGGCTTCCTGATGAGCTGCAGCGCCGTATTCGGATGAGGTAAACAGGCCCGTTTTGAAATCGTACTCACGGGTCTTTGCGTGATCGATCCGTTCTGAGATCACGTGTGGCGGTGGCAATGTTATTTCCGCTACTCTGTTAGTAGAATCGATCAGGTCGTAACGCACTTTATCCATGTCCACAGAGACGATGGCATCACCTTTTACGATCCATACACCCTTTGCGTAAGTGAAGGTGCCGCCATTTTTATCGCACTCAAGAATGTCACTGATGTGCACCTTGAGTGATACGACCTCGTTCATGCGCTCTAATTTACTGATGGTCGGATCGGATTTGAACTTCGTCTTTGAATCATCCTTGAGGTACGGGGGGAACTTGATTGCGAGTCCGTAGCCCCCAGCCAAACAAAAGATGGCGACGATGATACGCAAGCTAATGGTTCGTGCTGGTTGTTGCATAGATGACCTCGCTGGTGTGAATGTATCCACTGTCGGCTCCTCTCCATATCGTGGCGGTTGTTGCAGGCTTTTTCTTGCCGGACCCGCATCCTGAGCACAAAGCAAGGACGAGAATCCATAGCATTGTCATAAACTTGAGAGATTGTGGGGGCATAATTATATCTCTTTCAGGGGTTGATGAGGTCGTGCGCTGGGCTAGTTGTTCACTTGACCTGCCACGGATGTAAAGGCATGCATGGCCGCCACCAAAAAAAGTCCTCCGAGGATGACGAACAAAGAGGCCGCGACCGATGTTATGAAAATATAATTCGACATACCCGGGAGACTCCGTAAAGCTTGCGCCACGCCTTGGAGGCTTTCCGCAGTACTCTTAAGATTCGGCAAGAAGCTTGCGTTGGCTTTCTCGTGGGTCGCAGTAAGTACACGACCCGAGTCTTTCAGTAATCCACCTTTCTCGATTAGCGCGGTGGCGAGATCAGCTCCAGGCTTAAAGGCATCAGGCATGAACCTAGGTGCCCAGTCAGGTTTCTTGAAAAATTTGAGAAGACGTTCGCCAATTGAAACACTTTGATTACCTAGATCGGCAATCTGGTTGCCCCAGTCTTTAACCACGCCAACATTTTCAGACACTAGATCAACTGCCACCAGTGTAGTCCCTCCTGCTTTTTGGACGACATCTGCGGAATTGAGAAGTACCGCGTCGATAGTCGGCTTATAACGTAGTTGTGTGATAACGCATGACGCGAGCAGCAAACATCCCATGACTATCTGTAGATAACCCGCCGTGCGTGCGAGGCACGCAGCCCTACTTTTCGACGATCCCGCTACGGAATTCATAGTTTTCTCCTGTTCTTCTTGGTTCTATCCCACAACAAAAAAGGCGCGAACTTCTGCGCCACGCTGCTCCTAGGCCCGCCAAGGCCTCCAAACAACATAACATCAGAAGCCGCGCCCAGCGGGCGCGACCTCATCTGCGATGCTGTTTGGGAAAACTTGGCGGTTTAGGAGCAACAGCGCTTCGAGTTCGCTAAATTATTTATTCACTTTATCGTCTTCGATTCACCTTCCAGATGGAGCACTCGCTCCCATCAACATGCCGATGATAGAACGAGCGGCCGAATCAACAAGGAAAAATATTGCCGGTATAATTAATAGCATGACAATCCGTTTCCAATGGCGTGTGGCTAACTCTTCCAATGCTTGGAAAAAACAGCGTTTCCGTTTTCCAATCCTTGGAAAACGTTACGGATTGTCCTCGATGATGACGCGGAAACCGACGTTGTGGATCTTCTGCCACGAGGGGAACGGCAGGCGGTAGCTGGAGGTGCAGTGGAATGGGCGGTCGTACCAGGAGCCGCCGCGCACGACTTTTTCGCCGTCGGCCTCGGAGTGTTTGGGATATGGCTGATAGGCGGAGAGCGTCCACTCGGCGGCGTTGCCGTGCATGTCGCAGAGGCCCCACGGATTCGGCGCGTACTTGCCGACGGGCTCGGTGACGAAGCCGCCATCGTTGAAGCGCGCGTCCTGCGGAATCCAGTTGTCGAACTTGTTCGGGTTCTTGTGCGCGGCGGTTTTCCAGTCCTGTTGGTACGGATTGCCGGAGAAGTTCGCGAGCATCGCGTCGCCGAGATTGGCGGACTTGGAGAAATCGGTGTCGAGTCCGCCGTACCACAGCGGCGTCGCGCTGCCGGCGCGGCACGCCCATTCCCACTGCGTCTCGGTCGGGAGCGTGACGCGCTTGCCGAGTTTCTGCGAGAGCCAGCGGCAGTAGGCGAGCGCCTCCTCTTGCGAGACGCGCACGACCGGCTGGTTCGGTTCGTCGAGCGGATAGCCGGTGATGCCAAACTGGTAGCCGTGGCGATCCTCGGCGCCGCTCTCGTGCTGCGGATCGAATTGCTTGAACTGCTCGTTCGTGATCTCGAACCGCGTCATCCAGAAACCCTTCGCGATCTTTTGCGCGTGGACCGGCCGCTCGTCGGCGTGGCCGTCGCTGCTGCCCATCAGAAATTCGCCGGCGGGAATCCAGGCGACGGCAAGGTCGGATTTATTTTCCGGCGTACCGATGGCGAACGTGACTTTGTCGCCGATGGTCTTCGGCGTGACGCGCTCCCAGACGACGTTGCGCTTAGCGTCGAGCAATTCAACCTTCGCCTCGGCGAGTCGCACCACGCAGACGCCGGGACGCGGCCAGAACTCCAGCTTCTCGATCACGCATTCGTCCGCAAGTTCAACTTCCCACCACTCGTGGTCGCCGTTGCGCGTGTGCGTGGCCTGGCCGTCGCGCTTGCCGTCCACGGCGTTCTTCGCCTCCCAGCCGCCGCCATAAGTGCTCGACTGCGTCGCGGGCCGGCCGAGCGCAAGGTTGCGGCCGGCGGAAAAGATTTCGGCCTCGGCAATCTGGAGCCACTTCGCCGGCCCCGCCCAGACGCGCACGAACTTCGCCTTCACCGGCGGCGGCGGCGCACTCGTGGGCTTGACCAGCGGAATCATTTGCAGCGGCGTGCCGCCGCCGGGCACGGTTTGCTTTTGCAGGCGCGCGGCTTCTTCTTTCGTGAAAGGCCAGCCGGCGAGTTTCAAATTTCCCGTTTCAAATTTCACATGTTCGGAAGGTTTGACCGGCGTCGCATCGAACTTCGGGGTCTCGGGCATGACTTCGGGATCGTCAGGAGGACTCATCGGCGCGTATTTGTGACGCAGTTCCAGCAGGCGCTGGTTCATCGCGCAGAGGTTGTTGGTATTGATGCCGGGGACATCGGACCAGCGGCCATGGAACGGCGCGTTTTCGTCGGCCCACGTCACGAGTCGGTTATACGCCTCGGCGTCGAGTTGCACGCCGTGATGACCTTTGCGCAACAGCTGGCCGAGTTCGGTCGTGCTGAAATGAAATTCGAGCGGCGTGAAAATTCCGCGATCGCTCTCGATGCCCGGCCGGCGCACAAAGCGTTGCAGCTCCCAGTAGGCCACGGTGAATTTGCCGCCCCCGCCCCAGTTGCCGGCCATCTGCGTCTTCCAACCGGTGAGCGGTTTGTCGCCGGAAAAATCGAGCGCGTGTTTTTCGTTATGACAGCCGATACAATACTTGTTCAGCACCGGTTGCACTTCGCGGACGAAGCTGAAGCCGCGCGCGGGGCCGTACCACGGCGCGATTTTGTCCGGCGCTTCGTGCGAGGCCTTGCTCGCGCGGCGCATCGGCGCGACGCCCGGGTCTTCGTGGCAGCCCGCGCACGACACGGTCTCGCCGGGCATCGCGGTGACCCACGTGCGCATGAGTTGCAGCGCCTGGCCTTTTTCGTCGAGCGGCTGGAACATCAGCGGCGTGTTCGCCGGCATCTGGAATTTCACCGAGCCATCGGGCTTGACCGGCACGGTGCCAATCACGCGGCGCATATCCCACGGGCCGTCGCTGCCGATGGTGCCGTAGAGCCCGCCGTTGCCGCGGCGCGAAAATTCGTAGCCGACGATGCGCAGCGCCTTCACCGTGCCGCGCGGCACGCCCGCGAGGCCGGGGCCTTCGTAGAGATCGTGGATGTGCACCGTCGCCTCGCTCTTGGTGAGGTCCACGCGCGACGGGATCACCGGCGGCCGCTCGGTCGCGCGCAGCGGAATCGGCTCGAACAGCGCCTCGCCCGCCAGCTCCTTGATCAGCGTCATGTTGTCGAAGACGTCCACCAGGTAGATGCCCCACGGCGCGACGGCGTCGGGCTTGCACGACACGAGGAAATATTTTTCATTGAGCGGCCAAGGCATCAGGAATTCCGGGTAGCCGTGGATCAACTGGTCGCGCACGATCGGCTCGACCGTCTTGCCGCGACCGGGAATTTCCTGCGCGATGCCGTTGCCATCGGCGCGGCCTTCCGGCGTCTCGAAAATAAGCAGCCGGCCTGCGCGCGCGACGCCGTGATGTCCGCTCGCGATGCCGACGACGCGGCCGGGATGCCCCGGCACCGGCTTCGCGTAGAACAGCGAGCCGGGAAACCATGAGCCGCTGCCGCGATAGGAGCGCTGGTCGGTGCCGTCGGGATTCATTTGGAAAAGCATCCGCGAATTCGAGTGCGAGGCGTCGGTGTATTCCCACCGCGCGTAGAGCACGCGCCCGTCCGGCGTCACGCACGGATGCCAGTCGTGCTCCTGTTCGAACGTCACCTGACGGATCGAGGCGTTCGTTTCGAGGCGATAGAGATTCGCGATGTAGGAGCTGCCGAACACGCACGGCACGCCGAGGAACGTCGCGGTCGAGCTGAACAGCAGCGCGCCATCGGGCAGATAGCAGGCGTTATAGTTGTCCACGTCCTTGTCGGCGTCCGGCGTGACTTGTCGCAAACCTTTGCCGTCCGTTCCGATCTCGAATACCTGCCACGTGTTGTTGCTCGCGACGGAGGAGAACAGCAACCGCTGTCCATCCCAGTTCAAATTCAGATCGCCGACGAACACATCGCGCGGCGGCGCGTAGAGCGTCGCCAGTTTTCCGTCCGGCCGCACCGGCGAGAGCACGGCGATCTCGTCATCGAAGCCCTGCCGCGGCAGCGACGAATTACCCTGCCAGTTGGCCGGCAACCCGAGCTGGCCGCGCGCTTTTTTCTTTTTCTTGGCGTCGGTTGTCTTCGCGTGCACCTCGCCGCGCCGCACGAGCAGCAGCTTCTCGAAGTCCAGCAGCGGATTCGCCAGCAGCGCCTCGCGCTGGAGCGCGGCGAACGCGGCCTCGTTGGTGACGGCGTCGAGCTGCTTCAGAAATTCCGCGCCGCGCGTGTACTTCTCTGGAAAAGATTTCGAGAGGTCTTCGATCGCCAGCCGCAGTGCCGTGGTTTGTTCCGGCGTCGGCGTTGCGGCGCGCGCGGAGGCCGCCAGCAGCAGCGCGGCGCCAAGGGACAGCATTCGTTTCATAGTGGTCCTCGTGTCATGCGTGTCTGTTTTTACCCGTAAGCAGGACGTTCTGTCTACGCTTCTCTCCGGCTTTCTCACGGAGCGCGGCGACCTCGATCCCGCTCCATTGCACACTTGCGCAAGTGTGCACTGGCATCCTTGAGAGTGCACGCGCAGATCAGAATTCCACACTTGCGCAAGTGTGGAATGGAGCGCGACCGCGCTGGGTGCGGCGGTTGTGGTCGGCGGACAACCATTCCGGACTTTGCAAAGTCCGGAATGGTTCATCCGGCATGAAACAGGATGAGTGAGTGTGGCGCGGTGTCGCGTTGCATGTTTTTTCTGGTGGGGTTCGCGGGGCTGGAAGCCCCGCCCACAAAGAGAGGGGGGCGACTTTGTGTGGGATGAATTTCTGGCGGCGTTCGGTGGTGGCTGATGTAGTAGCCTGGCCCCCGCCGGGCGATGTGCGTGTTGAGCGGAGAACTTCGTTCAGTGTCCACAGGGAAACGGTGCCGTGCTTCTTTTGTGAATCACAGACGGCGACCGCAGGTCGCCGCTACAGAAGATGCGATGGTTCACAGAGCTGCGAGCGGGCGGTTTGTGGTGCGCTCTCATGCGCTCCGGGTAAGATCTGCCACTTTTCAATCGGTGTAATCTGTGAAATCTGTGGATGAATCCCCTCTCGTGCCCTGCTCGACGGCGGGAGTTTTCCAAGGATTGGAAACGGGAACCACTGCACGCGTGTCCGGTAGAAATGGGTTGGCGAACGCGAATAGGCCTGTAAACCTTGGTGTTTCTCGTCGCGACGGGTGTGACGCATTTGAATTTGCTCAGTCCCTGCG
>TBL_comb47_HYPODRAFT_10008704_pt1 | contig 10312 bp, 11 predicted proteins | sample TroBogypolimnion_40_FD_10682 | JGI IMG/M metagenome (IMG submission 10682)
CCGACGCGCCCGGGGACCTCCACAGTCCGGTGCGGGACTCCTTCTGGTGGAGCCACGTCGGGTGGATCCTTTCGAGCCGCCACGATAAGCCTGACCTTTCCAGGGTCGGGGACCTGGGACGGTATCCGGAGTTGCGCTGGCTGGACAGCCGCCACTGGGTGCCCGCCCTGGCCCTGGCCCTGGCCGCGGCGGCCTGGGCAGGCCTCGCCGGCCTGGCCTGGTGGGCCCTTTCCACGGTCGCCCTCTACCATGCCACCTTCAGCATCAACAGCCTTGCCCACATCTGGGGCACCAGGCGCTTCGAGACGCCCGACCACAGCAGGAACAACGCGGTCCTGGCGCTCCTCACCCTGGGTGAGGGATGGCACAACAACCACCACGCCTTCCCCGGCGCCTGCTCCCCCCGCCTCCGGTGGTGGGAGGCCGATCCCACCCAGGCCGGGCTCCGGGCCCTGCACCTCCTGGGGATCGCCCGGGACCTGCGGGGCCGGGGAGAGCGGCCGTGAAGGTCGCGGTCATCGGCGCCGGCATCTCGGGCCTGGGGGCGGCCCGCACCCTGGCGCTGGGGGGCGCCGAAGTCCACGTGTTCGAGAAGGACGGGCGCGTCGGCGGCCACACCAGGACGGTGGTCCTGGAGGACGGCACCGCTGTGGACGCGGGCTTCATCGTGCACAACCGGGAGAACTACCCCCGGTTCGTGAAGCTGATGGGCGAACTGGGGGTGCCCACCTGCCCGTCGGACATGAGCTTCGCCTGCAGCGGCCCGGAACTGTCCTGGTGCAGCCGCGGCCTCAACGGCCTCCTCGCGGAGCGGCGAAATGCTTTCAATCCGCGGTTCTGGAGGTTCTGGAGGGAGGTGGCCCGGTTCAACGCCTGGGGGCGGGCCATCGCCCGGGATCCCGGGGCCATGGAGACGCCCCTGGGCACGGCCCTGGACGCGGGCGGGTTCGGTCCGGATTTTCGCGAAGCCTACCTCTATCCGATGGCGGGCGCGGTCTGGTCCACGCCGCCGGCTGAGATGGAGGCCTTTCCGGCCCTGGCCCTCCTGAGGTTCTTCCTGAACCACGGGATGCTCGGCCTCGCCACCCAGCGGCGGTGGCGCACCCTTCCCGGCGGCACCAGCCAGTACCTGGCGCCCCTGGCCCGGTCCTTCGCCGACCGGATCCGCACCGGGGTCTTCGTGCGGGAGGTGACCCGGACCGGCGCCGGCGCCGAAGTGGTGGTGGAGGGCGAGGGCAGGCTCCCGTTCGACGCGGTCCTCTTCGCCTGCCACGGGGACCAGGTGCTGTCCCTCCTGGGCGATGCGGACACGCTGGAACGGGAGGTGCTGGGCGCCTTCCGGGCCAATCCCAGCCCGACCTGGCTGCACACCGATGCCTCGGTCCTGCCCGGAACCAGGCGGGCCTGGGCAAGCTGGAACTTCCGCCGCGCAGCCGGAAACCCTCTCCTCCTCACCTACCACATGAACCGGCTCCAGCCCCTGGGGAAGAGCCGGGACCTGTTCGTGACCCTCCACGGCAAGGGGCGGGTGGACGAGGCCAAGGTGCTGGCCCGGTTCGACTTCGAACACCCGCGTTTCGACCTGGCCGCCCTCCGGGCCCAGGCCCGCTGGGGGGAGGTGAGCGGGAAGCGGCGCGTCCACTTCGCCGGGGCCTACTGGGCCAACGGCTTCCACGAAGACGGGCTGGCCAGCGGCCTGCGCGCCGCCGAAGCCATCCTGGCCGGAGGGCGCCCGTGATCGCCACGGTCGCCGGTCCCGCCCGGGCGGATGCGCGTCCGGCGCGGGCGTGGACTACACTGGTTGCGAGGCGCCCCCCCTTCATGCCCCTGCCCCTTCCGAGTCCCTCCGCCATGGCCGGCCTTTCCGACGGGGGCCTGCTGGCCCGCATCGCCGCCCAGGAGCAGGAGGCCCTGGCCGAACTGTTCCGCCGGTACGGCGGCCGGGTCCTGGCCTATGTGCGGGCCATGGCGGCGGCTCCCTTCCCCCACGAGGACGCGGTCCAGGAAATCTTCCTCACCCTCTGGCAGAAGGCGGGGCTCTACGCCCCCCAGGGGGGCGAGGCCGCCGGGTGGATCTTCACGGTGACCCGCCACAAGGTATTCGACATCCAGCGGAGCCTGGGCCGCGTTAGGGAATCGGGCGGCCTCGACCTGGAGCTTTTCGGGGGCGCCCCCAGCGAGGTCGACCCGACCCTTGCCCCGTCTGTCCAGAAGGCCCTCGCCATGCTTCCCGAAGACCAGCGCGTCCCCATCCGATTGGCCTACTATGGGGACCTCAGCTACGACGAGGCCGCGCGGCGGCTCGGGCTTCCGGCCGGCACCGTCAAGACCCGCATCCGAGCCGGGCTGTCGGCGCTGCGGAACCTGCTCCTGCGAAAGGGGAACCCATGAATCCCAGGTTCCATCCACGCGAGGACCATTGGCTGGACTATGCCGCCGGGCAACTGGACGCCGCCTCCCGCAGCCTCTTCGAGGCCCACCTGGCCTTCTGCGAGCCCTGCCGCCGGCAGGCCGCGCAATATACCGCGCCCGGGGGCGCCCTCCTGGCCGGACTCCCGGACCTGCCCGTCCCCCCGGCCATGCTCGGAGGGATCCTGGCCCGCCTGAAGGCGCCCGAGCCCCCCAGGGTGGGCGCGGAGACACTGCCCATCCCCCGGAGCCTATGGAGCCTGCTGCCGTCCCTTCAGGGCGCCTCCTGGCGGGGGGCCCTGACCCGCGGCTTCCGGTTCCTCGAGGCCGCTCCGGGACTCTTCCTCATCCACATGGAAAAGGGCCGCCCCTTTCCGGAGCACGGCCACACCGGACTGGAGCGCTCGGTCATCCTGGCCGGCGGACTGAAAGACGCCGGCTCCGTGATGGAGGCCGGCGACTTTGACGAGGCGGACGGGTCCCGGGTCCACAGCCCCGTGGCCCTGCCCGACGAGGACTGCTGGATCCTGGCGAGCCTGGAGGGGGGCATCCGGTTCACGGGCTGGCGGGGCGTCCTGCAGCGACTCGCGGATAAGTGAAATCCAGGAGGCGCGTCCCGGCGTTGGGGTAGGTGGAGACCACCCCGTGAAATTCCCTGCGCTCATCCTCCTTCCCGCCCTGGCCGCCGCTGTCGTGGCGACCGCGGCCTGCCGGACCCCAGACCGCCCCCCCCTGCGCACCGTCGCCGCGGTGGACCTGCCGCGCTTCATGGGGGACTGGTATGTCATAGCCTCCATCCCCACCTTCCTGGAGCGGGACGCCGCCAACGCGGTCGAGTCCTACCGCCTGGACCCCGACGGCACCGTGGCCACCACCTTCTCCTACCGCAAGGGGGGCGTGGACGGGCCCGCGAAGCGCATGACGCCCCGGGGTTTCGTGCTGGACCGGGCCACCAACGCCGTCTGGGGCATGCGCTTCGTCTGGCCGGTGAAGGCCGACTACCGGATCATCCACCTGGACCCCGGGTACACGCTGACCGTGGTGGCGCGGGAGAAACGGGACTACGCCTGGATCATGGCCCGCTCCCCCGAGATCCCGGAGGCGGACTACCAGGCCCTGCTCCAGCTCCTGGCGGACCAGGGCTACGACACCGCCAAGATGCGCAGGGTGCCCCAGCGGTGGAGCCGGTCATGAAGGACCAGGTCTTCCGCTCCGAGACGATCCTGCCGCGGCCCCGGGAGGAGGTCTTCGCCTTCTTCGCCGATCCCGCCAACCTGGAGCGGATCACGCCGCCCTGGCTTTCCTTCCGGATCCTGACGCCGGAGCCCCTGCCGAAGGGAAAGGGGGCGGTCTACGAGTACGCCCTCAGCCTCCACGGGCTCTCCCTGCGCTGGCGCACCCTCATCCGCCGGTGGGAGGAGGGGCGGCGCTTCGAGGATCTCCAGGTGCGGGGGCCCTATGCCAAGTGGCACCACGTCCACACCTTCGAGGAAGCGCCCGGCGGGGGCACCCGCATGGTGGACGAGGTGCGCTGGCGGCTTCCGTTCGGCTGGGCCGGGGCCCTGGCGCTGCCCCTGGTCCGGCGGGACGTGGCCAGGATCTTCGCACACCGGGCCAGGGTCCTGGGCCAGGTCCTCGCCGCGGAGGAGAGACGGTGAACGGCCTGTATGCCGGCACCGTGCGCCACCGCCGCTTCGCCCCGAAGCGGCACGGCTTCACCTATCCGGTCTTCATGGCCTTCCTGGACGTGGACGGCCTTGAAGCCGCCATGGGCGCCTCCAGGCTGCTGGGCTACAACCGGTTCGCGTGGGCCTCGTACGACGACCGGGACCACCTGGGCGATCCCTCCCGTCCGCTCCGGGAGCGGCTGGCGGAGAGCGCCCGCGCCCAGGGACTGGCGTTCCCCGAAGGTCGCGCGGCCATCCTCACCAACCTCCGCTACCTGGGCTACTGCTTCAATCCGGTCAGCTACGTCTATGCCTGGGACCGTTCGGGGCGGCTGGCGCTCATCGGGGCGGAGGTGACCAGCACCCCCTGGAAGGAGCGCACCTTCTATTGGATGCGTCCGTCCGGCGAGGCCAGGTTCCACCGCTTCGATCTGGCCAAGCGCATGCACGTCTCCCCCTTCATGCCCATGGACCTGCGCTACCGCTGGACGTTCGGCGCCCCCGGCGACGCCCTGCGGGTGCGCATGGCCCTGCACCGCGGCGCCGAGTTCCTCTTCGACGCCGACCTCCGCCTGGAACGGCGGGACTGGACGCCCCGGGAGATCCGGCGCACCCTCCTCGCCTTTCCCCTCCACACCTTCAAGGTCATCGCGGCCATCCACTGGGAGGCACTCAAATTATGGCTCAAGCAAGTACCGGTCTTCACCAAACCGCGGAGCTCCGCCCGGGAGCCCGCCCCGGCCTCCTGGCCGCCGCCGCCCAGGCCCTGATGCTCCGGGCCTTCGAAGGTCTCCGGGAAGGCTGCCTGGAACTCCACCTGCCCGGAGGGATCCGGGTCTTCGGGGACCGCGCGTCCAGCCTCCGGGCCCAGGTCGCGGTCCACGACCTCCGGACCTTCCTCAAGGGCGCCCTCCGGGGCGAGGTGGGCCTGGGCGAGGCCTACGTGGAGGGCTGGTGGAGCAGCCCCGACCCCGTGGCGGCGGTGCGGGTGGCCGTGCGCAACATGGCGGCCCTCGACGGCGGGGCCCTGGCCCTGGCCGGGAAGGCGCTGGGCCGGATCCGGCACCGCCTGCGGGCCAACACCAAGGCGGGCTCCCGGTCGAACATCGCCGCGCACTACGACCTGGGCAACGCCTTCTACCGGTTGTGGCTGGACCCCACCCTGGCCTACAGCTCGGGCTTCTTCAGCTCGCCGGAGGCCACCCTCGAGGAAGCGCAGGAGGCCAAGTACCGCATGATCTGCCGCAAGCTCGCCCTGGGCCCGGAGGACCGCCTGCTGGAGATCGGCACCGGCTGGGGCGGGCTGGCCATCCACGCCGCGCGGGAGCATGGGTGCCGGATCACCACCACGACCCTCAGCCGGGAGCAGTTCGAGCTGGCTTCGGAGCGGATCCGCGAGGCCGGCCTCCAGGACAGGGTGGAGGTGCTCCTCGAGGACTACCGGGACCTGCGCGGTTCCTACACCAGAGCCGTCTCCGTCGAGATGTTCGAGGCGGTCGGCCTGGAACACTACGATGCCTACTTCGGCGCCGTGGACCGCCTGCTGGAGCCGGGCGGCGCCTTCCTCATGCAGACCATCACCATGAACGAGCCGCACTTCGAGGCCTACCGGCGCGGGGTGGACTTCATCCAGCAGCACGTCTTCCCCGGATCGGAGCTGGCCAGCCTCCTGGAGGTGCACCGGAGCCTCGCCCGGGCCACGCGCCTGGCGGTGCGCGGCCTGGAGGACCTGGGCCCGCACTACGCCCGGACCCTGCGCGCCTGGCGGGAGCGCTTCCACGCGCGGCGGGACGAGGTGGCCGCCCTGGGCTTCGACGCCCGTTTCCGGCGCTTCTGGGACTATTACCTCGCCAGCTGCGAGGGGGCCTTCCTGGAGCGGCACGTCAGCGTCGTGCAGCTCCTGATGGAAAAGAGCGGGGCGCGGCCATGACGGGGGCGGCGCTCCTGGCCCTGCCCTTGGCCCTGGGCATCCCGTTCCTGGCTTGGCTGGTCTACCTCCGCACGGACAGGGCGGACTGGATCGACGTGGCCTGGGCCTTCAGCCTGGGCGGCCTGGCGGCGCTCTACGCTGCGGCCGGCGCGGGCGACCCCGCGCGCCGCATGGTCCTGGGCGCGGCCGGGGCCGCCTGGGGCCTCCGGCTCGGGATCCACCTGGGCCTGCGGGTGGGCGGGTCGGTCCGGGAGGACGGGCGGTACGCGGCGCTCCGGCAGGCCTGGGGCGGGGATCCCCGGATGCGGTTCCTGGGCTTCTTCCTGTTCCAGGGCTTGCTGAACCTGGTGCTCTCCCTCCCCTTCCTCCTGGGGTCCTCGGATCCCGCCCCCGGCATCCCCGCCTGGACCTGGGCCGGGACGGCCCTGGCCCTAGCGGCGGTGCTGGGAGAGGCGACGGCGGACGCCCAGCTCCGGGCCTTCAAGGCCGGGGCGGAGCGCGGCCAGGTGTGCCGCAGGGGCTTATGGGGCTGGAGCCGGCATCCCAACTACTTTTTTGAATGGCTGGCCTGGGTGGGCTTCGCGTCGGCCGCCCAGGGGCGTCCCTGGGCCGTGGCTGCGTTCCTCTCCCCGGCCGCCATGCTGTTCCTCCTGACCCGGGTCACCGGCATCCCCCCCACCGAGGCCCAGGCGCTCCTGAGCCGGGGAGAGGCCTACCGCGACTACCAGCGCTCCGTGAGCGCCTTCCTTCCCCTTCCGCCCCGCCGCGAGGACTGACCATGACCACCCGAGTCCTGACCCTGGACCCCCCGACCCCCTCCTGGATCGACCGCCTCGTCGATGGCGGCCTGCTTCCCGATGCCCTGATCCGCGCGGGCATCCGCCGCCTCCTGCGCCAGCGCCTCCGGGATGAGCGGCGGGGCGGCCCCGAAGCCACCTGGCAGCGCCAGCGGGAACTCTGGTCGCGCATGGACCGCGGCCCTCTGGCCGAGCAGGTCCAGGCCGCCAATGACCAGCACTACGAAGTTCCCCCGGCCTTTTTTGAAAAGGCGCTCGGGCCGCGCATGAAATACAGTTGCGCCCTCTGGGAGCCGGGGATCGCCTCCCTGGCGGAGGCCGAAGAGGCCATGCTCGAACTGACCTGCAGCCGGGCGGACCTCGCCGACGGCCAGCGCATCCTGGAACTGGGCTGCGGATGGGGCAGCCTCACGCTGTGGATGGCCGGGCATTATCCCCATGCCCGCATCCTGGCCCTCTCCAATTCCCGGGACCAGGGCGCCTTCATCCGCGAGCGCGCCGCGGCGCTGGGTCTTGGGAACGTGGAGGTGCGCACCGCGGACATGAATGACTTCGAGGCCCCTGATGCCGCCTTCGACCGGGTGGTGAGCGTGGAGATGTTCGAGCACATGCGCAACCACCGGGAACTCATGCGACGGATCGCGGGCTGGCTCGCGCCGGGGGGGAAACTCTTCGTGCACATCTTCACCCACCTCGAGTTCAGCTACCTCTTCGAGCCCCGGGATGCGGGGGACTGGATGAGCCGCGAGTTCTTCTCCGGCGGGGTGATGCCTTCCGACGCCCTCCTCCTGCGCTGCCAGGAGCACCTGCACCTGGAGGAGCACTGGCGCGTGGCGGGGGAACACTACCGGCGGACGGCCGAAGCCTGGCTGGCCAATCTCGATGCCCGGGCCGGGGAGGCCCTGGAGATCTTTGGGCAAGCCTACGGTCCCGCGCAGGCCCCCGCCCGGCTCCAGCGCTGGCGGGTCTTCTTCATGGCCTGCGCAGAGTTGTGGGGCTGGCCCGATGGCGGGTGGCTGGTGAGCCACTACCGCTTCCGGAGGCCCTGAATGCTCCTCCTGGCCCCGCCCGCCCTGATGGCGCCGCCCCCCACGGTGGATCACGTCGACCTTGCCCGCTACATGGGGGAATGGTTCGAGATCGCTCGCCTGCCCAACCCCTTCCAGCGCAGGTGCGCCCGCACCACCGCCCGCTACATTCTGGGGCAGGACCTGCATTTCAAGGTCGTCAACGGCTGCATCACACCCGAAGGGGAGCACCTGGAGGCACAAGGACGGGCGCGCGTCGTGGACCTTGCCACCGGCGCCAGGATCAAGCTGACCTTCTTCTGGCCCTTCTACGGGGACTACTGGATCCTGGGCCTCGACCCTGATTACCGGTGGGCCCTGGTGGGCACGCCCGACCGGAAATACCTTTGGGTCATCAGCCGCACCGAAAGCATGGATCCCGCCCTCCTGGACCGGATCCTGGACCGGGCCAGGGAACTGGGCTACGATCTGGGGCTCCTGATCCGGAACCAGCCGCGTTGAGCAGGCGCCACCCTTTTTCATTTGATCCGGAACTTTCCGACCCGATAGGAGGCCACGGTCCGCGATGGGCCTATGCTGGAACAACATCGAGACCACGAACGCTCAAGAGGGACTCGGTTGTTTCATCTCTCGGGAGCCCCTCCATGACCCACGTCCCCTGGAAGGAACGCTACAGCATCCGCTACCAGGGGGTCGACCGGGAGCACAAGGAACTGCTGGCCATCCTCAACCAGCTGGTGGGGCTGGTCGGAAAAGGGGCCGAGGCGGGGCAGGTTTCCTGGCTCTTCGGCCGCATCTGCCAATATGCGATCAAGCATTTCTCTGCCGAGGAACGCTTCCTCAAGGCGAGCGGCTACTCGGGCCTGGCCCAGCAGGAGGCTGAACACGCATTCTTCATCAACCACATCCTGGAGCTGGACCGTTCCTACGATCCCGCGGACCCCGCCCTGGTCGAAAAGGCAACGCACTTCCTGAAGAACTGGTTCGTCGACCACATCATGAAATCCGACCAGGACTACGCGGACTGGGTGAGGACCTATCATCAGCGGGCCAAGATCCGGGGCATCATCTTCGATCTCGGGGTCGTCCTCCCCGACCTCGATCCAGGCCTGGTCCTTGGGCGGCTCGCCACCCTCTGTGCCCTGGCCCCGGAGGCGCTTCGCGAACGGTTCCGGGAGCAGGCTTCGCTGTTCAGCGATTTCGAGGGCGGAAGCATCTCGCCGGAGCAGTTCCAGGAGGGCCTCTCCCACCTTGCCGGCCGCGCCTTCAACCAGGCCGAATGCATGCTCCTCTTTGCGGAAAACGCACCGCCCGACCAGACCGCCTGGGCCGTCATCAATGATTTGAAACCGAACTACCCATTGGGGCTCGTGGCCAACGCCAACCCCTGGCGCTTCCAGAGCGTCGTCCAGACCTTGGGGGCCTTGCCCCTGTTCAACGCCGTGACGGCCTCCTTCCAGGTGAAGGCACTCAAACCTGACCCGAAAGTCTTTCAGGATGTCCTGGACAAGCTGGACCTCGTGGCCGAGGAGTGCCTGTTCATCGACCGGGATCCCGCCTCGGTGCAGGCAGCCAACGGGTGCCTGCTCCATGGCATCCACTACCGCGACACCTTGGAACTGGTTCAGGATCTGGGCAAACATTTCATATCCATTTGACCGGGAGCTGGATTTCCAGGGCCCCGGACCGCTCCGTCCCGGCACGGACGCAGCTGTCCAGGGTCCGCCCCAGAGCTCCCGGCCCAATAACGTTCAACAACAATGTTCAACAACAACGTCCAATCAATGCCTCCGGCCGGTGGCTATGGTCTTCCTGATCCAGACAACAGCAGGAGGAAACCATGTGCAAGGCGCTTCGCTGCATGCCGCCGGTCGTCCTGTCTATCCTTCTGAGCCTGCTGTACCTGGGCTGCAGCGGCAGCGGCAGCAGCGGCCCGCCCCCGGTCCCGCCGGCCATCACCGTCCAGTGCGTGGATGCGACGGTCACTGCTCCGGCCACCGCGACCTTCTCCGTGACCGCCACCGGCCACCCGCTGATCTACCAGTGGAACGTGAACGGCCTGGCCATTTCCGGAGCCATTTCGGCCTCCTATACGACGCCGCCCACCACCCTGGCCATGAACGGCAATGTCTATACCTGCACCGTAAGCGGGACGGGGACGCCGGTCACCAGCGATGCGGCCATCCTCACGGTGTACGTGGCCCCGGCCATCACCGTCCAGCCGGCCAGCGTCACGGTCACCGACCCCGATACCGCGACGTTCTCGGTGACGGCCACCGGGAACCCGGCCGTGACCTACCAGTGGACCCTGAACGGCACCGACATCCCCGACGCCACCTCCGACACCTACACCACCCCGGCCACCTCCCTGGCCATGAACGGCTGGCTGTGCACGGTCACCGTGAGCAACGGCATCGGCTCGCCGGTGACCAGCTCCCCGGCGACCCTGACGGTGGACGAGGCCCCGGCCATCACCGCCCA
>TBL_comb47_HYPODRAFT_10008705_pt1 | contig 10312 bp, 9 predicted proteins | sample TroBogypolimnion_40_FD_10682 | JGI IMG/M metagenome (IMG submission 10682)
CAGCGGCGCGAGATCGTCCACCGGCGAGCCGGCCCAGACGATGACGCGCTGGCGCGGCAGTTTGAATTGCGCGGTGAGGCGTTCGACGAGCCGATAGCTTCTAACGACATCCGCCAGCTCGCCGCCGTCGCGGTAGATCTGTTTGTCGATGTAGGCGCCGTCCTCGAGGACGCGCCACGAATCGTTGTCGATGACATCGGCGAGGAGCAAGTGGCCGACGGGGTCGATGCCGAATTCGACCTTCATATCGACGAGTCTGCGGCCCTGGAGTTGCCAGGCTTTTTCGAGCACGAGGAAGGTCTGGCGGGCGCGGCGGGACATTTCCGCGAAAAGGGCGCTTTCGCCGGGCTGGCTGAAGACTTCGCTATCCGCCAGCACCAGGAACGGCTGTTGGCTGGCAAACGGCTTTGCGGGGTGAAACAAGCTGATGGAGCCGGCGGCCTCGTTCCAAATCATGTAGGGGTCGTCGCAGGTGAGTTCGTGCTCCTGCCAGCGGCGGTCCTTGGTTTTAAGGAAAAACTCGACGACGAGCCGGGGAAACAGGTGGCCTTTGGCGAGATGGGGGCAACGTTTGAGAAACGAGCCGTGGGCCTCGCGCCGGGTGACCACCTCGTAGGGCAGCATCTGGCATTGGGGTGCGATGAACCAGTCCGGCCCGCCTTGAACATCGAAGGCCACCGGGATTTGGCAGTCTTTGAGCAGGCGGAAGACGTTGCAGGCGGTCTGGGTGGCAATGCGACCCTTGTCGGGAATGATGTCGTGCTTGGCGCCGTCGCCAGCCGTGATGTCATCCTTGGCTAGCAGGATCACGCGGGTCGGATCGTCCTTTTTTTCAATGATACGCTTGGTTTTCCCTTCGGAAAGCGTCCGTCCAAGTTGCGCTGTTAGGTCGTCTTGCATGGTTGGCGGCTAACTTGGCTGCGCCCCCCTGTCGCGTCAAGGCCGATGTGGTTGCATCGACTCATGCAATCAATCAGCCTCGGCACTGTCAGCGCTACTTGACTCGCAAGGTTCCAAGGCCTATCGTCCGTTTCGTGAACTATCTGGAGCACATCAGCATTGACCCGGCCATCCGCAGCGGAAAGCCGTGCATCCGCGGCACGCGCATTGCAGTGGCTGATGTTTTCGACTATCTGGGTGGCGGGATGACAATCCCCGAGGTGCTGGACGATTTCCCCGACCTCACGCCCGACGACATTCGCGCATGCTTTGCCTTCGCCGCCGACCGCGACCGCCGCCTGAACGCCGTCCCGCATGAAGTTGCTTTTTGATGAAAACCTTTCGCCAAGATTGCCTCGCTTGCTTGCCGGGCTCTTTGCGGAGAGTGTCCATGCCCGCGAGTGTGGGTTGCGTGGCCTCCCCGACGAGGCGGTGTGGGAGTATGCCCGCATCAATGGTTTCACCATCGTTTCGAAGGATTCCGACTTTCAACAGCGCAGCGTGCTTTACGGCCCGCCACCCAAGCTTGTCTGGCTCCGCATTGGCAACTGCACTCGAGATCAACTCGTTCAGCTCATCACGGCTCACGAACGAGACATCCATGCGCTCGGCACGAATCCTTCGGAAGCGGTTCTCGTCCTTTCGTAGAAGGCGTGGTTTGGTGCAGCAACCTGCCGTCTCCAGTCGCCCTCCTTTCAGCCTGCGGTGCTTGCCGCTCGCTAGGACCGAGGCTAGGGCCTCGGTGGCGGGCCGACCCGTGGAACGCGATCCTTGGGCACATCCTTGGGCGCATCCTTCGGCGGAACTTTGGGCACCACCGCGTCCTTGACTGGGTCCTTCACAGGATCCTTCACGGGGTCCTTGTCGGGCGCGGGTTCCGCATCGGGCAAGGGCCGCGGACGGGTGAGCACGGTCCAATCCACGTTGCCGTGATCGAGCCGATCGACCTCGCTGGCGTACACCGCGTCTTCGTTTTTAGGGTCGAGTTCGGCGGCGAGTTGGAAGAACATGCGGGAGAGCATGAGGTTTTCCGGGCTTTCCTGTTTGGCCAGAAGCTGGCCGCGGGTGAGCAGCAGGCGGGCGAGCACCTGCGGGCTGTAGTCGCCCTTGGCCACCTCGGGCAGCATGCCCTTGCCGAGCTGGTAGTTGAGGATGATCGAGCGTTTGTTGCGCGGCGACAGGTTGAGGGCCAGCGTCAGCAAGCGGCGGCCGAGTTCCAGTGAGGCGGGCGACGCCTTGGCTTGCACGATGCCGGTGGCCGCACAATTGGCCAGGTTGGTGGCATATTCCTGGCGCTCGGCATCGAGCATACCCAAATCGGCGGAAAACGCGCTGAACTGAATCTTCAAGGGCACCCAAGCGAACGACTTGACAGCTTCATCCGCGCGCACCGCCGTCATCGCGACCCAGAAAATTACCACCGCTTGCCAAATGCGAATCATAGGACAAGATATTCCCGGATACCGACTCTTGGCAAGTGACAATTCCCAATTCATCCAACAAAAAGCAGCGGCTCCGCAGCGAAATCCGCGGTCACTTGGCCGCCGCGCCGCGGGACTCCGTGCCTGTCTGCGAGGCGGCGCGGCGCTGGCTCGCGGCGCGACCCGCCCTGCGCACCGTGGCGCTGTTTGCGGCGCTGCCGGAGGAGGTCGATCTGTTGCCGCTGGTGGCATGGGACCCTAGCAGGCGCTGGGTTTTCCCGCGCGTCTGCGGCGACGACCTGCGATTTCACGAGGTGCGCGATGTGGCCCGTGACTTGTTGCACGGCACCCTGGGCATCCGCGAACCGTCCCCTGCCCTGCCGCGCGTGCCGCTGCGCGAAATTGATGCCTTCCTGTGCCCCGGCCTGGCGTTTGATCCGAAGGGCGGCCGCCTCGGCCGCGGCCGCGGCTATTATGACCGCGCCCTCGCCAGCGCCCGCCCCGATGCCGTCAAACTCGGCATCTGCCACCCCGTCCAACGCGTTGCCGACACCTTCCCCCAAGATCATGACGTGACCATGGATGAGGTCATCTCGGGGTGAAGACCGAAGACCGCTGCGCTCCAAGACAGAAGAAACAAGACAAGAAAAGAGCCCTTGGGCCGCGTCTTGCATGGGGGATTGTAGCGGCGCTCTGTGAGCGCCGTAGCCAAAGCGATGAGCTTCAGCATGCGCTGCGACTTTTCCCGCAGGGGAAAAGTAGTCACAGACCGCCGCTACAACGCGCTACATTCGCTAGATGGATTGCCGATTACTGATAAGCAGCCGGGTTAGGCTGGGAGGCGCTGCCAGTAGCCGAGGCGGCCGGGGTTCCAGGTGCACACGACGATGTCGCCGTTGGGCAGCCAGATGGCGTCGTGCGGGTGAACGAAGCCCTGCGCGCCTAGCAATTTTCCGACCTCGATGACCGAGACCGCCTGATTGTCCTTGTCGAGGATGACGAGCGGGCCGTTGAGGTCGGGGACCAGGACGAGGTCGCCGAGGAAGTCGGCGTTGCAGGGGGCCTGGCTGGCGGGGATTTCCACGCTGTTTTGATAGACCCCGTCCAGCGAGTAATACTCGATGCGTTTGTTGCCGCGGTCGGTTACCAACAGGAGTTTGCGGCGCGGGTCGAAGGTGATGCCGTGGGGGCAGTTGAACTCGCCGTGACGGCCGCCCTGGCCGCCCCACGACTTGCCGGCATAGACGCCGTCGGCGGTGTTGAGCACATGGAGCATGCTGCTGCCGTAGCCATCGGCCACCAGCAGGTGCTTGCCGTCGGGCGTGACGATGGTGTCGGTGGGATGGTAATTGCCCATGGCCGGCGGCCACTTCTGGGACCAGACGATTTCGCCGTCGAGGGTGGTTTTGAAAATGGTGGCGGCGTTGTTGGCGTGATAGAGATGTTCCTTGCCGTCGGCGTCGGCATGGATGTTGAGGCCGTGGGGCACGCCGAACGCGAGGGTGTTGTCAGTGCCGAGGAGTTGCGGCTGGGTGCCGTCGGGGGCGAAGCGCACGAGGCAGCGGGTGGCGGGCTCGACTTTCTCCGGTTCGAAGGTGAAGTAGATGTTGCCCTTGGCATCATGGCACAGGCCGTGGCCGTTGCGCATGTGGACTTCGGGCGGCAGGACGAGTTTGTCAGGCAGGTACTGGTAGCGGAACGCGCCGGAACCGCCGATGACGGGGCCGGTGGCGGCGGGGGTGTCGGCGGCGGCGAGTTTGAAGGCACCGAGGGCGAGTGTGGAGGTACTAACAAGGAATTTGCGACGATTCATGGAGGATTGTTTTTTTGGTTGGCTGCGGCACCTGAGGGGTCGTAAGGAAATCGACTTTGCAAAATCGATTCATGAAACCTAACAGTATTTGGCAAAATGATGATGAGGCAAAATGATGAAGAAGGGTAAGTAGGCCCCGATTCCTTGATTTTTTCTTCCATCATTTTGCCTCATCATCATTTTGCCGTAATTCTTCAGGGATTTCTTTACATTTCTAACATCTTGTTTATTTGTTTACAGGACCCAAGGCGAGCTTGGGCAGGAAGGGTTTCGGGTCCTTGTCGAATTCGGCCTTGCACTTGTCGCAGCAGAACGCGACGAGCTTGCCTTCGTATGAGCTGGTCTTGGCGGCATCAATATCCTTGCCGGAAACCGGGCACTTGTCGTTGATGGGTTTGGCGGGCGCCGGCTCGCCGGCAAGTGGTGTTCCAACATTCACGGCGATGCCCTGGCCCTTGATCTTGGCGGTCAACGCGGAAATTTCCGCCTGCCAGCGCTCGATTTGCTCCTTATCCACCGAGTGCTCGGCGAAGGCTTTGGCGGCGTCTGGAGTGACGCCCGTCTGCCACAGATAGAGTTGGCGGAGNTTGTGCAAGGGNTTGAGNCGNTCNAAGNCCGCATCGGTCACCGGGGTGCCGTAGAGGTTCAAATAGTCCANCTCACCCAACCCGGCGAGTTGCAGCAGCCCNGCGTCGGTGACGGCGGTACGTGCCAGGTGCAGGCGTGTTAGATGGGGCATCTCGGCGAGTTGCGCCAGGCCCTGGTCGGTNACNCCGGTGCCGGTTAGGTCCAACCAGCGGAGATTGGGCGCGAGGGCTGCGAGCTTGGCCAACTCGGCATCGCCGAACTTCGTCCGCGCGATGCTGGCATTGGCTTGCAGCCACGGCTCACCCTGGGCGATGGGCAGCACCGCAATGCCCAGCTCGGCGGCCAGATGCTCTGCCAGCGGCAACACGTCCGCCAGCGGCTTGGGCGCTGCTGACGGCGGGACCGCGGCGCTCGGCGAAGGGACGGCAGTGCTCGGCGTGTCCGGCGCGGGCGGCGGGACCGGGGTATTTTTGGCAATGACGAGGTGCTGGAGATTGGCCGGGAGCTTGAGATCGTTCGGTGTCTTGTCGCCCGGCGCTCCGGCGTCGATCCACCATTGCAACAGGGCGATTTCGTCGGCACTCGGTTGGGGTTTGCCGTCCGGCGGCATGTGATCGTCGTGATGCAGCGGCATCAGCAGGCGTTTGATCAGGTCGCTGGCGGCGGCTTGGCCGGGAATCAGGACCGGCCCGGCCTTGCGGCCTTTGAGCATCGCTTCCAAGGTGTCCAAGCGCAGGCCGCCCTTGGATTTGCTAGGTCCGTGGCAGGCCACGCATTTGGCTTCCATCAACGGATGCACCAAGGTGGCGAAAGCCGAGGGATCGGCCACCTCGGCTGCTGAGGCCGCGGGTTGACCGGGGAAGGTTTCAGCGTTGAATTGGCGCTCCAGCGCTGGCAGGTAGCGGGTCAGGTAATCGCCGCCATGGGTCAGCGAGCCGCCGAGATGACTGGTCACCAACAGCCCGGAAAACAGCACCAGCAGCACCGCGCCGTAAGTCGCGCGCCAGTTGAGCCAATGCACAATCAGCGCCAACAGACTAATGCCCGCCATGCCGAAGCCGGCCCACATGTGCCAGTCGAGCAGTTTCGCATCGTAGCCGCCGCCGCGCGACAGCAGCCAGCCGCACAGCGCGCTGAGGGCGGTGGCCGGCACCACGAGCACCAGCACGGCGCTGCGGGCGTTGCGCAGTTCGCGGAACCACGGCAAGCATCCCAAGGCTTCGAAGCCGACGAGCAGCACGAGGAACCCGATGGGCAAATGCACCAACAGCATGTGGAACCGGCCGAAGAAGAGACCGATGTCGAGAGGAATGGCGTTCATGTGAGAAGTTCGGAGATGACCCGCGCAGCTTCGGCGCAAGTGGGCCGTTGGTCAAGGCATTGCAATGAATTGGACATCCTGGTGCTCCCCGTAGGCGCATTCGTCAGAATGCGGGGGGACGAGTCCCGCCTTCCCCGGTGCCGCCACCTCCACCCCCAACGCGTTGTGACCAGCGCGCCTACGGGGGTGCGGCAGCGCTCTTTCGCTCCCCGGAGGCGCATTCGTCAGAATGCGGGGCGACGAGTCCTGCCTTCCCCGCTGCCGCCACCTCCACCCCCAACGCGTTGTGACCAGCGCGCCTACGGGGGCGCGGCGGCGCTCTTTCGCTCCCCGGAGGCGCATTCGTCAGAATGCGGGGGGACGAGTCCCGCTTCCTCGGTGCCGCCACCTCCACCCCCAACGCGTTGTGACCAACGCGCCTACGGGGACGCGGCGGCGCTCTTTCGCCCCCGTAGGCGCATTCGTCAGAATGCGGGGGGACGAGTCCCGCCTTCCCCGCTGCCGCCACCTCCACCCCCAACGCGTTGTGACCAACGCGCCTACGAGAAAGGGCATTTCCATGGCTCGCCTGTCGCGCGACAGCCGGGACGGCCGTCTTCCCTAACAGGCGGGGACGCCTGTTCTCCGCTATCCCTTCCGCGGCCGCCAGCCCATGACCAGGCGGATGGCGACGATGGGCAACGCGGCGATGAAGAAGGCGGCGGCGGCGGTTTTTAGACCGGGATAGACGCGGGCGCGCTTCTGGTCGAGGGCGCTGAGCGCCTCGGCGACGACTTGCTCCTTAGGCACGTTGAAGCAGCGGTGACCGGGCATTTCGCGCCCCCCGTCATGGCGGCGGGCGACCTCGCCGAATTCGGTATGCACCGGGCCGGGACACACGGCCAGCACCGGGATGCCGTGTTCTTTCAGCTCGATGCGCAAGGCTTCGGAGAAACTCGTGACATAGGCCTTGGTCGCGGCGTACACGGCGAGGTCTGGCAACGGCAGCAGACTGGCCAGCGAGCTGACGTTGAGCACCGCGCCGTGGCCGCAACGAATCATGGCCGGCAGCAAGGCGTGCGTGAGGTGGGTGAGCGCCTCAATGTTGAGGCCGAGCATGGCGTGGACTCTCGCCCAATCGGCCGTGACAAACTCGCCGTAATCGCCGAGGCCGGCGTTGTTGACTAACAAATCCGGGACGAAGCGCTGGAGGATGAGGTTTTCGACCAGATCCTCGCGCTCGCCGCAGTCCGTTAGATCGGCGGCATAGACCAACACCTCCACCTCGGGATGCACCGCGCGGATGCGTTGGGCGACTTGCCGCAGCAGCGACTCGCGGCGGGCCACGAGCACGAGTTTAGCGACGCGCGGGGCGAGTTGCAGGGCGAATTCCTCACCCAGGCCGGCGGACGCGCCGGTGATGAGGGCACAAGAGTAACAGGCAGGCTGGGGCATGGCGCGAGGTTACACCATGCCAGCGGCCCACGCCATCACCGATTACGCCATTTGGTTTTCGCCATTCGGGCCTTGGGTGACCTGTAGGACACGCAGCGGCAGGCGCACGAGGATTTCGCCGTCGCAGCCGATATCGATGGAGAAGATGCCCATTTTCTGGAACCGCAGCCCTTGCAGGTTCATCACGATGTTGCGGGTGAGGAACGGCACGTTTTTGGGGAACTGCACCTCGAATTCAGGCTCGATGGGCATGTTGTTGGGATCGAGCGACTCGCCGTCCTCATCGATGATGTTGATGGAAAGCTTGTGGCGGCCGGCGTCTTCCGGGGTGAAGCACATCCGCATGGCCAGGGCGCATGAGGGGTGCACGACGGGCACGGCACGGGCAACGAGCGTGTCAAAGGTTCCGGAAATCACGAGCTTGCCGTTGTAGTCGGCGGCAAAGTCACAAAGGGTGGCGATTTGAATGTCCATAATGGGGTTGGTGAATGTATTCCAGGTTTGCCCGGGCAGCACGAGTTGCCCCGCGGGGCGACCTGTCTGAGGCTGGCAGCGCCAAAGGTCCAGCCCAAAATCACTCAGGGAGTCTCAATGTTTTCATCCCGCACGTCGTCGTCCACTGGCAAGGCGCGGGGCACCCGCGGTGTGGGCGGGGCTTTGGGCACATCCTCGTCGATATGCAATGGCTCGACCGGCAACGCCCGCAGCGGTCCGTCAACCGGCGAGGAAGGCAGCAAGCCGTCGGCGGGCTTTTTCTCCCCGTTGGCAGCCTTGGCGGCCGGATCCTTTTCATCGATGACCAGCAGCGCGCGCTTGGGTGGCGCGATGATGTCCTTGATTTCGTCTTTGAGCGGCTCGAAAAAATTGCGCACCATCGGCGCGGCCATGTGTCCGCCCGAGATAACCTCGCCGGGGCGGCCCTCATAGAGCACGGCGAAGGCAAAGCGCGGATTGTCCTTGGGCAGGAACCCGGCAAACCAGGCCAGGCTCTGGCCCTTGGCCTTGGGTCCCCATTGCGCAGTGCCGGTCTTGCCGCACAATTGGGTGTAGCTCAAGGCGCCGCTGCCGCCGGTGCCGTAGCCGCTGTTGACCACATCGCACATCCCCTCACGCACCACCTCGACGGCCTTGGGATCGACCCCGAGCCAGCGTTTCTGCTCGGGAACGGTGACTTTGACCACCCGGCCGCGGGTGTCCTGAATCTGGCTGACGAGCTGGAGCCGCGGCAGCGCGCCACCGTTGGCAATGCCGGCCATCGCCTGGGCCACCTGCAGCGGCGAGGCCAACAGCGCGCCCTGGCCGATGGCGAGATTGGCGGTGTCGCCATCGAGAATGCGGCGGTGCTCGTTTTTGATCATCCATTCGTCGCTGGGCACCAGTCCCGGGGTTTCGCCGATGAGCGGCAGGCCGCTGCGCTCGCCATAACCCAAGCGCCGCGCCAAACTCAGAAACGCGCTGGGGCCGACCTTGATCCCGATTTGATAGAACCACGGGTTGCACGAGCGCGCCAAGGCACGCCGCACGTTAATCGAGCCCTCGGCTGTCTTGCTCCAATTGTTGAACACGTGATTGCCGACCTGAATGGACGCCGGGCAGTAAATCTCGGAGGTTTCCGTAACAGTGCCGTTGTTGAGGGCGGTCAGCGCGATGATGGGTTTGAACGAGGAGGCCGGCGGGTAGGCGGATTGGAAGGCCCGCCCGAACAAGGGTTGCGCGGGATCGTCGCCCAGGGCCTTGAACTCCGCATCACTGATGCCCGGAATGAAATGGTTCAGGTCAAACGACGGCCGCGAGGCCATCACCAGCACCTCGCCCGTGACCACATCGACCACCACCATGGCACCGCGGCGACAGCCGTTGCGCAGGACTTTTTCGGCGAGCTTCTGCCAGTCGAGGTTGAGCGTGGTGACCACCGTGCCACCCGGCCGCGGCCGCGACACCTGCTCTTCTAACAGCTTGTTGCCGTTCTCGTCAAACTGCAGTCGCTTCATGCCGGGTTCGCCGGCGAGTTGGCTGTCGTAGATCTTTTCCAAGCCGGCGCGGCCCTCGCTTTCCTCCCACATCGGTTCGTTGAAATTGATCGGGCCGGTGGGCAGCTTGCCGACGCTGCCGGAGTAGCCGATGATATGGCAGGCGAGGTTGTCGTACGGGTAGTAGCGCCGGTACACCGGATGCAGAATCAGCCCTGACGGCAGCTTGGATTCAAGCGAGCGGGCTTCCTTCTCGTCGAGTTGGCCGGAAACCAACAACGGCAGCCAGCGCCGGTTATGGTAATGATCATAGAGTTCGTCGTCGGTCTTGAGGATCGGGCTCTTGATGAGTTTCTGGAGGGAATCCAGCCGCGTGCGCCCCCAGCGCACGATGAAGTCATGATCCTCCTTCTCAAATTGCTTGTACTGCAGGCCAACCTGATAGGCGACCTGCGTTTGGGCCAGCGGACGGCCCATGCGGTCGGTGATTTGGCCGCGGGGAGCGGGAATTTTCTGCGTGATGGCGCGCGCGTCGCGGCGCGTCAGGATCGAGCCTTCACTGGCCAATTTGCCGCCGGGCGGAACCAGCGGCGTGCTCAATTCCGCGGCCGGATCCGCCGGGCTGGTCTTGGCACTCACCACTTTTTGGGCACACGACGACCCGGCAGTGACAACGGCCAGCAACAATATCAGCTTGGAAATTCGGCGGTTCAGCATGACGCGGAGCCGAACCTAGCGCCATTCTCCGGCCGCGGCAATCCCCAATCCACGGAAGTCAGGGGGGCACGGGCGGCCCGCCCGTGAGTATGAAAAACACGGGCGGGCC
>TBL_comb47_HYPODRAFT_10008706_pt1 | contig 10310 bp, 7 predicted proteins | sample TroBogypolimnion_40_FD_10682 | JGI IMG/M metagenome (IMG submission 10682)
ATCACATCTTCAGGGATTTCAGGACCATGATAATCCTTTTTGGAATGCCTGTCGTTCAGGTGTTGCTCTTTGGGTTTGCCATAACTACCGACATCAAGGATGCACAGATTGCCATCCTGGATAAATCGAATGACTACATGACCCATGAGATTACCAATAAATTGCTCTCTTCAGGATACTTCATACTGGGGGCCAATCTGGATAAGGATGACCAGATTGATAAAGCTTTTAAGAAAGGAAATATCCGTGAAGCGGTAATCTTTGAAAAGAACTTTGCCGAAAAGGTAGAAAAAGATAAGAAGGCCTCGGTACAGATTATTGCCGATGCCTCAGATCCTAACATGGCCAACCTGTTGTTCAATTACACCCAATCCATTCTGATGGACTATCAACGGCAGCTCTATAAAGACAAAAAGTTTCCGTTGCAGATTCAGACAGAGACACAAATGCTGTATAATCCGGAACTGAAGAGTGTTTACATGTTTGTGCCTGGAACTATTACCATCCTGCTGATGCTGATCTCAGCCATGATGACTTCGATCTCGATTGCCAAAGAAAAGGAACTTGGAACCATGGAGGTATTGTTGGTTTCACCCCTGAAACCTTTCCAGATCATTGTTGGAAAGGTAATTCCCTACGTGATCCTCTCTTGTATCAATGCTATCATTATTCTGGTGCTCTCCTTCTTTGTGCTGGGGATGCCTGTGCAGGGAAGTCTGATTTTACTTCTTGCCGAGACGGTGCTGTTTATCTTTATGTCGTTATCATTGGGGATATTCATCTCTACAGTCAGTGATACACAACAAATTGCGATGATGATGTCTATGTTTGCTTTGATGTTGCCCACTATCCTGCTTTCAGGATTTATCTTTCCGATTGAAAATATGCCTGTAGTTTTGCAATATATCAGCATGATCATGCCTTCGCGGTGGTTCATCATCATCATTAAAGCCATTATGCTGAAAGGATCAGGTATTCTGTTCCTCTGGAAAGAGACACTCATTTTGATTGGATTGATCCTCTTCTTCATTACCATGAGTATCAAAAAATTTAAAGTCAGGCTAGCTTAAATTGCTGTAAAGCAGATACATTTATCCAACTATGAGAACAATTCTCTACATCATACAAAAGGAGTTCAGACAGCTTAGACGGAATCGTAAGATGTTGCCTATCATCTTTATTATGCCGATGGTTCAACTGCTGGTTCTCTCTTTTGCTGCTACCTTCGAGATTAAAAACACCAATCTGTTTATTGTTGACAATGATCACAGTAAGTTATCCCGTGAATTGATTGCCAAATTCAGAGGATCTCCTTTTTATACCATTACCGGTTATTCAGAGGATTATAAAACAGCGCAACAAGCCATTGAGCTTCGGAAGGCTTCACAAATACTCATGATACCGGCTGACTTTGAACGCGACCTGCACAAAGAGGACAAGGCCAAAGTGCAGGTGGTTACAGATGCCATCAATGGTAGCGCAGCAGCGCTGACCAATGGATATGCCCTTTCTATAATCCACGATTTTAATGTCAAGTTACTGGTTGAGACATTCCCTGCTCTTGATCTCAAGGATCCGATAGATGTGCGTTATTCGTTCTGGTACAATCCCAAATTGGACTACACAACTTTTATGGTTCCGGGAATACTCGTGTTGTTGATCACCATCATAGGGTTGTTTTTGAGTGGAATGAACATAGTACGCGAAAAAGAGATTGGAACCATTGAGCAGATCAACGTGACGCCCATTCATAAGTATGAATTTATAGCTGGCAAGTTGATTCCATTCTGGATTATTGCACTTTTTGAGCTGGCCTTTGGGCTTACGCTGGCCAAGCTGGTCTTTAATATTCCCATGGTTGGGAGCATTGAACTCATCTTTGGGGCTGCATCCGTTTACCTGATCGCAATCATGGGATTGGGACTGTTCATTTCAACCCTTGCCGATACCCAACAGCAGAGTATGTTCCTCTCCTGGTTCTTCATGGTCATCTTTATTTTGATGAGCGGATTGTTCACACCTATCGATAGTATGCCGGGTTGGGCAAAGACCATTAATATCTTCAATCCGATCCATTATTTCATTCCGGTGATGCGAAATGTTATGCTCAAAGGATCCACTTTTGCCGATATCAGTAAATATTTTTGGTCGCTGGCTTGTTATGGATTTATTAGCATATCACTGGCTGTGTGGCGTTATAGAAAAACGAGCTAAAAGATTGCTCCGGGAAAAAGTCTGAAGTTAAATTTTTTGTGCCAAACCATAACTTTTTAAGCTCTCCTCCGACCTGTTTTGAAAATTTTAATAATTTTTGTGATATCTCGGAAAGTCAATACAATCAAGGCTTTCAGCTTATTTTGACTCCGTCGGTATAGCTCACTGAAAAGGGAAAGTGACGGATTTTGAAGTTTTTAGTTTATATTTGTTTCTAATTACTATCAATTAGTATAATTCAAGTTCAACAAACACGTTCAAAACGCTACGGGAAAAACGATTTTCTCATGCTTTGCGGGCACCTTCTTATGAGTCCGATTCTATAAAAATCATGCTGCTCAGACAGCTTTTTACAGAATTTTGTTGAATGAAGAATTTCACCGGCTCCATCGGTATATTACTCACCACTTACAAAGATGGGCCTTAATTTAAATGAATGATAAAACGTATTCTTACTGTTCTATTTTTTTGCGGAACATTGTTTGCACTTCTCATTGGAGGATTCTCTTGTAACCCTTCAGGTGGTGCTATTGCATTGCGTTCCCCTCAACAATCAGACAGTTTACTGGCTCAGATTCAGAACCGGGGGAAACTTATCGCCATTACCTCTTACAATTCTACTAATTATTTTATCCACCAGGGTGAACCCCTTGGTTATCAATATGAATTGTTGCGTTCTTTGGCCGATAAGCTCGGTGTTAATCTGGATATTATTGTTGAAAATGATGTCAATAAAAGTGTTGAAATGCTCAATAACGGGAAGGCAGACATTATTGCCCGCGATATTGCCATTACAACGGCTCGCTCAAGAAGTATGAGTTTTACTGACCCTATTCTTCAGACTTATCCTGTCCTGATTCAAAGGAAACCTGCCGATTGGAAGAAATTGGATGATCAGGAAATAGATCATCTTTTGATCCGTGACCCCAAATCACTCAAGGGCAAGACAATTTTTGTACAGTCGGGTAGTAGTTATGATGAAAAATTAACGACCCTACAGAAAGATCTTCGCATCAAATTTAAAATAAATGCGGATGAAGATCGGGATGTTGAAGACCTGATTGCAGCTGTCTCTCACAAAGAAATAGATTATACAATCTGCAATGAGCAACTGGCAGCCATCAATACTTCCATTTACAAGAATGTAGATATCAAAACGCAACTGAGTGACCCGCAGAATATAGCATGGGCTGTTAAAAAAGACAGTCACTCACTGCTCGATGAGGTCAATAACTGGCTGAGGGAATTCAAGAAAACCCCTCAGGCTAGCATGATCTACGATAAGTATTACAAGCATCCCCGTAATGTGAATCTGGCTCAACGGCAACAAATCAACAAGAAGGGCAACCATCTGACTCCTTACGACAACCTCATTAAACGTTACAGCAAACCTCTGGGATGGGATTGGCGTTTGCTGGCTGCACTGATTTACGAAGAGTCAAAATTTCAACCTTCTATTGTTTCGTGGGATGGAGCGCTTGGTTTGATGCAGCTATCCTCCAGTACGGCGCATAAGTATGGTATCAACAAACACTCTACGGTCGAAAAACAACTTTCTGCCGGAACCCGTTACCTCAAACAACTCAGCAATATCTTCACAGGTCATGTGAAAGATAAGGAAGACAAGAGCAAATTTGTGCTGGCCTCTTACAATATCGGCGTAAGTCATGTCATTGATGCAACGCGGTTGACAGAGAAATACAAACATAATCCTGGTAAATGGTCAGATAACGTGGAGGTTTATCTCAGAGATAAATCGAAACCCGAATTTTATAACGATTCTGTTGTGAAAAGTGGTTTTGCCCGTGGGGACAGAACGTGCGATTATGTCGACCGGATCTATGATCGTTACCGTACCTACCTCAATATCGTTAAGCGATAGAGGTTTTCCATAACATATATAATCTACAGGCTTCAGCGACCGTCTCTTCAGGAGTAGTATAGTTGAAGCCTGTTTTCTTTATCAGCTTCTCTCCCGAATAGTAGTATTGATGTCTCGAAGAACGCGCCGTTTCTTTTGTGATGATAGGTGTGCTTCCCGTAATCAGCCCTCTGAGTTTTTCGATCCGCCACCAGGTTGCAAGCAGCAGGTTGGGGAGGACAAAACGGGGTTTTGTTTTATTTAGGTTCAGTGCAATGAGTTCAAATAATCGGCGATAGGAATAATTGGCTCCATTGAGAATAAACCTTTCATTTTGAAGAGGGCTTTCCATCAGGACGACCATAGCACGGGCGACATCTCTCACATCGACAAAACCATTGATGCCATTGCTGTAAAACAGGGATATCCCATCCACCGTTGAGATCAGTTTTGAACTTCCTTTCCCGGGATCTCCCATCCCGATGATGATGGAAGGGTTGACGACGATGGCTTTGAGTCCTTCTTCGGTTCCTCTCCACACTTCACGTTCACCTCCATATTTACTGATGGCATAGTTCGAATTTTGCTTCGATGATTTCCAGGCTGTCTCTTCGGTGACGATTTTTTCCTCTTCTGCTCTTCCCAATGCCGCGATACTACTGACGTGACACAGTTTCCGAATTCCTTTGAACAATGAAGCATTGACAACGTTGGCCGTCCCTTCAATATTTATCCGCATCATCTTATCGCGATCTCTGGGATCGAAAGAGACCATCGCTGCACAGTGATACACATATTCTATCCCTTCCAGTGCATCTTCCAGTGAATAGATGTCACAGATATCTCCTTTTACCCACTCTATTTGCAGTAGGAGCTCTTCTGCGCGCTGATCATTATAGTGGAATATGTTTTCCACGACCCGCATACTGCTCCCCTCACGCCTGAGCGCACGCACCTTTTCTCCCTTGCGGGTGAGTTCGAGTAGCAGATATGCACCCAATAGTCCGGTTCCTCCTGTAACAAAAATCATATGTACAAAGCTAGTTTATTTTTTATTTCTCTTCGGCATCGAGGCTGAGTTTCTCAATGAAAAGGAAAATCTCTACTTTTGTAAAAAAATCAAACCATTACATGAATTTTGTTGAAGAATTGCGCTGGAGGGGAATGATACACGATATCATGCCCGGAACGCTTGAAATGCTGGATAAAGAGATGGGTGTTGCATATGTTGGAATTGATCCGACTGCCGACTCACTCCACATCGGACATCTTGTGAGTATTATGATGCTGAAACATTTTCAGCTCTCAGGCCATAAACCCCTTGCGCTGATTGGTGGTGCCACAGGTATGATTGGCGATCCCTCCGGTAAATCGGAAGAACGAAACCTGATGTCTGAAGAATCGCTGCGTCACAATCAGGAGTGTATCAAGAAGCAACTGGTTAAATTCCTCGACTTTGATTGCGGTGCGAACGCTGCAGAAATCGTCAACAACTACGATTGGATGAAAGAATTCAGCTTTCTGCAATTCCTTCGTGATGTTGGCAAGCACATCACTGTCAACTATATGGTGGCCAAGGATAGTGTAAAGAAACGGATGGAAGGGGGCAATGGCATTTCTTTTACCGAGTTTACCTATCAGCTGGTACAGGGATATGATTTTCTTCATCTTTACCAGAACAAGGGTTGTCGTCTGCAGATGGGTGGCTCGGATCAATGGGGAAATATCACTACCGGAACTGAACTGATCAGACGAATCGGTGGAGGTGAAGCATTTGCCCTGACCTGTCCTTTGATTACCAAAGCCGACGGTGGCAAATTTGGTAAGACCGAAAAAGGAAACATCTGGTTGGATCCCGAACGCACTTCACCCTATACTTTTTATCAGTTCTGGCTAAACTGTTCAGACGAAGACTCTAAAAAATATATCCGCATATTCACCCTTTTCGGAAAAGAAGAGATCGAAGCCATGGAAGTGGATCACGATGCTGCCCCACACCTGCGCATCCTGCAAAAAGCGCTGGCCAAAGAACTGACCATTCGTGTGCACAGCGAAGAAGATTACAATCAGTCAGTTGAGGCCTCAGAAATCCTATTTGGTAAAGGAACGACAGAAACCCTCCGCAAAATGGATGAACGGACACTGCTCAATGTCTTCGAAGGGGTTCCACAATGCGATATTCCCTTTGCAGACATTGAAAACGGTTTGAATATCGTAGACCTGGTTGCCGAAAAGACCAATATTTTTCCCAGTAAGGGTGAAGCCCGCCGCATGATGAAAGACGGAGGCCTGCAGCTGAACAAGGAGAAGATGAAAGAAGATTATACTGTATGCAAAGAAAATCTGTTGAACAACAAGTATTTAATTGTCCAAAAGGGAAAGAAAAATTACTACCTGATTAATTTCAGCTAGCACGATTTATATACTTTTTCAAAAACCAACGAAGGCTGTTTCATTAGTTATAGAAACAGCCTTCGTTGTGTGAGGTTTGATCAAAAATTCCTTCTATTTCCCGGAACCATTTCCAGGAGTATAAATCAGTGTCATATCTGTAAAAAATGGCTGTTTGGCTGGATTTAGCTTAACAGCTTTGGTGCCTTTTGTGAAAGCAACTTTCTGGATAGGTCCTTGCCTGTTTTCATCGGTGTACTCGGCGACGATTTGATACTGACCATCTTTCACAACTGTTCCGGTAGTATCCTTGCAGTTCCAGACGATTGTATGTGAGGTATGATCGCGCAAAGTGGGGCCTGTGACTGCATCCACAACGTTACCGCCTGACTGGGCATTCCATGTGTCCAGATGATTTTTCCTCCGGGTTCCCTGCACCTGAAGAGTTTTTACATATTTCCCGGTCTCGTTTTCAACCCAGATGGCAAGTACATGATCGGGTGAGTATTTTTTCTCATTATCCACCGTTGTAACTGTGAAACTGACAGTACCGGGTGTTGCCTGGCCAAAAGTTGTGATTGATAGTGATAAGAATATAAAACAAAAGAGTGCTTTCATAGAAAATGGTTTTTTGCAAAAATAGCTGTTTAATGAATTCGCCGATCGATTATTCCAAAGTCAAGGGAAGGCTTTTAGGAGATTTTACAGAATAATTGAATCCGATCTTCTTCTCTTTGGCCGGGTCGATCTTTAAACGCCAGGTGATTTTGTTGGTCGTTTCGTCAAGCGATCCCTCTTTGTAATTACCCCGTTCGACGGTGATATCCTTGTTGGTTGAGGTAGGGAACTGATCCTCGAGGGTGATATTAATGGGTTGTTGTTTCTTATTGCGGATGGTGATTTCCCAGCTGCGCTCGTCCGTTTTACTGCTTCCAAAGACCTGATTTTTGCTAAACTCTTTTAGTTTTGTCCGGTTAACAACAATGTTTTTATCGCGGCCCAGTGAGATTTCCAGTGTGTCTTTCGTTTCGCGGGTATCGAGTGTGGCCTTTCCCAGATAGGTGCCTTCATAATAGAGATTGGCTTCACCGGAGAGCAGGTTCAACTCTTCCCAACCTGTTATTCTTGCAGTCAGGAAAACATCTTTATCCTTTTTGGGAACACAGAAATATTCATAGCTGGCATTGATCGTATTCTCCTGAACATCTACTGTATGTTGTTTTCCATCGGATGGGATGTTATAGGGCTGTTCTATTTCAAACTGAAAAGCAGTCTGGCCTTCGGTTACTGTTGTTCTTGGGATGGAAGCCACTTCTCTAAGCGGAGCGTTCCCCATAACCCTCATGGATTTCTCTCCCAGATTTTCGGATTTCTTTTGGGTGCCATAACCGACAACTACAACTTCCTCAAGATTTGAACCGGTTTTGGGAATATAATCCAAATTCCAGACATACAGCGTTGGTTTGGTGCCACTCTCTTTGGGGTTTCCCGATGAGAGTGTCAGTTTAACATCTTTCCATTCTTCACCTGAGTTTTGATATACATTGGCTTTGTATTTCAGGTACATCGGCTTACTAATATCTGTAACGCGCAAGTCGTAAGAGGGATACCATCCCGCATTGTTGACCACATAGCTGAGACCCATTTTTCCGGTTCCTGCTTCTTTTGCCAGTACCGTCACTACGATCTCTCCCGAGGCCTTGCTATTGTGCGTATTCAGTTCACCGAGCTGTTGCTGAATCTTTGTGATATCCAGATTATAGTTTGTAATCCTTTGGTTGATTTCCAGTTGTTTGTTCTTGACTTCCGTCATGCGGCTGCGCTGAAAATCCATTGCCTCTTTTAGGTCGAGGGCTTTCAGCAATACATTGTTACCCCCGATAGCTTGATTCTTGACCAGCATGTTTTCTTCTTGTTGGAAGACCTGTAGCATGGCTTTTTCGTAGTTCAGTTTGTCGGTAAGCCCTTTTAACTGGGTATCGAGTTTAGTGATCTCTTCCCGCTTGCTTTGTTCTTCGATATAATTGATCTGATGATTGACAGCGAGCACTGTGACCGCAAAGTCGCTGCTGACCTGAATACTTTGTGTATTCACCGCTGTAGAGACATCATGAAAGACAAGATCGGTAGTCCCTTTTGGAACCTGAACCGAAGCTGTACGTGAAACCTGAGCGCCATTCAGAAAGACAGTCACGTTATCGATTTTGGAATCAACCTGTTTTTTAACCTCTTGTGCCGAAGCAACAGAAAAGAGCGCAATTAAAATCGAAAGCAAAATTGTTTTCATAGATAGAGATTTTATGAGTCAATATGTAAAGATATTAAAAATCAATAATAAAACTGCGGAAAAAAAGGAGGGCAGTGAAAATCAAAAATGAATCAAAAACTATACCATTAGACAATTCATTTCAATAAGAATGAAGTATCTTCACGTTAAAGAACAAAGCATAAGACAAAAACAGGTATTAAATAGTCAATGTTTTGCTTGGAAAGTATAATTAATGTGTATTTTTACATATGTATATTGGATTACAAGGCAATAATTAAATTATTTTCAATGAACAAAACGAGTATTATCCCTGCAGAAACCACTAAAAACAAAGAGAATTCTCCCTCAGATTCAACACATTTTCCAATTGTTGGTATCGGTGCTTCGGCAGGTGGATTAGAAGCCCTCGAAGAGTTCTTTGAAAATATGCCCAAAGATAATGGAATGGCATTTGTTGTAATCCAACATCTTGATCCCAACCACGTTGGTATTATGCCTGAGTTATTGCAACGCATCACCACAATGAAAGTAATTCAGGCCAGCGATGGTCTACAGGTTAAACCAAATCATGTCTATGTAATCCCACCAAACAAAAGCATGTCATTGCTGAAAGGTGCACTTCATCTGTTTGAGCCCGTTGAAACCAGGGGTTTGCGTTTACCCATTGATATATTCTTTCGCTCTCTGGCGGATGACTTACAGGAAAAGAGCATTGGTATTATTCTATCGGGAATGGGTTCTGATGGGAGCCTAGGTGTGAAAGCCATTAAGGAAAAAAGTGGAATTGTGATGGTCCAGGATCCCAATACTGCTAAATTTGACAGTATGCCCCGTAGTGCCAAAGAAGCTGTTATCGTCGATATTATCGCTTCGGCTGATGAATTACCTGCCAAACTGATTAGCTTTCTGGCGTTAGCCCCTCTTGTGATTAAGGATATGGATCTGGAGAATAAGAATAAAAATAGCCTCGATAAAATCATTATTCTGCTTAGGGAACAATCGGGAAATGATTTTTCACAATACAAGAAAAACACGTTGTTTCGACGTGTTGAAAGGCGTAAACTTCTTCATCAGATTGACAAGATTCAAACCTATGTTCGTTATTTACAGGAAAATCCTAAAGAAGTAGAAATACTTTTCAAAGAATTATTGATTGGCGTTACCAGTTTTTTCCGTGATCCTGCTGTTTGGGATTTGTTGAAAAATTACACCCTTCCTTCAATGATAAACGAAATGCCCGATGGACATATTCTGCGTGCATGGATACCTGGATGTTCAACAGGAGAAGAAGCCTATTCACTGGCTATTATTTTTAAAGAAGCAATGAGTAAAGTGCAGACGCATAAGAATATATCATTGCAGATATTTGCAACAGACCTGGATCGTGATGCGATTGAAATAGCCCGTAAGGGTGCTTATTCTAAAAACATTGCTTCAGATGTTTCACCCGAACGCCTTAAGCACTTCTTTACTTCAGATCCGGAAGGATACAGGGTGATTTCTACTATCCGGGATATGATTGTATTTGCTCCTCAGAATGTAATTAAAGACCCTCCTTTCACCCGGCTTGATATT
>TBL_comb47_HYPODRAFT_10008707_pt1 | contig 10309 bp, 8 predicted proteins | sample TroBogypolimnion_40_FD_10682 | JGI IMG/M metagenome (IMG submission 10682)
TCGCATGTTTCTTTGTTGTTATTGAAAAATATTTTTTCAATAAAGAGATTGAAAATTGGTTTTGTGCTGTCGGTAACAAAAAAACCGAACTGGCTGTTTTTTAAATGAAAACGTTCCTTACAAAGCATATTTGAACCACTGAGGTTTAATTCAATGATTTCACCTTCCCTTGATAGTGTAAAATACCCCGATGGTGCAAAATCATATAATTCAGAATACTTTTCAATATAATCCTGTATTTCTGTCCTTGCATGCAAAAGTTCTTCATTCTGTAACTCCAGTTCTACCTGATGTACTTCAAATTCATGAATCATCATAGAAGTTTCTGCTTCAGAAAGATGTGAAACTGATCTTAAAGGTTGTTTTTTTAAAAGCTCCATTGCTTTTTTGCGAAGCAAGGCATTATCTAAATCGTTATAGCCATTTTTCATAATAGTTTTCTATCAGGTAAGGTGTCTTTTCACGCAGACAGAATTTGAAAATAAGTGATAGTTCAACCCTGGAGGGTTCCCTTGAGTTGTAAATTTAAAGAATTTTGATAATGCGCAAGGTAAGCATAAAAACAGGATTATATGATATATTTCTTTCAATAGTTCAAAAATTCAATTTTCAGGACTATCCTTTATTGAAATTCAATCGATTATCATAAATCGGGAATTCATACTGTTTTAAAGTCAGGTTCTGTTATATTTTAGACTATCTATCAATTATATTTTCCGATGTAATTATATTTAATTGATTAGGATCATTGATATTTCGACTTTATTTATTCATTATCCTTTTTATAAATGAATTGTATTGATGTTTAATGTAATTTTATTTCCCAATAATTGTGATTATTATTGCTTTTCTTTAAATTTGTTAACTTTGTCGAATAAATATACTTAAGTTCTAAACTCAAATTGATGAACGAACAATTTCAAAAAATACTGGAAGGGATCAGGGAATCAGCTTTTAAGCAGGACCTGTCAAATTATTCAATCGCTGAAGTCTCTTCAAAATTGAATATCCCTGTGGATGAACTGAAAAACTATTTTACATCTGACCAGGATTTGGTTGAAAAAGTACTTGCTTTCGAAAGAGAAAGCTTTCAGGATATTTTCGATACTTACAATTTCGAGGGAGTAAATGCTATTGATATTTTATTGACCGTGAGTCGTGAAGTGAGCAAACGCTTTAAGGATGTCTCTCCGGCCCTATCGTTCAACTTGAAATCTACATACCCTAAATTGTATCAATATCATATCGAGACAAGAATGTCTTATATTTTCGATAAGATAAAGATAAATATCATGAAGGGTATTGGACAGGGGATTTACAGAGACGACCTGAGTGTTGAGTTATTGGCTAGGATATATATCAGTCGTTTGATCGATCTTCACAATCCTGATTTTTTCCCTTCTGAACAATATTCCTTTGATATTATTTTCGATGCTATGTTTGACCATTTTATACGTGGTATAGCAAATGAAGAAGGGATGAAATACTATGAAAAGTGCAGAAAGCGTTTAAAATTTGAAAATAAATAAGGTATAATCACCTTTGTTATATTATGATGACTTTAGAGGAGTTGAATTCGCTCTGCCCGGGGACCCTGATGGAGCATTTGAATATTGTCTATACCGAGATTGGTGAAGATTATTTGTGTGCAAGGATGCCAGTTGATAAGACGACATGGCAACCTATTCAGATATTGCATGGTGGGGCTACATTGGCTTTAATTGAATCTGTCGGGAGTGCTTTAAGTCTTGTCCTTTTGGAAGATACCGGTTATACGGCTAAAGGAATGGAGATAAATGCAAATCATATTCTGAGTGTGAAGAAAGGATTTGTATATGCCAAAGCCAGGGTGATTCACAAGGGGAAACGTTCTCATGTCATCGAAATTATTGTCACCAATGAACAAGATAAGATTGTAAGTGTTAGTCGCCTTACAAATATGATTGTGAAGGTTTGATTTACTAACGAACATGAAGCTGGAAATTTTTGACTCTCTTTTTGATTTCTCTTCCTGGATGAATAGATGCGCTTTTGTAGTTTGGAGGAAGCCAGGAGAAGTGAGTCATTATGGATTCATAGCTTCCGTAGAAATATTGACCAATGATGCTTTTCCGGTTAAAGATGCCTTTGTTTTTTCCCCTTTTAATAAATCAGGAAATCACTCGTCACTTGCGTTTTATCCCCTGGAAGTTGATATTGCTAATAGTTCGTCTTTAACAGATATTACATTTCCTGATTTTATTCCGACGGATATTCCGGATGATAAAATAGCTTATTGTAAAAGAGTCGAACTACTGACACGTTTGATACATGAAGGCCCCTTACATAAATGTGTGCTTTCTCGTCGGATAGATCTTGAGGGTCCTGATGAAAGTTGTGCTTCAGCACTTTTTTCAGAGCTATGTAGCAGGTATCCCAATGCATTTGTTTCTTTGATTCATATACCAGGTGTTTTTACATGGCTGGGTGCAACCCCAGAACAATTTCTAAAGGTGAAAGATCAAAAAGCTTACACAACTGCACTTGCAGCTACCCGACCCTATAAAGGGATCTTGCCTGATCTCTCAGAGTGGAATGAAAAAGAGAAAGAAGAACAACAACTGGTAACAGATTATATTCTTGATGTTCTCAGGTTTAATGAAATAAAATCTATTGAATGTAATGGCCCTCTTTCAATGCAAGCCGGGAATCTGGTTCATCTGAAAACTGCAATTGAATTTCCAATAACGGGCAAAACAAACATCTTGTCATTGATTAAAGCATTGCATCCTACACCGGCTGTCTGTGGTATCCCAAAAGATGAAGCATTCAGTGTGATCAATTCAGTAGAGCCACACGACAGGGAATATTATGCCGGTTATTTGGGCCTTGTAAGCCAGAATGAGTTGGAGTTATATGTTAATCTACGCTGTATGCGTTGGATAGGAGAGAAGCCTTCATTGTTTGTTGGAGGTGGAATAACAGCAGCCTCTGTTTCTGAACAGGAATGGGAAGAGACGAATTTTAAGTCGCATACATTGTTGGATGTGATAGAAAAAATATGCAACTTAGCAGGAAAGAAACCAAATGCACACTGACAAAAAAGGAATACGCCTTCTGGTAGCTATTTGTAAGGCTAAAGGTTTGAAAGACATTGTTGTATCACCTGGTTCACGTAATGCACCACTCGTGATAGAGTTTACCCGTAATGCAGCTTTTCGGTGTCTGGTAGTTCCTGATGAACGCAGTGCCGCATTCGTAGCATTGGGGATGGCTCAGCAATCCGGTCTTCCTACAGCTGTTATTTGTACATCTGGTTCTGCCCCACTCAATTATTCTCCTGCAATGGCTGAAGCGTACTATCAAAGGATCCCTTTGGTTGCAATAACGGCTGACAGACCTGCAGAATGGATTGGTCAGGCCGATGGACAGGCAATCAATCAAAGGGGTATGTTTAAGAATTTTATACGTCGTTCGGTTACTTTACCTCAGGAGCCTACCGAAGAAGCTGATTTCTGGTACTTACAACGGATTGTTTCCGAAACTCTGGATATTGCTATGGGTCCGGTCAAGGGTCCGGTACATATAAACGTTCCATTGCGTGAGCCTCTTTACCGGCAGGAAATGGCGGAAATACAGACTCCGAAACTACCTTCGTCTTTAACGGTAAAATCTTTCCTGAACGCTGAAACAATTAAGATGTTAGCAGATGAGTGGAATAGTTGTAAACGGAAGATGATTATCTGTGGTGGTTTAGCACCTTCGAACCCTGTGGTGGATCTCCTTTCACACTTTATTGATGATCCATCATTGATTATTCTGACAGAATCAACTTCCAACTTATCGTTACCTAACACTATTGCATGCATCGACAGGGTGTTGGCAACCTTTACCAAAGAAGCAGAAACAACTTTTTCTCCTGATTTGCTGATCACCTTTGGCGGTCCTGTAGTGTCAAAAAAAATAAAAGCATTTATTCGCAGGCATAAGCCAATCCATCACTGGCATCTTGATCCTGATGAATTACATATTGATACCTATCAAAGTCTTACTTATCATATCCCACTGGAGCCGGATTCGTTCTTTGAACAGATTAAAGATCAGATTACCCCGGTTAAATCAACATATAGAGAGAAATGGTTGGAAAAAGATGAGATTGCCGAAATCGCCCATCGTGAATATTTACAGAATTTACAATGGTCTGATATGAAAGTGTTTGAAGCTATTCTGCAACATCTTCCTACCGGTTCAGATTTACAAATGGGAAATAGTACCCCGGTACGATACGTACAGTTGTATAAGGCATTTAAACCTCTGCAATATTTTGGAAACAGGGGTACCAGTGGTATCGATGGTTGTGTCTCAACTGCTGTAGGTGCTGCTATCTCATCGGGTAAGTTAACGACATTGGTTGTTGGAGATATGTCGTTCTTTTATGATACCAATGGTTTGTGGCATCATCATGTCCCTTCAAATCTGAGAATTATATTGATCAACAATGGCGGAGGTGGTATTTTCCGTATCATTGAAGGTCCATCCAGTGTTCCTGAACTGGAAGAATATTTTGAGACCCGGCATCAGTTTTCTGCGAAACATATTGCAGCGGCATATGGCCTTGACTATACATCGTGTGCTTCTTTTAAAGAACTAGAAGAACTATTACCTTTGTTGTATGTTGAAACCTCAAAAGCAAGTATTTTAGAAATATTTACTCCTTATGAAGAAAATGCAGATGTGCTATCTTCTTATTTCAGGTTTATTTCTGAAAAGAGCCTTTGAGCCAAACACATTATTGAGTTTTTGAATTAAAAATTTATTTTTATGATCCGCGATTGGAAAACAATTAAGATATATGAGGAAATTCGTTTCGAAATCTTCGAACGGATTGCTATGATTACCATCAATCGTCCGCGTTACCGAAATGCTTTTACCCCCACAACAGTTTCTGAAATGATTGAAGCCATGCAGATATGCAGGGAAGATGCAGAAATTGATGTCATCGTTCTTACCGGTGAAGGGGACAAAGCTTTTTGTGCCGGTGGCGATCAGAATTATAAAAGTACAGGAGGATATATCGGTAAAGATGGAGTTCCTCGTTTAAATGTACTGGATTTACAACGACAAATCAGATCTATACCCAAGGCAGTGATTGCAATGGTCAATGGGTTTGCAATTGGTGGTGGTCACGTGTTGCATGTTGTCTGCGATCTTACGATTGCTTCTGATAATGCTATCTTTGGACAAACAGGTCCAAAGGTTGGTAGCTTCGATGGTGGTTTTGGCGCCTCTTATTTAGCCCGTCATGTCGGACAAAAGAAGGCACGTGAAATCTGGTTTCTTTGTAATCAGTATTCTGCCCAGGAGGCTTTAGACATGGGGATGGTGAACAAAGTCGTACCACTTGATAAACTTGAGGATACCACAATTGAATGGTGCCGGACAATTCAGAAAAGAAGTCCCCTTGCCATCCGTATGCTGAAATCTGCTTTTAATGCAGAGTTGGATGGGCAGGCAGGGATCCAGGAACTTGCCGGAAATGCTACACTTTTATATTATATGACTGAAGAGGCACAGGAAGGAAAAAAAGCTTTTATTGAAAAACGCGATCCTGATTTTAAAAAATACCCCAAGTTCCCCTAATCATGATAAATAAAACTCAGGCATGGTTACATGCCTTTCGATTGAGAACTTTACCCTTGGCGTTGTCCAGCATCATCATGGCCAGTATGCTTGCTGCTGCTGCCCATTCTTTTAGTTGGTCTATCATGATTTTAGCTACTTTGACAACATTACTTTTGCAGATTCTTTCGAATTTGTCGAATGATTACGGAGATTCAGTGAGTGGTATTGATAATGAGGAACGCGTCGGACCCGTAAGGGCTATCCAGAGTGGATCAATAACGGCAGAAGAGATGAAACAAATGATGATTCTTTTTGCAGCATTGGCATTGTTATCCGGATTATTACTTGTTTATCAGGGCACAAAGCATCTGGAAATGAGTTATGGCCTTATCTTTATCCTGCTTGGTGTTGCAGCAATTACTGCAGCTATCAAATATACAGTTGGAAAAAATCCATACGGTTATCGCGGTATGGGCGACTTTTACGTGTTGGTGTTTTTTGGATTAGTAGGAACAATTGGAACTTATTTTCTCCAGACCAATACATTTCCGTTCTCGATCTTTTTTCCTGCTTTCTCAGTAGGTTTTTTGAGTGTCGGTGTGTTGAATGTTAACAATATGCGCGATATTATTAATGACGAACAGTCAGGAAAACGTACTATTGTTGTAATGATGGGAAGTCGTGTTGCCAAAATTTATCATCTGTTATTGATAGGCGTAGCTTTTCTCGGCGCTATTCTCTACGTGGTATTTAATTATGCTTCAGTATATAATTTTTTATTTCTGATAGCATTTATCCCTTTGGCATTTCATGCCCGTCGTGTTTGGGTTAACAATGATCCTGGTCTTCTTGATTCGGAATTGAAGATACTGGCATTATGCACACTACTTTTCTCTGTATTATTGGGTTTAGGTTTTATGCTATAATCTGATGAAAGCTGAATGTTTTTCCTATCAACTTCGATTTAATTTTGCTGCAGGTACATCACGTGGTGTTTTACACGAAAAGGAAACCTGGTTTCTCTCATTGTGGAATGACGACAATCCAACTGTAAAGGGTTGGGGGGAGTGTGCTGTTTTTCGTGGACTCAGTCTGGACGACAGACCCGGTTATGCTGATATGATGCTGAATGTATCTACTAACCCCGATCTCTATGCTGCTGAGAGTGCGACTTTATTGGCGGAGTGGCCATCGATCAGGTTTGGTCTGGAAACAGCCCTACTGGATTTAAAACATGGCGGAAAGAAAACTATTTATCCATCTGCTTTTTCCAATGGTGACGATGCTATCCCGATCAATGGTTTGGTTTGGATGGGTCGGAAAGATGATATGCTTTCAGGAATTCATAAAAAGCTAATTGAAGGGTTCCGGTGTATCAAGCTAAAAATTGGTGCCATTGATTTTGAGTCAGAACTTTCATTGTTAAAAGCTATCCGTGTCGAGTTTTCACCCGATGATATAGAAATCAGAGTCGATGCAAATGGCGCATTTCTTCCAGGGGAAGCCCTGGAAAAATTGAAATGGCTCTCAGACTATCAGATCCATTCAATCGAACAACCCATCCGGCAAGGACAGCTACAAGAGATGGCTGCTCTTTGCAAAATCTCTCCGATTCCGGTTGCTCTGGATGAAGAGCTCATAATTCATCAGACCTATGACGAAAAATTTGAAATACTCAAAACCATTCACCCTCAATATGTTATTATAAAGCCTGCACTGGTTGGTGGCTTTTCAGGTTCTATGGAGTGGATTCACATGGCCAATGAATTGCATATAGGATGGTGGATAACATCTGCACTTGAATCGAATGTTGGCTTAAATGCAATAGCACAGTGGACCTATACGCTGGAAAATCCATTTCCTCAGGGATTGGGTACTGGACAGCTTTATGAAAATAACTTCACCTCCCCGTTAGTCGTTAAGAACGGTTCACTCTTCTATCTTCCTTCATTGGGCTGGCAGGATATTAAAATTTAATCAATGCATCCTTCATTTACACTTGAAATTGGCAATACCTGTTTCTCAGGCGAGCAACTTATCGAAGCTGTCCGAAAAGATCTTTTGGCTTATGAGGAAGGATGGCAAAAGTCTGTTGTTTTGTTTCTGCAACAATGGTTCAATGATGGGGATGATATTACAGTTCGGACTTCTGGGTCAACCGGAAAACCACAAGAGATTCATCTGTTGAAATCCAAGATGCGAGTATCGGCAGCTATGACCTGTGATTTTTTCAATTTACAACCTCTTGACAAGGCTTTATTGTGTCTTTCGGCAGATAATATTGCTGGGAAAATGATGGTTGTAAGAGCGATGGAAAGAGGGCTTCATCTGATTGCTGTTAATCCCGTTGGGTGTCCGTTATCGGACACAAATGGAAGGGTAAGGTTTTCTTCAATGGTGCCTTTGCAGGTTCAGAATTGTTTGGATCATAATTGTCTTGATAAAACAGATATTGTTTTGATTGGAGGAGTAGCTATTTCTGATAAAATGCATGCAACATTGTTAAATCATACTGTTGCCTGTTACATCAGTTATGGTATGACCGAAACCATGAGTCATGTTGCATTAAAGAAATTGAATGGCCCGGCAGCTTCAGAATGGTATGAAGGACTTGACGATATCAAATTTGGTTTAGACGATCGGGGATGTCTGCAGATTGAAGCCTTGAAGCTGGGTATTGAAAAGCTTCAAACAAACGATCTGTGTGAACTTCAGGGAATACATCGTTTCAGATGGCTGGGAAGAATGGACTTTGTGATTAATTCAGGAGGCATAAAAGTTAGTCCCGAACAACTTGAAAAATTACTTTCTCCCTATATTCACTTCCCGTTTTTCGTTACTGGTATACCCAATGAGAAACTCGGTGAGCAGGTGGTAATATTTATTGAAGCTCCTGCCAGTGATTTGATCCCCGTTGATCAGATCCAAAAGGTAATTTTGAATTGGCCTAAATATCAACGACCCAAAGCCATATATTGTCTCTCAAAGTTTGCTTATACCGGATCAGGAAAAATCAACCGAAATGTTACGAAATCCAAAAAAGGATCTCTCCTTCTTTGATTAACAATCCAACAACAAAACAAAAGCCAGCTTATTGCCGGCTTTTGTTTTGTTGTTGGATTATTATAAGTGGTTGATAAGGGGTCAGAAGATTTCGAAATACTGGTCCCGATTGTCAAAAACCGGGACCAGATTTCGAATGAGCGCAAACAAAAGTGTATAATAAGTAGTAATTACGAGTTAATGTAGTAATGTGTAGTAAACCCAGTAATGTTAGCGTTATTCGTAAAATTTAAACAGGTATTGAGTAATACAAGTAATATGGTTTAATTGCTAGTAATTCTTTGATGCTTTTCTTATAGCATTAATCATGCCAGAAATCATAAGCATCTTTCCTGTAAATGAATATGAAAAAATTCGGGTTATTTGTGATCTGAAAACTGTCCGATTATCCCAAGATTATGTACGATAACGAACACATTTATTCATATTTTACAGCCTCAAAAGGTTTGGCAAAAGAAGAACGTAGAATGTGAAAACTCATCGAAACCATCGTCCAAAGAAAAGTGAATAAAGCAGTAGCAATAAAGATTACATGGCCTGCGGTATAATGGAATGCAAATCCTGACAACCATATTCTGGTTGCAAACCAGGCAATCGGGACAGCGATGCAATATGCAATAATCACAGGTATAAACAATTCTGTATAGAGTCGGATTGCAATTTGATGAGGAGTTGCTCCAAGTACTTTACGAATACCATTTTCTTTATTCATTTTTTCAGTAATGAAAGAAGATAAACCCAGAAGTCCAATGGCTGCTATTAATACAGAAAGAATGGCAAAAAGGCTGATCAGTTCAGAAAGTTTCTGTTCCGGTGTATACTGTTGTTTTAATATATCGTCTAAAGAAATACAATTGAGTGAGGTCTTTAGCCCCAATTCCCGCGCAGTTTGGTTAACAACAGGGATGAGAGAATGCCAGGACGAAGAAGTGCTTTTAACACTGATAAAAGTCTCCCTTCTCAAACTGATAAAGATGATTAGAGGTTCTATGATATTATGGAAAGAGCCAAAATTAAAATCATGGACTACCCCTGAGATATGAAGAGTGTCATATCTTGTACTATCGTTGTTATCGGTAATGAGAATGCGATTTCCAATGGCTTTATCCCGCCAGCCAAGCAATGATGCCGCAGTCTCATTGATAACCACAGACTTTTTATATTTTGAAGTGTCTTTCGGAAGTCCACCAGCTCTGAATGTTAACTTATAAAAATCGAAAAATGAGTCATTAGCCGCAAGTATCTTTATGGCATAATCTTTTAAGATTTTCCTTTGTTCTGTTTTCACTACGATTAAACCATGCAAATTTCCAGGTATCCCGGAACTGGAAGTAACCGCAACAATTCCAGGTTTCTTTAACAATGCTTCACGGAAAGCAGGATATTTCTTGAAAAATGAAATATCACGCAGGTCAGTTGTCACTACATTGTGTTTTTCAAATCCAGGATATTTATTATTGAGGAAACTGTATTGATTATAAATGCAAAGAGCTACAAAAGTGAGAAGAATCGAAATGATAAGTTGAAATGAGACCAGGCCTTTTCTGAGGAAGCTACCCACTTTACTTTGTCGGAAGTTTCCACGAAGAATGGATACAGGTTCAAATCGGGAAAGATAATTCGCAGGATAAAATCCGGAAATAAT
>TBL_comb47_HYPODRAFT_10008708_pt1 | contig 10308 bp, 8 predicted proteins | sample TroBogypolimnion_40_FD_10682 | JGI IMG/M metagenome (IMG submission 10682)
TTCCAGTACCTGACAAACCAAAGAACAGGGCGACGTCACCGTCGCTGCCGATATTGGCGCTGCAATGCATGGGCAGCACGCCCTCGGGCGGCAGGAGCCAGTTCATAACTGTGAAGATGGATTTTTTGATCTCGCCAGCATATTCAGTCCCGGCAATCACAATCAATTTCTGCGTGAATGATAGCGCAACCGCGGTAGAGGTGCGGACGCCATCTAGCTCCGGGTCGGCGTGAAATAACGGGGCGTGCAAAATCACGTAATCTGGCTCGAAACCCTCCAACTCCTCTGCCGGTGGCCGGATGAACATGTTGCGCGCAAAGAGCGCACACCATGCCTGCGTTGTCACAAGGCGCACACGAATGCGACGCGACGGATCAGCCCCGGCATACAAATCCTGCGTGAACAGTTCCTGACCTTGGAGATAGGCACGCACACGGCTGGTAAGCAGAGCAAACTTTTCCTGCGACAACTTCTTGTTAACGCTGCCCCACCAAATCTCGTCCGTCACTCCCGGCTCATCGACCACAAATTTGTCCCGCGGTGAGCGACCGGTATGCACGCCGGTGCGCACCATCAATGCACCATCAGCCGATAGATGGCCTTCGCGGCGAGCAATCGCGGCTTCCGTGAGCGTTGGGGCTGTAAGATTTGCATGCACGGCACAGCCTGCATGGACGCCGGTGCCAGCCAAATGTACCGCGCGTTGCGCTTTGGCCGTCGATATCGACATATACAGGTCTCCCGAATTTCTGACGTTATGTGGACGCAGTTTACCGCGCTAATAAGCGGCGTACTGGAATCGGTAAAGCCCACCTGGGATAACAAACGTAACGGCGCCTATCAGCCACGTGCTTGGCGCACCAATCGCAGAAAAGCCTCAGCAAGTTCTTCCGCATTGCTAACCGATGCTGGCCAGGCACACCGCACTGCTATTTGGCCGTTCGCCAGATCGCATCCGTCAACGTCGATCGCGACCATCTGCCAGTTATCCCCGCTGCAGCCAGCCGCTTTCGCTAAGACCGCCAGCATATCTTCATAGTCCATATTATATCGCGCCAACATATCGGCTTCTGCGGCTGAAACTGCGGCAACAGCCCTAGAGGCTGCGATGACGTCCGTGCTGCGCAATCGGAAAGCGCGCGCAAAGCCGGCGACAAGCAGACCTGCACTAGCGGAAATCTGCCATAGGCTGAAATCGGCGAAATCGGCGTATAGATCAGCGTACGGGTGCCGTGCCAACCAACGCGATTTGAGCCCAGGGTCCGCCAGGGTTGCCAGCCCGGTTATCGTAAGCCTGGGCGCGGTTTGTGGATTGGGTCCGTCTGGTTGCCCGACCACCATCACCGCGCATCGCGGGTCAGCCCTCAAATGCCTAGTATGCTCAGACAGAGACGATAGCAGCAGCAGAATAGAGCCGTCCGCAGCGGTTGCCGGGGTGACGAGTGCCGTAAACGGCTGGCCGTCCTTGCTGGTGGCTAGCGTGCCGGATCGCGCCGCGCGCAGCAACTTACGTGCGGACCAGGCAGGCGTTTCAGACTGGCTCGGCGTTGCCTTATTTTGTTCACTCTCCATCCTCGTCCTGCCACAATTCTGAGGGATACATAATCTACTGNCCGTCCGATTTGGAAAGAGCCGGCCATGAAACAGACCATCGCCTTGGTGGATGACGACCGCAACATCCTGACCTCTGTTTCCATGACGTTGGAACAGGAGGGCTACCAAGTCCGCACTTACACCGACGGCGAAAGTGCTTTGCAGGGAATTACCGCCCGCCCGGTTGATCTTGCGGTATTGGATATCAAAATGCCGCGTATGGACGGGATGGAATTGCTGCAACGTTTGCGCAGCCGGTCCAGCCTCCCTGTCATTTTCCTCACAAGCAAAGACGAGGAAGTCGACGAGGTGATGGGGCTTCGCCTTGGGGCTGATGACTACATCACCAAGCCGTTCAGCCAGCGGCTGTTGTTAGAGCGCATTCGCGCGCTGCTGCGGCGCAATGAGACCGGGCGGGCCGAAGGATCAGGCACGACGCCGACAGGCGTGATGACACGCGGAGAACTCGTGCTTGATGAAAATAAACATCAGTGCCTTTGGAAGGGTGGCGACATCCAATTGACTGTCACTGAGTTCCTGCTGGTAAAGGCGCTGGCCACGCGGCCGGGGATGGTCAAGTCGCGCGATCAGCTCATCGATGCTGCTTATGGTGAAAACATCTATGTCGATGATCGGACGATCGACAGCCATATCAAACGAGTACGTAAAAAATTCCGCACCGTGGACGACGACTTTAACGCCATCGAGACCCTCTATGGCATTGGCTATAAGTACAAGGATGCCTGATAGCGCGAGTGCGATCAGCACAGGCCGCGAGGAGGGCGGACCAGCTAGCCCGCGCGCCCGTGCCTGGGTGCCGCCATTGCTGCGCCGCATTCTGCTCGTGAATGCGATGCCGCTGGTTCTGCTGCTGGCAGCGCTCCTCTATCTGGACCAATATCAGACCGGGCTGCTGGAAGCCGAGGTAACGACATTACGGGAAATCGCCCGCATCTACGCCGGCGCGTTGGGCGAGTCCGCCGTGCAGGAGGACGAGGGCCAACGCCCCAAGTTGGTGCCGGATAAAGCGGCCCCGCTGCTTCGTAACCTGACCGACCCAACCCCGAACGCCCAAGCTAGGCTGTATTCGCCGGAAGGCGACGTGGTAGCCGATAGTCGCGTAAGGCAAGGTGCTGGTGGAACAGTGGTGACTGAGCCATTGCCTCCCGCCCCCAATCGCGGTGCGTTCACGGGCGGGGTAAGCGCCGTTTATGACCGCTTGCTTGCCTGGCTGCCACATGGCGATCATCCGCAACTCGTCGACAACACCCCCGGCGCCGGGCCAGAATGGCAGCCAGACGTGCGCGAGGAGTTACGGCTGTTAAGCGCCAATCAAGGTCGGCAAGTACCATCCTACATTCGGCGTACTCCCGACGATCGCTTGCTGATCAGTGTTGCCGAGCCGGTGCTCCGCAATCGCGCCACAGTCGGTATCGTGCTCCTAACCCGTGAAACGCGGGAGGTGGATAATAGCCTGCTGGCGGTACGCTTATCTATTTTGGGGCTATTTACCCTCGCACTCGCGCTGACAGTGCTGCTCTCCTGGTATTTGTGGCGCACAATCGCACGGCCGATTCTTAGGCTTGCACACAGTGCCGAACATTTACGTGAAGGCCGCGGTCGCGCTGGTGAGGTCCCTGAGAGCCTGCTGACGCATAAGGACGAAATCGGAGAATTGGCGCATGCTCTTGCGGAATCCGCCGCGGCACTCTGGGCCCGTATGGATGCGACCGAAAGATTCGCCGCCGACGTCGCGCATGAAATCAAAAACCCACTTTCGTCTATCCGCAGCGCGATCGAAACACTGCGGCGCGTTGAGGAGCCTGATAAACAACGCCGGTTGCTCGCGATTATTGCTGAGGACGTCGGGAGATTGGATCGCCTGATCAGCGACATCTCGGACGCATCCCGTATTGACGCGGAACTCTCGCGCGCGGCGGTGGAAAAGGTGCCTGTGACGCCCATTCTTGAAACACTTGCCGATATCAATGAAGCTACGCGGAAACCCGGTGATGCGCGCATCGAATTGGGTATTTCGGAGCCGACAGCAGCGGTGCAAGCGGTGGAAGGTCGCCTAGTGCAAGTGCTGCGTAACTTGATTGGAAATGCCCAAAGCTTCTCACCGCCTGACGGGCATATAACACTGCGTGCCGTGGATGCTGGCCCGATGGTTGCCATTAGCGTCGAGGATGAAGGGCCGGGCATACCGGAGGCAAAGTTAGAGCATATTTTTGATCGATTTTATTCCGAGCGTCCGCAGGGTGAGCATTTCGGCCAACATTCTGGGCTAGGCCTGTCGATAAGTCGGCAGATTGTGGCGGCCCTCAAAGGGCGCATCAGCGCGGACAATCGTCGCGATCGTGACGGAAAAATCATCGGTGCACGGTTTGTTGTGCTACTTCCGCGCGCGTAATCCGGGGCAATTCCGCAGAGCATCGCCATAATCTGCCAGCGGCCCACTAACGCCCGCCGCGAATGCCGATAGCGACGCCGGGTAGAGCAGATGTTCTTGTTTCAAGACCCTTGATGCGAGGCGATCCGCAGTATCGCCCGGCAAAACCGGCACGGCGGCCTGAGCAACAATAGGGCCCTCATCCATCGTTTCCGTTACAATGTGAACTGTGCAGCCATGGAGGGCGACGCCAGCCGCCAGCGCACGTTCATGCGTCTCCAGGCCAGGAAAGCTGGGTAGCAGGCTGGGATGGATGTTAAGCATGCGTCCGGCGTAGGCGCCAACCAGCAATGGGGTCAATAACCGCATATAGCCGGCAAGGCAGATGATATCCGCGCGATATTGGCGCAACACTTCAAGTATCGCGGCTTCATGGCTCGGTCGATCACGCGGAAAGTTGCGATGATCAACCACAGCGGTCGGCACAGTTTGAGCCGCCACGCCGCGCAAACCGCCAGCATCCGGACGATTGGTGAGCAGCAGAACCGGCTCGGCTGGGAAATCATCTGCTCGCATGGCGGCGACCAAGGCTTCCATATTGGAGCCTCGCCCACTGAACAGGATGGCAACGCGTGGCTTCAAGATGGCCAGCCCGGGGGCAAGTCAATTTGCACTTCGGCTGGCCCGTCACAGGCTTCGAGAACGCCAAGCTGAAATACTTGTTCTCCCTCGGCAGACAGAACAGCCTGCGCCATGGCGGCATCTGCGGCCGCAACAACCAGCGCCATACCGATACCGCAGTTGAACACCCTGAGCATCTCCTCAGAGGCGACACCACCGGACCGCGCCAGCCAAGCGAAAACCGGCGGTAACGACCAGTTCGCGCCATCGATCAAAGCGCGCACACCATCGGGCAATACACGTGGTAGATTGCCGACTAATCCGCCACCAGTGATATGCGCCGCCGCCTTCAGCTTACCGGTCCGATGCAGCGCGAGAAGCGATTTCACGTAAATACGCGTTGGTGCCATCAGCGCTTGGCCGAGTGTGCTGCCGGATGCAAACGGCGCCGGGGCGGCCCAGCCGGCGTTTCCGGCTTCTACGATGCGGCGCACCAGGGAGAACCCGTTAGAATGCACGCCGGAACTCGCCAGACCGAGTACAACGTCGCCAGGCCCAACATTCTTTGGCAGGAGCGCATCACGCTCCGCTGCGCCGACCGAAAAACCAGCAAGGTCATAATCGCCGTCGGCATACATCCCCGGCATTTCAGCGGTTTCGCCGCCCACCAACGCACAACCTGCCAGCTTGCAGCCATCTGCAATGCCACCGACAACGCGCGTTGCTTGCTCGACGGACAGCTTTCCGGTCGCAAAATAGTCTAGAAAGAAAAGTGGCTCCGCGCCTTGCACCACCAAATCATTCACGCACATAGCGACTAAGTCTATGCCAACCGTATCGTGCAGCCCGGTATCGATCGCGATCTTCAGCTTGGTGCCAACGCCATCGGTCGACGAAACCAGTACCGGGTCTTGAAATCCGGCCGCCTTGAGATCAAACAACGCGCCGAAGCCACCTAATCCGCCCATCACGCCGGCCCGCGTGGTGGCTTTCGCAAGCGGCTTAATGCGCTCAACAAGCGCGTCCCCCGCGTCGATGTCGACGCCGGCTGCGCGATAGGTCATGCTGGCCATGGCTGGTCCTAGACTAGAGTGGAGCCGGTACGAAACACGGTGAACAATAGGCGCAGGCAAAAATGATCGCCGGGACGGCAAGCCATCGCGGCAGCGGCGGAAACAACCATAGTGCGGGCCGGCGCGCAATGCGTTGGACGTGTGAACATGCCTGATGGCAGCGAAATCGGCGGTAGCGATCACCACATCTTAGTCAATCTGCCCAATGTCATCACTTTTGCTAGACTTTGTGCGGTACCGGTCGCCGTCGGACTCGTGCTGTATCACATACCCGTGGCAGCGTTTTGGCTGTTTGCCGCAGCCGGGCTATCGGATGCGCTGGACGGCTGGCTCGCGCGCAGGCGCGGGATCACCCTGATTGGCGCCATACTGGATCCCGTGGCTGATAAAGCACTCTTGGTTTCGATGTTTGTGACCCTCGCACTCATCCATGCATTGCCGGACTGGCTCGCGATCCTCGTGGTGTTCCGTGATGCCATCATCGTGGGTGGGGTACTGCTGCTCGCGATCACCGGACATCGCGTCGCAATCCAGCCTCTTTGGATATCCAAACTGAACACGATGCTACAGATCCTGCTGATCGGTGTGACATTGCTGCGTGATACCTTGCCTATGGTCCCCGCCGGGGTGGTCGGGCTATTGGTAGCCTTGGTTAGCATGACAACTTTTGCGTCAGGCGCAGCCTATATCTGGAACACGGTACGCACACGATGACGATCGAACCAACGCAACCACCAGCCACCAAGGGCCAGCGCTTTGCGCTTCTAGGCGGATTGCTGTTGGCTGCCTGGGCGATGCTACAGCTGTTTGCATCGGTATTGTTGCCGTTCGTCGCCGCTGCGGGAATCGCCTATTTTCTGGACCCGTTGGCGCGCCAATTAGGACGACTCGGGCTGCGCCGCAGCATTGGAGCCGGCGTTCTTATATTCGGCCTTCTGCTATCCATCCTGCTCTTTGCCCTATTGCTCTACCCTTTGCTGTTGGCACAGGTCGGTATTTTGGTCACCCGGGTCCCGATTTATGTGCAACTTATTCGGGGCTTCGCGGGCACCACGCTGCAAGGGCTGCAAGATCGATTAGGCGCAGATTTCGTAGACGAAAAATTGCGCGACTTGGTCAGCGGGCAGGCGGGAGCAATGCTGTCATTCGTCGGCAGCGCCCTGACGCGGGTCATCGGGGGAAGTTTCGCGATTTTCAATGTGGTATCACTGCTCGTGGTCACGCCGGTGGTGGGGTTTTATCTGCTCCGGGACTGGCCGCAGGTGATTGGCTGCTTGGATAGTTGGCTACCACACCGCTATGCCGGCGTGGTGCGTGCACAGGCGCGCGAAGTTGATCGCATTCTGTCGGCCTGGGTTCGTGGGCAGGCTTTATGCTGTCTACTTCTTGCGTTGTATTATGCGGTTGCGCTGTCCTTGGTGGGGCTTGATCTTGGATTAATCGTTGGTATGTCTGCGGGGATGCTGTCGTTCATTCCTTATGTCGGCAGTATCACCGGATTGGTCTGCGCGGTCGGGCTGGCGCTAGCGCAGTTCCCGACCTGGGGCGGCGTTGCCATGGTCGCCATGGTGTTCGTCGTCGGCAACATCCTGGAAGGCTATGTAATCTACCCCCGTTTTCTCGGCGATCGCGTTGAATTGCATGCGGTATGGGTGATCTTCGCACTGCTTGCTGGAGGTGCTGCGTTTGGTTTTGTAGGTGTTCTGCTTGCGGTGCCGGTGACTGCAATGATCGGTGTGCTGCTCCGCTTTTGGCTACGACGCTATTTGCAAAGTCCGCTTTATCTGGATCCCCCCAAACAACCCTATGAACCCGGTCCGGGGCGGCGATGATGGATATGCGCCAATTAGCACTGCCGTTTGCACGTGGATCGCAGTTTACCGATGCAGGCTTTCTGCGAGCGCCGTCGAACCATGACGCCCTGGCTTGGATGGACCGCGACAGTGCCTGGCCGCTTGGGCGTTTGGCGCTTTGGGGCACGGCGGGCTGCGGTAAGACACATTTGCTCCATATTTGGGCGCAGCGCGTGGGCGCAGATTTGCTAACGCTGCAAGAACTGCCTTCCACACCACCGGCCCGCCCTCTGGCGCTCGACGATGCGGATCTCGCACCCGAATTAGCTCTGCTCCACATTTTGAATGCTGCAGTCGAGGCCGGATTGCCGGTCTTACTTGCCGCCCGTCGCCCGCCATCACGTTGGAACGTGGGATTGCCTGATTTAGCCAGCAGGTTACGAGCAACGTCTGCGGTTGAAATTCGCCCTCCAGAGGATGGCTTACTGCGCGCCTTGCTGGCGAGCCAACTGGCGGAGCGGCAATTGCGGGTGGATGAGACCGTCCAGGCCTGGATGTTGCTGCGCTTGGCGAGAACTCCGGCTGCGATCCGCGAGGCGGCAGCGCGGTTGGACCATGCCTCACTGGCCACGTCAGGTCGGTTCACGCAGCGTCAGGCGGCGCAGGTGCTGGCCGGATTGGCCGATACAATTGGCAGCGACGATCCGTCATCGCATCATCATCAGACTGTCTTGCGCATAGACGAGCACACGGCAGCATTCGAACCGGGATTGTTTTAGAATGCCTCGCCCCAAAGCGCGGACCCAAGCCATGAATGTGAACGAGCTACCTAGCCATAGCGCGCCAACCGATAGCCCACTAGCGCTCGGTTTTGGGTCGCCGGAGCGGTTCCTGAATCGGGAATTATCCTGGTTGGATTTCAACCATAGGGTTGTCGAAGAAGCCGAAAATACCCGCCACCCGCTGTTGGAGCGCGTGCGCTTCGTATCCATCAGCGCGGGTAATTTGGACGAGTTCTACTCCGTACGGGTTGCCGGCCTGATTGGCCAAGCAAAGGCGGGACTGACGAAATTATCGCCTGATGGTCGAACGCCCGCGCAGCAATTACTTGCAGTTGAGGCGCGCTGCACCACTCTCATGGGCGAGCAGTTGCGCGTTTGGCATCAACTCCGTGCCAAACTTGCACAGGCGGGCATCACGCTCGTCGAGCCCCTGGCGATGACGCAGGCGGATCGGGGGTGGCTGGAAGCCTGGTTCATGGAGCGGGTCTTCCCGGTCTTAACTCCACTTGCGATCGATCCTGCGCACCCTTTCCCATTTATCCCCAATATGGGCCTGGTGATGGCGTTGCGGCTATACCGCGACTGGGACGGCGTGAGCATGCGTGCCCTGATCCCACTGCCGGCGCAAGCAGAGCGATTTATCCGCCTGCCGTCCGTTGAGGGCAGCCCGGAAATTCGCTTTCTGCTGCTGGAGGACTTGGTTGGCATGTTCCTGGACCGACTGTTTCCGGCGTTCCGGGTGCAGGGCCAAGGCATGTTCCGATTGATCCGGGACACAGATGTGGAATTCGAAGAAGAGGCTGAAGACCTCGTCCGCAGCTACGAAACCGCCCTGAAACGTCGGCGACGGGGGGTGGCAATCCATTTGTCCATCAACGAGGGCATGCCAGACGATCTGCGCGAGTTTGTCATCGACGAGTTGGAAGCTCATGCGGAGGAAGTCCATATCCAAGACGGCATTCTTGGGCTGGTTGATGTTAAACAACTGATCGTAGACGACCGGCCAGACCTGCTGTTCGTGCCCTATACGCCGCGGTTTCCCGAACGTATTCGCGATTTTGCTGGTGATTGCTTCGCTGCCATTCGTGCCAAGGACATCATTGTTCATCATCCGTTCGAAAGCTTCGACGTCGTGGTGCAGTTCCTGCGCCAGGCTGCCCTGGATCCGGCGGTTGTTGCCATAAAACAGACGCTGTATCGGACGAGCGGTGACAGCCCGATCGTGAAAGCGCTGATCGAGGCGGCTGAGGCTGGCAAATCCGTGACCGCGATGGTCGAGTTGCGCGCGCGCTTTGATGAAGAGGCGAATATTCGTCTTGCCCGGTCGCTCGAGGCCGCTGGAGTGCAGGTCGTATTCGGGTTTACCGAACTGAAAACACACGCCAAACTTTCGCTGGTCGTTCGCCGTGAGGGGGCAACCGTGCGCAGTTATGCGCATTTCGGCACCGGCAACTACCACCCGATTACTGCTCGCATCTATACAGATTTGTCGTTCTTCACCTGCGACCCTGATCTGACTCGCGATGCCGCACGGCTGTTCAATTATATGACCGGCTACGCTCAGCCGGCGAGGATGGACGCCATTGGCTTCAGCCCGCTGACGACACGGGCGATGATCTGCGAAATGATTGACCACGAGATCGCCTTTGCCCGCGACGGCAAGCCGGCCACGGTCTGGTTCAAGTTAAATTCGCTCGTTGACGAAATCCTCATCGACAAGCTCTACGAAGCCTCTAACGCTGGAGTGCAAATTGTTGGTGTCGTGCGGGGCATCTGCTGTCTGCGCCCCGGTATTGCTGGGCTTTCCGCCAACATACGGATCAAATCCATTGTCGGTCGCTTCCTCGAACATGGCAGGATTTGCGCATTCGGCAACGGGATGCCACTTCCCAGCCGCCATGCGAGGGTCTTCATCAGTTCGGCCGACTGGATGGCGCGGAACTTGGATTGGCGGGTCGAAACATTGGTGCCGATCACCAACCCAACGGTGCATGCCCAGGTGCTAGATCAGATCATGGCCATGAACCTCAAAGATACGCTACAATCCTGGGAGT
>TBL_comb47_HYPODRAFT_10008710_pt1 | contig 10306 bp, 10 predicted proteins | sample TroBogypolimnion_40_FD_10682 | JGI IMG/M metagenome (IMG submission 10682)
TCTGGCGGTGTCTTTCATCGCCAGCAGGTCTTCCTTCAGAACCACCGTGCGCGGTTGCGCGGTTGGTACTAAGCAAGCCGAAGGGCTTAGCGCTTAGATTCTTTGACCTAGCAGAAAGATAGCAGTGCCGACTGACAGGCGCTATTCATTCCAATCCGTTTCAACCCAAACAAATGTGTCCGTATCAAATTTGGAAAAGGTGGTGTGCATCTTCGCTAACTCCATTGAGTCACACGCTTCGAACCGAGCCATCAGCTCCTCACTATCTTTTACCCCTACTTCCGCCAAGTAGTTCACAATATTGGATTCGCCAATTGTATGAATGCACTCTGTTCCGCTTCCGCCCGCGATACTCCCCATTAAATAGCAGTCGAGTTTCAATTCAGTATCACTGATGATGAGGGTGTAAGAGCTGTCACCAGCCTCTCCAAATTTCTTAGATTTGCTCACTTGCCATCACCCGGACCTTCCATGATCTTGATGGCACTGGCAAGGGGATTGAGCAGCAAGGGGGTAACCCCGCGGTCCGTTAGAATCTGGAGCATCGTGTTGTAATACCAAAGGATTGAATCGCGATCTGTGTTAAATCGCTCCCAGACTTTGGCTCCAACAGTTTGCAGATCGGTTGCGATTGCTCGGGCGTTATTGAGTTTGTCAGCAGCAGTGACGATCAAGACATCATCGCTCGCTGCGTAGAGGTGCTGCAGGTGCGCATCCTTGCGTTCCCTCCAGGGGGCCTTCTCGCCCTCTGGAGGGGCCAATGAATCACTGCAGCCGCGCACGATTGCAGCAACTCGAGCACCAAAGATCTGGGTAATTTCTACCAATCGAGGTTCCCCGCCACCGTCTTCTGCAACGTCATGGAGCAGAGCGCCAATCACTTGGTCTTCATCGCCCCCGGCTTCAATCACCGAAGCAGCCGCCCCCAAAGGGTGGCAGATGTAGGGAATCACGGTGGATTTCCTTGTCTGGTTGCGGTGGATGGTCGATGCATAGAGAACCCCTGTAAAGAAACGATCACTTAGCGTCATATGCGGCTTTAGTTTCGTACTCATATTTATTCCTTTCGCTCTTCCTAGGAGCAAGTTGCTTCCCAAGCAGCTCTTCCCAATGAACCACCGAAACGCAAAGCTGCGGTTGGTAGGAGATCGGCCATGGGAGCCATAGATCCCCTTCCGGAGCAATTGCAAGTTAACACGAGGGGCTGACACGGACTCTTTATATATAGTCAATGTTTGGGCTGTGCGTTAGCCTGAAGTCGTGCTCGCCTACCTAGCAACAAAGGCCCAATTCCTGATTGATGCCCCAAACATCGAGGACAAGGTAAAGGACGCTGTTTTCAAGCATTTAAATCTCCGAGTTGCCCCCGCCGAGTACAACTCCTGGCGCAATTCCCTAGGCAACGCCATGTTTCATGTTATGAATTCCAGCGCGATCCCAGATGACGCCGCCGTGGCCGTCGAATACCGCCTAAATGGTCGCCGTTTCCGCATAGATTTCATGATCGGCGGAACGGATTCATTCGGCAACGAAGCGATCAGCATCATTGAGTTAAAGCAGTGGACGGATATCAAATTTTCTGACTTAGGCGAACACGTTCGAACCGCTGTCGGCGGCGGAATCCATGACGAGCAGCATCCGTCTTATCAAGCCTGGAGCTACCTAACACACCTGAGAGACTTCAATGAGTATGCCTACTCGAATCAACTCAATATCAATGCAGGCGCCTATCTACACAACTGCACTGATGATGCGGTTGTGAGAGACGATAGATTTAGTGAAATAACTTCCCGAGCGCCCGTCTTTATCAAAGGGGAGATTGATGCTCTTCGAGATCATGTCTCCGGCGTCATCCACGAAGGCATTGGTATCGAGCTATTTGAAGACTTGGACAGGGCAATTATTCGACCATCAAAGCAATTGGCAGATGCGGTCGGGGGAATGCTTGAAGGCAAGGATGAATTCGTCCTTTTGGATGATCAAAAGACCGCCCTAGAACGAATTATTCAAGCAACGAATTATGCACAGGACGCACAAAAGCAGGTTCTCATAATTAATGGTGGTCCAGGAACAGGTAAGTCTGTTATCTCTATAAATGCCTTGGCACGAATCACCTCTTCAAGGCTCAATGCCCGTTATGTAACGCCTAATGGAGCACCACGCAAGGTCTATGAATCCAAACTCAGTGGAATAATCCCCGGCGATACCTTCAAGCATCTCTTCACGGGATCTGGTTCGTTCTGGGACTCGGATGAAGATACTTACGACGCATTAATTGTGGATGAATCTCATCGTCTCACAATGAAATCGGGTTTCATGAAAAATCTGGGAGTAAACCAGATTAAAGAGATAATCAACGCTGCCCGCACCAGCGTATTTTTCATAGACGAAGCTCAGAAAGTCACTTGGGCCGATGTCGGCGAAATTGATGCCATTAAAGAAGCTGCGCAACTGGCGGGAGCGAATGTTCAACATTTAACTTTGTCATCGCAATTCCGATGTGGCGGGTCAGATGATTATCTCGCCTGGCTGGATGATGCGCTAGGCGTTCAAGCCACTACCGATCACTATTTCTCGACCGAACGGTTTGACTTTCAGATTTTCGATTCTGTAAAGGAATTGGAATTAACTATCAGGGAGAAAAACAAGGAATCTAACAAAGCTCGGTTGGTCGCTGGGTATTGCTGGGACTGGCTGAGTAGCAAAGACTCTGAAAAATTCGACATAGTCATCCCATCTGAGAAATTTAAAATGAAGTGGAATCTAAGTAGTTACGGCCAAACTTGGATTATCGATCCCAAATCGGTGAACGAAGTTGGATGTATTCATACCTGCCAGGGACTTGAAGTCGACTATGTAGGGGTAATTATCGGAGAAGATTTGGTGGTTAAGGACGGGGAGTTGATTACCCAGCCGGAGCATCGAGCAAAGACTGACAAATCTCTAAAAGGCTACAAAAAGGCTCTGAAGGAAAGTCCGATTGAAGCCGAACTTAAGGCAGATGAAATAATCAGAAATACTTATAGAACCCTAATGACGCGCGGGATGAAGGGTTGTTATGTTTATTTCACGGATGCAGAAACTGCCCGCTATTTTAAAAAGCTGGTTGCGACTCTTTGATCGTTCAATTTTTAGGGATAATAGTTTGATCGTGGTGAAGTAAATTATTAATTTGTTTTAGAGAATTACCAACCAAATAGAAGAATTCCTTCAAAGGGTAATTGCAACCTACCAGAGGCGTATATCGCATCCATTTGGTCACGAGCCTTGATAAAATCATTTTGACTCTTCACATTTGCATATGAATATGAAGATCTCATCCCGACTACGAGGTAATCCGCTCCCTGTATCAGAGAGGTTCTTATTAGGTCTCTAAAAAAGGCATTTCCTTGCCATCCCCTGCCAGATTCAATTTCAAGTACCACCTTATGAACTGGATGCCACCCATCAATTTCATAATTAACCTTCGAGACACCGGCGTCGCCAAAAAGAACAGGGCGAGAGATTTTATCGATGGCCTTCTTGCCACTCTCTATTTGCCATCCAATATCTACCAATTTGGAGCGTAAGGCTGCCAATACCGCATCGGACTCTAGGCGAGTATGGATATTGGACTCAATGTCAGATTTTGAACTATTTATCAGTCCAACGAATTCGCTCACCCAAAGCGGTGCTTCGGATCTCCGGGGGAAATAACTCCAATCCGGGTATGTGGCCATTTCTGCAGCTTAAAGCCAAGTATGGCCAGAAGCTAGCTCTGAGCACGTTTTGAGCGGAGAACAAGAATAGGACTGACCTAATCATTATTCTTGAAGACCAATAATCAGGTCCTAGCGAGGATAATGCAAAAAAACCAGTTCCGAGCAAGACAAGGAATATCTTGGATTCGACTTATTCGCGTTGGTGGAGCTAAATGTCGGCGTTGCTTTGTAGTCTTCTCGTACTGGCTAATGACGAGGAAATTAATGTCTAATCAAGTTTTGAAGCAAGGCTCCAGGAAAGTGCGGGGTAAGAATAGGGCTGTTCCTGCGGCACCCACAGATTTTCAATTTATTGATTTATTTGCTGGGATCGGTGGAATGCGTCTAGCCTTCGAAAATGCTGGTGGTGAGTGCGTCTTTTCCTCCGAGTGGGATAAGGACTCTCAAAAAACTTATGCAGCCAATTTCGGAGAGGTCCCAAAAGGAGATATCACAAAGATCAATGCCTCTGACATTCCAGATTTTGATGTTCTGTTGGCTGGTTTTCCATGCCAACCATTTAGTTCTATTGGCCAACGCGCGGGCTTTAAGCACGAAACCCAAGGAACTTTATTTTACGACGTCCTGCGAATAATCAAGGAAAAGCGACCTGTCTCATTTTTGTTAGAAAATGTAAAAGGGCTTGTTAGCCACGACAAAGGCAATACATTTGAAATAATCCAGAAGAGTCTTAGAAAAGAGGGTTACGAGCTTTTTTATCAGATTTTGGATTCATCTGATTTCGGTGTCCCGCAAGTAAGAAAGCGTATTTATATTGTGGGATTTGATTTAGCTAAATTTCAGAGCACCCCGAAATTTGCATGGCCTGAACCGAAAAAGAACAAAGTGGGAATTGGAAAACATATCGAGCAAGGAATTACCGATAGATCGATTTCTAAACATCTTCAGAAAAGTTATATTTTTAAGTTTGATGACGGTCGGCCGCAGATTATTACTCCTGAAACTGATTACCCAGTTAAAACTCTCGTAGCAAGTTATCATAAGATCCAACGGCTCACAGGAACTTTTGTTGCCGATGGACCAACGGGATTGAGGCTGTTAAGTGATAATGAATGTAAAGCAATCATGGGCTTCCCTAAATCATTTAAGATCCCCGTATCTCGAACTCAGATGTATCGGCAAATGGGAAATTCGGTGGCGGTTCCAGTTGTAAAACTGGTCGCTAAAGCCATGCTAGCAACCATGGTTCAAAGCCAAGTCATTGAGGAGATAACCAAAAGTGCCTGAAAAAAGATCTCTCAAATCGAATTTGTTCGATCTTATTTTATCGCTCGGCCAATGGAAATAATTTCTCACGAAAAAGCAAAGACGGACTTAGAGACTGCTTACCTTACCGTTATGGGGAAAAGGCTCGAAGACTCTGATCGAGCAATTCGGAAGCTTTACGGTGAAGGATTTCTCGAGAAGATTGCCAAGGGCCAATATCGATTTAACCCTGAAACTTCAGGAAGGAAAGAATTTATTGAGTTTTCACAACTCGAAAAGGAAGAAATATTTAAGCGAGACGGCTATAAGTGCGTGGTTTGTGGGTTAGGAAGAGAAAATGGAATGGAACTTCACGTAGACCACATTAAGCCAAGGTCCTCCGGCGGTGAAGGTGTCCTCGAAAATGGACAGACTCTCTGCGGTAAACATAATTACTTAAAAAAGAATTTCACACAGACTGAAACCGGGAAGAAGAGTTTTATTCGATTACTTGAGCTTGTCGAATCTGCTCCTGATGATCCCGATGCAAGCACTCTTGAAGCTTTCATAAATGCGGTGCTCGATGTCTACGATAAATTTGAAATCGATACACACATTGACCGTGAAGGAAATTTAATCAAGGCCGAGTAGGCAAATCAGAAGTCTCAGCAAAATAGAAGCTTTGGGCGCGATAGCCCCCTTGATTTGATTCTCACTATGGATTTGAGGTTCCAGAGCGGTCTCATTTCGAAGGTTTTTAAGAAATTCACGAATCCCGAATCACATTACCTTTAAATCGCATCTAATTTCTATTAAACTTTTTCAAAGATCAATTCAAGTAACTTCTTAGAAATTTCCGATGGCTTATCGACCAGATCAACAGTTGCAAATCTAAATCGATGACCCTGGATGATTGTTTCTTCATATAAAGAAAATCCGATAGCTGGGTGGAGGAGCATGCCAGTAGTAGGGCGAGATAGGTCCTCCTCTAAAGCCTCTTGGCTTCGCAGATATGCGTAAAGTTGATAAATGTAACCCGAAGGTAATCTTTCCCCACCAAATTGGCCTTGCTTTATTACTTTAGCAAATTTAGTATCTATAACTGTTTTAACTTTTGTTTTTTCATCTGTGAGTTCAATATCGGTTCTCATTGAAGGCAGGATCGCTCCCAACCCTGCGCTAGAGTCACGCGCAAGCCAATTCAAGTTGTGACCACCCTGCACCAACCAACCTTTGTGTGAAAGTTGGTACCGATAGAATCCCAAAACCGCCTTTTCGAACAATACACGAAGCCACTTTTCTTGTGCCTCAGTTTGGTACAGCGAGGCAGGCCCCGATTCCTGGGTTGGGACATTCATTTCGAGGGCGAGTTTTGCTAAAGCGCACATTCGTCCATCACGGGGATTAGCCGGAATGCGGCCGAAATTGGCTGATGCCCACAATTTGGGAAGCAAATCAATGCCTAGACCTTCCATGTGTTTTTCAGTGGTCCTGCATTTTATTGCCAATTCGCGGTCTTTTACCTGTTTCGAAATCACAAAGAGAGCAGATCTAACTAATTGGTTTTCGATCGTATTGAGTGTGGTCACCTCATAACGGCAGTAGACCGATCCGCGAGCAAAAGAGTTGCGGCGAGCGGTTTCAATATGGGAAATCGTTCCTCGTAGTCTGCTCAACTCCTTTTTCTCTTGTCGATACCCGAGGGTGAGATTTCCCCAAATCCTGATGCGCGTCTCTTGAAGGAGTAATTCGGCCACCAAGTCTGGAAGATCATCTCCCAAAGATTCGATGGACACATTTTTGGAAGTCAGTTTTGCGCCCTGGTCAGCTGCATAGGCCATCAAAAACCAAATATTACGGATTGGAATGCCGCTCTCACTCCAAGTGCCTACGAACCTTGAATCGGTTTCCGATTTCACACAAGAGCCTTGATCAAATTGTCCCTTGCAGCATCTGCGTTCTTAAGGTCGTCATACCAATATTCTCGAAGAGTTGGATAGATCTTCTTCTCAATAACCTGGATCGCCCATTGAACTGGTTCGCCAATAATTTGACCCTTGGGGGGAGTGAAAAAACTCTGACCGATTAGATAGGAAGATCCCAGATTTTGATCTTCTGCGATTTCGGTATTTAGACTGTCGATCGCGTTTCCGAGTTTAGTGCTAAAATAAATTGGAATTGAGAATTGTTCGAGCAACCAACTTTTCCAAGAATTATTGAATGTTGGCTTCAAGGTTTCCCAAGCGAACCTGCGACGCAGCGCAAAATCAAGCAGAGCTAGGGACCTATCCGCAGTATTCATAGTCCCAATTACGAAGAGATTTTCTGGGATAAATATTAGTTCCTCAATTGATTTTCGATACGTCATTTGCAGCGCCTCATTTGGACCACGCTTGTCCGCTTCCAAAAGCGTCAGCATCTCACCGAAAACTTGTGCCGGATTTCCTCGATTTATCTCTTCGATTACAAAAACAAACTTAGCTTCAGGATTTCGAATGGCTCGATCGACCAACTCCAGGAATGGGCCATCGGACAGTGCAAGCGTTCCATCGCCTACAGGGCGCCAACCTCTTACGAAATCCTCGTACGAGAGATTCGAGTGGAACTGCATTGAGATGATGTTAGATGTTGTAAGCGTACCTATGAGGGCTTGGGCCATTCGCTTCGCGAGCCAAGTCTTTCCTGTTCCAGGAGGACCTTGCAATATGAGGTTCTTCTCCGCCCTAAAACTTCGTAAAATACTTTCCAACTCTTCGGAAGAGAGAAACGAACCATCCTCGACGATCTCCTTGATGCCGTATTGCTCTATCGGAATAGAAGGAGGGAATTTGCGGACCGGTTCCTCTTCGTCAGGGTCAGGTGTTGGGGATGCCGCACTGCCCCAAGCTTTAAGAGTAAGTTCAGGAAAAGAATGCACCAAGTAATTCGGGGCTAGAAAATTAGTCGTCAAACTTTCTAAGAGGTTAACGTAGTCTTGACCGGAAATCGCATCATTATCAGCATTCTTAATTATGGGAATTCGTAGTTCATTTATAATCAAAGCCCGAGAATTTTGATCAAGCGGAACAAAAGTCCAGGGACGAATCCAATACATCCCAAATGTGATATTCCATTTCACTCCAGACACCGTCTGAGCGCGATCAAATGCTTCTATGAGCTGGGTGGATTCTTCTACTTTTCCATCTGCAAAAGAAAGCGCGGATTCAAAGAGATCCCAAAGCTTGTCGATATCACCAGGAATCCGTAAATTTTCAAATCTAAAGAACCATGATTTCATATTATTTAATACTGGGATTCCAGGAAATTCGGTCGGTGCTGGTGTTTTAACTCCAAGTTCGTCCGCAAGAGCTTGAGCGATCCGGTGCCTATTACCATTAGTTAAACCCTTATTGAAGAGTCCAAGAAATGTAAACGGACAAATATCTCGCCATGGTCCAGTCTTTCCGTCTAGGTAATGATCAGTCGGAATGTTTAAAGCATCTACTTGAGCTGCGGCACGCCGCATAATCTCAAGCAGCCCTTTGCGATCATTTTTAAATTGCAGAATTGCATTGGCCATCTCGCCGTAGAAAGTGGTCCATGCGAATTGTTGCACTTTCGATTTCTTGTCGCCAAAACGATCGCGCCAATATGGGTCATTCCGAAACTTCTGCAAGTCTTGGGGCAAATCTGAAAAAACGAAATCAATCAAGTCACTCATGTACTCTTTGTCATCCCCTGCTAATTTCCATACTGTATTTCGATAAGTGTAGAAATACCATTTTTTTGCTTGAAAGTCCGGTTCCCACTGAACCAGGATGTTCTTACCATCTCCGAGATTATGCGTGATCGTACCTATCGCTTTGATAGCCATCACCGAAACGGGGAGTCCGTTGTTTTCAAACGGCACATCGTATATTTGAGTGTATGTAGATTTAATTCCAATTCTGTCGCCAACCTTCATGGACCGAACTTGGTCGAGGTAGCGGTCGTCATACCCATTAATCCAAATTCCTTTTTGAATGAATTCACTCGAGTTATCAACATTGCTTCCATTGTCGTATGCGCCAACCAACCAATAGGAAACGTCACTTGTTGATTTCATATTCCGCCCAATCTTCCCTGATGAGGGCATCAGGCTCGTCGAAACCACCTGGTTTCTATGTGCTAACACCTTATGTGTCTGCAGTGTCAGTAGAAAGGGTAGCTTGAGGAAGTAGCTACTGGAAGGGTGGCAAATCCCGTTAGTCGAAATGAAGCAGCCGCTATCTGATCAATCCTTGGGTGTTAGCCAAAAATCGATCAAAGGAATTTTGCGATCACTTAGTGTGGCATCATCACGAACTTCGATTGAACCCTCCCAAGCAACAGGGAGCAACTTAATAACCGATTCGAAGGCAATATTTGCGTCAGCCACTTCAACAACCTTTTCGAAGTTCTCTTTTTCGAAAACATCGAGACAGATCACATGAAAATGCTTCGCTTTGGGGCAGGTCATTCGATTAGTTTAAAGATTTAACGCACAGACCTCAGCACGGCAGTCACCTTCCCCAATATCTCTGCGTCATCTGCAGGGATCGGGGCGTAGTTGTCGTTGGCGGGTAGGAGCCAGTAGTGGCCGTCTTTCTTGGAGAATGTTTTGACGGTGGCTTCGCCATCGATCATGGCGGCGACGATTTCGCCCTTTTCGCACGTTTTTTGAGAGCGGATCACGACAAAGTCGCCATCGCAGATGGCCAGATCGATCATGGAATCGCCAACGACCTTGAGCAGGAAGAGCTCGCCTTGACCCACGAGGGACTCGGGGAGTGGGTAGACCTCTTCGATCTGTTGTTCGGCGGTGATTGGTCCACCGGCGGCGATGCGGCCGACTAGGGGGACGTTGACGGTCTTTTCGGGCTTGATGGAGTCGGCATCGTTGGGATCGGTGATCTCGAAGGCGCGGCCCTTGGAGGCGTCCTTGCGGATAAAGCCTTTTTCGACCAGGGCTTCGATCTGATACTTGACTGATGCGGGGGAGGCGAGGCCAGCTGCTTGGCCGATCTCTCGCATGGAAGGGGGATAGCCGTTGGTCAGGATGGCTTTCTTGATGACATCCAGGATCAACTGCTGGCGGGTGGTGAGGCCATTGTCATCGGCCGGGCCATCGGGCAGTTCGGAGATAGTTGCTGGGGTAACGACGTCTTTCTTTGTCATGGATTAAGGGTAGGGCAAAGGGGCGAAAAAGTCGAACATCTGTTCGAAATATTCTTGCTTATGTCGGTGGGGGGATGTATTGTTCTTTTTAGAACAGGTGTTCGAATTCCTTATCTTCCCCGATTTGGAACATTGTTAGAAAGTGAAGGAGCTTCCCCCATGGCTACCAAATTAACTTCAAGAGG
>TBL_comb47_HYPODRAFT_10008711_pt1 | contig 10306 bp, 9 predicted proteins | sample TroBogypolimnion_40_FD_10682 | JGI IMG/M metagenome (IMG submission 10682)
GGCCTGGGTCGGTTCACCAAAATGCCGGTAAACCCATAGCCCCATCAGCGTGACAATGACAAGCCACACCACCACGATACCAGCCAAGCCTGCGATGGAGACGGGTCGTTTTTGCTGCTGAGTCCACCATTCATCGGCTTTTTGTTGGCATTCTCGGATCACCTGATCGGGGCAGAGTTTGAGCGCCAGCCACAAAAGGATGGGCAGCAAAATCACATCGTCTAAATAACCCAGAACAGGGATGAAGTCGGGAATCAAATCGATGGGACTGAACGCGTAGGCCACCGCAAAGTAGGCAATGAGCTTGGCCAAGAGGGGGGTGTCTGGGTGGCGAGCAGCAAACCAAAGCACCATGGTGCTGCGCTTGATGCTTTTGGCCCAGTTGCGCAATGAGGCGAAGATGGACATGTCTCCATTTTAAGCGCAAGTCAAGAATCGAAATTCAGTGCAACGCTCTTTTAGCGAGTGGTTAAAGACAGCGGCCCACCCATCGATAGACTCAAGGGCTTGCGTATTGCAATGGGCCAACGACATTTAAAGTTCTCCTTTTTCGATTCAGGCCATGGCCCATTCGGTTTTGCGTTGCGACCATCCCGTTAGCCTCATCTCCACCAGCGCAAAAAGAGCATAGAGCACCACCCCCATGATGGCCAATAAAAACAGGCCTGCAAACACCAAGGGCACGTCAAAGTTGCCGCTGGCAATCATCATCACATTGCCAATGCCTTTGTTGGCGGCCACGGTCTCGGAGAGAACCGTGCCGACGAAGGACAAGGTAACCGCAATTTTCATGGACGCAAACAAATAGGGCAGGGTTCGCGGCAGACCCACATTCATCAACAAGTCCCACTTGCTAGCCCCCAGAACTTTGAACACATCTTCGAGCTCAGGCTCAGTCGAAGCGAGTCCAGTCGCCACATTGACCACCACGGGAAATACGCTGATCACCGCCGAGGTCAATATCGCAGGCACGGTTCCTGAGCCAAACCACACCACAAAAATCGGCACCACTGCCACTTTGGGGATGCAGGAAAACCCCACCAAAAGCGGGTAGGCTACGTCATAGGCCAATTTCGAGCAACCCACCAAGGCCCCAATCACAATGCCACCGGCAACCCCCGCCACAAACCCGACCAAGGTGGTGTAGAGCGTTTGCGTGGCGTGGGGCAGCAGCAATGGGAACTTCGCCACCAACACCTGGGCGACTTCGCTTGGCCTTGGCAGCACCAAGTTGGAGACGTGCAAGCCCATACAGGCCAACTCCCAAATCAAGAAAAACGCGAGTGTTGCAAGAACACTCCAGCCCATTTGACGCATTTGATCAGAACTTGGGGTGATGGAAGCTGGGCTGCTCATGGGATCAACTCCTCAACCTTGGCGTGTGAAATGGTGGCCCTGAGCTCTTGGATCAACTCGCTGAAGGGCGCAGCATAGCTCATCTCGATGGAGCGAGGCCTGGGGAAATGCACCGTTCGATCTTCCAATATTCGGCCTGGTCTAGACGTCATCACGCAAATTCGATTGGCCAAATAGGCTGACTCTCTGAGGTCATGGGTCACGAGCAAGACGGTGGGTTGGTTGGTGAGCCACAGGCTTTGCAATATAGACCACAACTCTTCGCGGGTGAATTGATCCAAGGCGCCAAAGGGTTCGTCCAAGAGCAAAATTTGTGGCTCATGGATCAGGGCTCGGCAAAGCGAGGCGCGCTGGAGCATGCCCCCAGAGAGTTGCCAAGGTTTTTTTTGGGCAAAGCCCTTGAGGCCGACCTGGGCGAGCAAGTCCTCGGCCTTGTCTTGGTATTCATGGTGTTTTTTGGTGCGGTAGTGCTCACGAAAGGGCGATACGATTTTGAGGGGCACCATGATGTTGTCAATCACACTGAGCCATGGCAGCATGGTGGGGTTTTGAAAGGCGAGGCCGACACGCATGCCTTGCCCTTTGGACCGATTTTGGCCTGCGGGACTCACTTCGCGGGCTCCGACCATGACGACGCCGGAGCTGGGTTTGAGCAGTCCAGCAACAAGCTTTAAGATGGTGGATTTGCCGCATCCGCTTGGACCCACCAGGCTTACGAAGTCCCCTTGGGCGAGCGATAAATTGGTGTTGTCCAAGGCCACGGTTCCATTGCCGTATTGCAGTCGCACATCACTGAGTTGAATCAAGACGGGGTTCATGCGGGTCTTTTTCCTTGAATGCAGGGGTGGGTCGCGATGGACATGCGGTGTGGTGAGCGGCAAGCAGAAAGTCGGAAGTCGAAAATCACTGCGTTTTCACCATGGCACTGCTGTAGTGTTCGGTGTTTTGCGGATGGGGTTGGGGCATGGTCTGCACGTCTTTGATGTTTTGACCCCAGCCGAGGGTCTCCTCCAAGAGGCGACCGTTTTGCACGACAAAGCGCCCGCGCACCATGGTGTGCACTGGCATGCCGTGGACGGCGCGTCCATGCCAAGGGGAGATTTTGGCCTTCGTTTGAAACAAGGACTGGTTGATGAGGCCGGTTTTTTTTAGGTCCACAAAAGCGATGTCTGCATGTGCGCCAGTGGCGATGAGACCCTTAATACCATAGAGACCCCAGGCCTTGGCCGGGTTCACACTGCTCCAGAGCACGTAATCGGTGAGCGAGGCTCGCCCTTTGTTGACCTCGGTGAGCATGATGGGCATTTGCGTCTCCACCCCAGGGAAGCCACAGTCGCATTCCCAAATATTCGGACGTGTTTTTTCTTCAATGCTGTGGGGTGCGTGGTCGGTGGCGATCATGTCAATGACCCCCGACTTCAAGGCTTGCCACAAGGGCTCGTTGTGACGGGACTCTCTTACGGGGGGGTTGACGCGAAGCACGCCACCGAGCTTCAGCATGCTGTCGGTGTTGAGGAGCAAGTACTGCGGACAAGTCTCCACAGTGATGTCTACGCCTCGGGCTTTGGCATCTTCGATGAGGTAGAGCGAATCAGCGGCCGAATGGTGGGCAATGTGCAAGCGCGCACCGGTCCATTGCGCCAAAATGCTCACGCGCGAAATGGCTTCTATCTCGCACACGGCCGGTCGTGCCGCCAAGTGGGCCAAGGCGTCGCTGCGACCTGCAGCAATCAACTGCGCTTGGCGTCTTGCCATGATGGAGGAGTTCTCGGCGTGCACCACGGTACGAATCCCTAAGGGTGCGAGTTTCTCAAACCCCTCCAGCAGTGCGCCATCACTGGGAGCGGGCAAATTGCCAAATGTGTTGCCCACAAAGGCTTTGAAGCTGCTCACCCCTGCATCCAACAAGGCTTCCAAGTGATCTATGGTGTCGTCACCCAAGAGTCCATGGATACCAAAGTCGACATAAGAGTGCTCAGCGGCCTTGAGTTTCAAGGCCAAGGCGTCCAATGTGCCCGTGGGTGGGTTGGTGTTGGGCATGTCAAAGACGGTGGTGACGCCGCCCATCGCCGCAGCCCCTGAGCCCGTGCTCCACGTTTCTTTGTGGGGATATCCCGGGTCTCTGAAATGGACATGGCTGTCAATGGCGCCCGGCAAGAGGTGCAAGCCGCTGGCATCAAACACGTGCGCAGAAGGGGGCATGGCCGCAGGTTCGCCAACGGCGACGATGCGCTCACCATGAATGGCCACGCAGGCGCTGACAATGCGTTCGTGGCTCACGATTTGAGCGCCGGAGATGACAAGGTCGACTTTGTGATGAAGGGGGGTCATAGTAGGCCGAGGTATTGAGGTTGATGTTGGGTTTGGGTTTGATTGGGGTTTATAGCGATGCCCAACCGCCGTCGACCGGTAGGTCGACGCCTGTGATTTGGCGAGAGACGTCGCTTGCCAAAAACAAGCAGGCATGGGCCACATCTTGGTCGGTACTGACGCGGCGCAGGGCATAGTCTTGGGCGTGGCGTTTCATGGCTTCTTCCAAAGAGATGCCCAGGGTTTTGGCCATGTTGGCGCAGACTTTTTCGCGAAACCTCGGGCCGTCGACCATGCCCGGTGCCACGCAGTTGACGTTGATGTTGTAAGGTCCTGCTTCCAGTGCAAAACTCTTGGTGATGCCTCTAAGTCCCCATTTGGAAGCGGAGTAGGCCATGCGACCGGCACGCCCACGCATGCCAAAGGTGCCACCCACATTGACGATCTTGCCGCTTTTTTGATCGACCATGGAGGGCAAGACGGCGCGCATGGTGTTAAAACATCCCTTCATATTGAGTTCAATGATTTGATCAAACTCTTCGGGTGTGGTCTCCCAACCGGTCTTGCCAATGGGTCCAGAGCCACCGGCCACGTTGACCAAAACATCGATGCGCCCAAAGGAGCGAATGGCTTCCCGGGCCAAGGCTTGGGTGTCTTCGCTCAGTGTTAAATCGCAGGGTTGAACTTTGCAAGGCAGCCCCATGTCCAGGACCATTTGGGCAACAGGTTCCACGGCCTTCATGTCGCGAGCGGCCAGCAGCAAATGGGCACCCTCCTGGGCGAAGGCCAAGGTGATGGCTTGGCCCATGCCTTTGGCGGGACCGGTGATCAAGACGATTTTTTTTTCAAGCGAGAGCTGCATGGCGTGGGTTGGTGTGCGTGGTGGGTCGAGAGGTTTCGTGCTGGAAAGGCAGTTGGATCATGGGGGTGTGGCTTTGAATTAAAAAAGCTTGATCGGGCGATCCGCTTTGGCGGGCAAGAAGCTGTGATCAAAGACCTCGTTGACACTGGGTGTGCGTGGCAACTGGTTGCTCTCAACCACGATGGCGATCGATTTTTTAAGCCGTGCGTCGTCCACATCCCCTAGGCCCAACTTGGCGACTTCTCCATGGCTCATGTCGTTGTGCAGTGTGGCAATGAGCTTGGCGAGTTCAAGATCTTTGTTCAGCAGTGGCTCTTTGTTGAGCACAGATTGCACGCCTGCCGCAGGGGCGGCCAAGACCTCTTTGATGGCCTTGTTCAAAGCCCGCAAGAAGCCTTTGACCGCTTCGGGATTTTCTTTGGCAAAACTCCTGGAGAAAAATACGGTATTCGAATACAAATCCAAGCCGTGGTCACCAAAACGGATGAAGCGAATATCCTTCTCGGGATCCAGGCCCATGGCCTTGGCGCTAAAGCTTATGGTGGTGACGTAGCCAAAGGCGCCATCGATTTGGTCGCGCATGAGCATTTGCTCTCTTAAATTGGGCGCCATGTTGGTGATGGTGATTTTGCTCGCGTCCAAGCCATTGAGTTTGATGAGGGCTGGAAAGAGTTTGAGCGCGCCGTCGTTGGCCGGAGCCCCCAAGGTCTTTCCTTCAAGGTCTTTGAGGGTTTTGATAGGGCTGTCTTTTTTGATCACCAAGGTGAAGGGCGGCGTGTTGTAGAGCATGAAGACCGCAACAGGGGCTTCCGTGGGTTTTTTGGAGACCAAGTCGGTGATGGCATTGATGTCACCAAAGCCGGCTTGGTAGGCGCCAGAGGCTACTTTGGGTATTGATGCGGCAGAACCCTCGCCTTGATCGATCTCCACGTCCAAGCCCTCGGCTTTGAAGTAGCCTTTCTCTTGGGCCAAGAAGAACCAGGCCTGAGGTCCTTCGTATTTCCAGTTCAGGGTGAGTTTGATTTTGGTTTGGGCCAGACTCAGTGTGCAAAGCACGGACAAGCAACTGGCCAAAAGGGTAAAACGGAGCAGTTTTTTCATCGTGGGTCCTTGGGTGTGGGGTTGAGGGGGGTGAGGTTGGGTGAAAGGGTGAATGAGTGATGTGCGTGTTGGTTGGTGTTGGGTGGATGGCTCTATGCGCCATCAAGATGCAATCAAGGCCTTTGCAAGCACGGTGGCGTTGGTGGTGTGACCATGGAGTTTTTCCACCAAAAAATAGATGGCTTGACTCACATAGTCAGGAGAGGACGTGGCGCACAAATCTTTGAGCAAGAGGCACTCATAGCCCAGGAAACTCGCGTCTTGCAAACTCGAGAACACACAGCGATCGGCGTTGATGCCCGCAAAGGCCAAGGTGTTGACGCCCATGAGGCGCAAGATGGAATCGAGCTCGTTGTCCCAAAACCCGCTCAATCGGTGTTTGTGAACCAAGATGTCGCTCGGGTGTGTTTTAAATTCCGCAATGGTTTGTGCGCCCCAACTGCCTTGCACCAAAGACGGCCCGTGGTCAATGGGGCTACTTTGTGCGTAGCCCACCGCCTCAAAGCGGTTGGCACCTGACCATGTTGCCTTCTTTTGAAAGCTTTTGGGTAAATTGAGCAAGTCCGCTCGCACCCCCCAGTTGAGCCAGATGACGTGCCCGTGATGCGCACGCCAGGTGTCAAGGAACGTTGAGATTTTCGGGATGGGTTTTCTCACGGCCCGGGTGTCGATGCCCTTTTGGGCAAACCAGCCCTCGGGGTGCAAAAAATCATTTTGCATGTCCACAATCACCAAGGCCGCTTGAGCCACATCGAACTCCACATCAAAGGGCTTGGCCTTGACCTTGATGAGGCGCTTGGTGGCGCTGTCACCCACGCTTTTGCGTTTCATTGGTGCGGCGGATGATCGTGATGATTTTTGATGCATTATATTGGTGCATGGATTGAACGCAATTGAGGTTGATTCAATGGAATGCTTGTAGTGCATGCACCCGACATGCCATGTTGTGACCCCAGATGCTTGGTTTTGATGCTATTTGAAGTTTCGACTGTTGCCGTATTGGCATGCCTTGTGCAAGAGCTCAAGCATGCACCACTTGAGATTTTTGAACTACATCGATGCGATTGCACGAACCGGCTCCATCCGTGCGGCAGCACAGCGCTTGCACATTGCCCCCTCAGCCGTGAACCGAAGGTTGCAAGACATTGAGGATGAACTGGGCGCGCAACTCTTTGAGAGGCGACCCAGAGGGATGAAACTCAATGAAGCGGGGAGTCATTTCATCGCCTATATCCGGAGAACTCAACGCGAGCTCGATCAGGTGCTGGGGCAATTGGCGAGTTTAAAAGGCTTGCGCCAAGGCCGGGTCAAGGTGGTGGTGAGTCAAGGCATGAGCAGCTCCGCCATGCCCCTTGCCATTCAGCGCTTCAAACCCTCGCACCCTTTGGTGGATTTTGAGGTGACCGTGGGGGACCATGTGCAGGCCTTGCAAATGTTGCGCTCCATGGAAGTCGATTTGGCGCTGGTCTTTAATTTGGAGAAAGCACCCGATGTGCGCGTGCTCCACCAAGGGGTGCAAGGTCTGTGCGCACTCATGCACCCAGAGCACCCGCTCAGTGGTGTTGCCCAGCTCAAAGTTGTCGACTGCTTGGCCTACCCCCTGGCCTTGCCCAACCGAGACAAGGCGGCTCGGCAGATGATCGAGGCCTTTTGTTTGGAGCGAGGCTTGGCGCTGCAAGCGAGCATTGAGAGCAACAGTTTTGAGTTCTTGCGCCACTTGTTGACAGACGCGCAGACCATCACCTTTCAATTTGAAGGCGGGGTGCCCCCCGGTGACGAAACCATTCGACGTGTTGCCTTGGATGAGGAGGGCTTGGCGCTCGGCTTGTTGTCGCTGGCGTGTTTGGCCAGGCGCGAATTGCCCTCGGTTGCAGAGCGTTTTGCTGAGCATTTGGCGCTTTTGCTCGCTTGAAGCGAACGCTTCTGAAATCGTTTTACTCACACTTCATGACCTGCTCGAACGCAGTGGCTTTGCTTTGCACCAAACTCGAGCGCCGTGCATCAAGTTGGCGCAACTTGTAAGCATTTCGAGTGCGACAGGGCTGCAGAAAAAATCAAAGGCGTTGATTTCATTGGGAAAAGTCGTAGGCATGTCAATTGCTTGTATACAAGCATGAACACAAGGGGTTTGCATTGTGCTTCATGGCTTCATTTTTTTAATATCTTGATCAAAGGACTTTTATGGACCAACAAAAACTCAATCGTCGCCAGATCATGCAACTCGCTGCCAGTGCTGGCGTGGGTGTGGCAGGATCTTCTTTGGGCTTGTCAAGTTTTGCGGCAGATGCGCTCACGGTGGGTTTCATTTATGTGGGCCCGCGCGACGATTATGGCTACAACCAATCGCACGCTGAGGCGGCAGCCATCATCAAAGCCATGCCTGGCATGAAAGTGGTAGAAGAAGAGAATGTGCCTGAGACCCAAGCGGTGCAAAAGACCATGCAGGGCATGATTTCTCAAGATGGTGCGAGCTTGCTCTTTCCCACTTCATATGGCTATTTTGACCCCCATGTGTTGGCCCTGGCCGGGAAGAATCCCAGTGTGCGTTTTGCCCATTGCGGTGGTTTGTGGACAGCGGGCAAGCACCCCACCAATGCGGGCAGCTTTTTTGGCTACATCGATGAAGGTCAGTATTTGAACGGCGTGGTGGCAGGGCACATGTCCAAGTCCAAAAAAATTGGCTTCATTGCCGCCAAACCCATTCCCCAAGTTCTCAGAAACATCAATGCCTTCACCATGGGCGCGCGCTCAGTGGATCCCAAAATCACCTGCACCGTGATCTTCACGGGCGACTGGGCCATGCCAGTGAAAGAGGCCGAAGCCACCAACAGCTTGGCCGATCAAGGTATTGATGTGTTCACCATGCACGTCGATGGCCCCAAGGTGGTGGTGGAGACTGCCGCCAAGCGCGGCGCGATGGTCTGTGGCTACCATGCCAACCAGTCCAAGTTGGCGCCTCAGGCCTACCTCACCGGTGCAGAGTGGAATTGGTCAACCGCCTACAAGATCATCATCGATGCGGCCAAAGCTGGCAAACCCCATCCCAACTTCGTTCGTGGTGGACTCAAAGAGGGTTTCATCAAAACGTCAGCCTATGGCCCCAGTGTCAGCGCTGCCGCCAAAAAGCAAGCCGACAGCGTGAAGGCCCTCATGATGAGCGACAAGTTCGATATTTTTGCAGGCGAATTGAAGGACAACACAGGCAAAGTGGTGATCCCCAAAGGCAAGAGCTTCAAGCAAACCGATGTTGAACTCGAGAGCATGGGCTACTTGGTCGAAGGCGTCATTGGCAAGATTTAACGCTTCCATGTTGAGCGAGTGAGTTTCTGAGATCAATTCTCTTGGACAAACTTTCTCAGATCTCGCCTTGGTCAACACACAGACTCCCACTGCTCGCGCAGTGGGAGTGTTGGGTGAACCTTTCTTGGAACATTGATCTTGACTTCATGATGCATGGATGGGACTTTTGGTGCAAGCGCTTTTGTGCTCAAAGCCAGTGATTTTTGATGCTGGTGAGCCATTGCATTGCAAATGGTTTCTTTCTCGTTGTTCTTGGTTTCACTGGACGCATCGTTGTGTATGACCAGGTGGCCAGCGCTAAAAAGGATCGGTGTGAAAGAGTTTTGGATTTCTTGGCTCGAAGGTTTGATGCTTCCCATCCTCTCGGTGGCTTTGGGAGTGCTGGCCTTTGGACTCTTTGCTTGGTTCGGGGGGTACTCACCCGTGCAGGTGTGGGCGCTCCTCTTCAAGGGCGCCTTTGGTGATGCATTCTCTTGGCAAAACTCCCTGCAGCGCGCTGCCCCCCTCATCCTCACGGGCCTGTGTGTGGCCATTCCTGCGCAAGCGGGACTCATCGTGATTGGCGGCGAAGGCGCCCTGGTGGTGGGCGGCTTGGCCTGTGCGGCCTTGCCTGTCTTTGTGAATGTTCCAGGCGGCCTGCTCGGGACCGCCGAGATTTTGCTTGCGTCTTTTTTGGCCGGTGGAGCCTGGATTTCCTTGGTGGGCTTGATGCGCCAATTCAAAGGCGTGAACGAGACCATCAGCAGTTTACTGATGAGCTATATCGCCATCAATTTGTTCAAGTTTGTGGTGGAGGACTTGATGCGAGACCCCGCCAGTTTGAACAAACCCTCGACCAAGCCCTTGGCCGACTCTTTGCTCATCGGTGGCATGTGGGGCTATGACGTGCACTGGGGCCTCCTGTGGGGCTTGGTGTTGTGTGTCTTGGCCTATGTGTGGCTTTCTCTCAGCACCCATGGTTTCGCCACCCGAGTGGTGGGGGGCAACCCCAAAGCGGCGCAGTTGGTCGGTTTGCCCGTCAACACCTTGGTGGTCGTGGCCTGCGCACTCGGGGGTGGTTGTGCGGGTTTGGCCGGTGGTATTCAAGTCGCTGCTGTCCACACCGCCGCCAATGCCTCCTTGATCGAGGGCCTGGGCTACACCGGCATTTTGGTGAGTTTTGTGGCGCGTCATCAGCCTCTCGCCTTGATTCCAGTGGCCATTCTCTTGGGGGGCTTTGGCGCAGCGGGCAGCATGCTGCAGCGCCACTTGGGACTGCCCGATGCCTCGGTTCACGTGCTCTTGGGGCTTGTGTTGGTGATCACCTTGGCCAGTGAAGCGTTTCGTGGTCGCTTGGGTGTGGCCATTCTCAAGCGTGAAGCAGTGAGCGTTGTTTGA
>TBL_comb47_HYPODRAFT_10008714_pt1 | contig 10304 bp, 6 predicted proteins | sample TroBogypolimnion_40_FD_10682 | JGI IMG/M metagenome (IMG submission 10682)
TGCAATATATATCTTATTTACTATTGTTTATTACAGCACAATCTTTTTCTATGTGGGGACAATATGTTACTCTTCCTTATAAAAGTCTAACTTATTGGCAAGGATTTACAATGGCTATTAAGTACGCGTGGATAGATTGGTTTTTTATGACATTTGCTGTAGATATAGGACATCGATATAATCTCGTTACTCCCACGCAAGATACATTTTTACTCATTATACTTCAATTTACACTTGTTCTATTAATTAACCAATTTTATTTAAAACAAAAAGTATATAGAAGTGATATTGTCGCATTCGCAATTCTTTTAGTAGGATATGTCATAAGCTTCTTTAATGTTGTTTCTAAAATGTTAGGTATACCTGTTCCTAAAAAACTAGAGTCTGGATCTGAATCTAAACAACCAGACGAATCTAAACCACCAGAAAAAGCTAGTAAGAAAGTTAAGAGAATTAGAGCCATTAAACCTAAAAATGGGAAAAATAAAAATACTGATAAAACTACTGATAAAACTATTGATAATGATAAAAATAAAATTAATACAAATGATAGTATAGAACCGTTATAAATATTAATAAATATAATATAGTAATATATGTCACTATTATCTTTAGTAGATATTAAAACTATATTTCTTGGTTTAGGTTCTGGTGTATTGGGTGGAATTACTGGTTCATCTGGTACCGGAGTTATTACAGCAGGATTATTAATGCTAGGTATTGTTGATAATATGAAGACTGCCGCAGGAACTACTTTAGCAACCATTTTATTACCTCTATCTCTCGCGGCAGTCATCACTTATTATCAAAGAAAACAAGTAAATTTTAGAGCCGCATTAATACTTATTTTTACTATGTTCTTTGCTACTTGGTATGGTAGTTATCTAACGAAATATGTAACTAATCAATTTATACAATATCTTACAGCTGTTTATTTCTTATGTGTTACCATATTCTTCTTTTATAATGGATATTATGGAACTTTTGGGAATGAACACGACAAATAAGTAGTCACCTATTTATTTTAAATATCAAGTATATAATATGACAACTAATCATAAAAAATTAAAAAATGGAATTTCTTATGATTTAAATGGATGGAAATATATCTCTGTTAGAGGGAGTCCGAGAGAAAGGGGATATGCTCATGGGATATTCGTGGCAGAACAATTCAAAAAAGTTCAAGAAATGCTTATATTCGTATGCGATTTTGACTACGGATATCCTTGGTCTTTCTTTATCGAAGCTGGTGTGAAATTATTAAAACATACTATAAAAGAACATTTTGCCGAATTTTATGAAGAGATGGAAGGAGTAGCTGAAGGTATAAATGCTGCAAATGCTGGCGTTACAACCGATATTGATGAAATTCTTGCATGGAATAATTATTTTTTATTGACAGAATCTTGGTTCGCAAACAGAGAAGATGAATCTGGAAAGAAAATAGAGAGAAAAGGTGAAGGTGGGGGTGCTTCTGAAAGATGCTCTGCATTTATTGCGACCGGAGATTGGACTGCCGATGGTAAATTTATTGCAATTCATAATAACTTTAGTAATTTTTTAGATGGACAGTGGGCTTGTAATGTAATTGATATGAATTGTGAAAAGGGAAATAGAATATTATTTATGGGTTTTGTGGGATGGATTTGGTCGGGCACAGATTTTTGGATTTCATCATCTGGAATTTTTGGAACTGAAACCACAATTGGAGGATTTTTACCATTTGAAAATAAATGGCCTTTATCTTGTAGATTACGCAAAGCAATGCAATATGGCAATACATTAGATGATTATGTTGAAATATTATTAGATCATAATTCAGGTGATTACGCGAACACGTACCTATTGGCAGATACAAATACTAATGAAATTATGTCGTTGGAACTTGGATTAAAATATCATGAAGTAAAACGAACAAAAAACGGGTTTTTTATAGGTCATAACGCACCATATAATACACAAATAAGAAATCTTGAATGTGCAAATACCGGTTCTTTTAATATTGCTCGCCATAATTGTTCTCGTAGAGTAACATTAAATAAATTAATGGATAAATATAAAGGCAAAATCGATTTAGAAATTGCAAAACTTATACTTTCAGATCACTTTGATCCGTATTTAGAAAAGGATGACCATCCATGCAGTCGTAGCATATGCAGTCATTATTCGCTTAGTCCGCGTTATTATATGGCAGCAGATTCATCACGACCGGCTCCTTACCAAGCACGTGGAGCTATTGATGGTAACGTTATCAGTTATGATCTCGCAAAAAATATGTCATTTGAATTAAAATATGGTTCGTCATGTAATATTCCTTTTAATGCAGATGAATATTTCAAAAAACATCCACAATGGAATGATTACCAACCTTATATTTTTAGTAGACCTAATCAACCATATACATTATTTACTATAACAGATAATTATAAAAAATCAAATTATAAAACAAAACATAGACTTCATTCTGGAAATAAAACAAAGAAACTTAAGTCTATACATATTTTCAAATAAATTACCGGTAGTTTTATTGTATATTGAAATCAATTCTCTAAATTGATTTCAATTTTTATTTAATTTTAATCCGATGACGGACGTTTGTATAACCTATCGCGAGTTGTCATACGATTTGTCCTACCAGATGACGATGATTCTTTAGATCTTTCTCTAATTCCGGAAAGTCTAGGTATAAATTTACTGTTTATATAACGACTTCTTCTTGATGGATTGCCATGAACTCTATGACTAGAATGTCTTGTTGATTCTCTTGATCTATTACTTCCAACTCTCATACTACTTCCATTTTCATCTCTCACAGTTATAGATCCATTACGATCAAATGTATATGTTCTATTACCAGAATTAGATCTATGACTACCAGAATTAGATCTATGACTACCTGTTGTAGAATTAAATAACCTACTTAACATACCTCCTTTTCTTGTTTTCTTGTTTGCCATTTAATATAAATAAAGAAAACTAAATAAAGTTATGTATGTATATTAATAATAAATGGAAAAATTCAGAGATATATCTTGGAAATTAATAGATAAATATTTTGCCGACAATCCATATAATCTTGTCGAACATCATCTATCATCATTTGATGCATTTTTTAATACAGGTATTGTCTCTATCTTTAGAGAGAACAATCCAATCCGTTTCATAGAACCAGAAAATAAAGACGATCCATCTGCAACTAGAAACGAATGTCTTGTTTATCTAGGTGGAAAAGACGGTTCTAAACTCTATTTCGGAAAACCTATTATTTATGATGATATGTCAGCAGAAAAGAAATCTCATTATATGTATCCTAATGATGCACGGCTTCGAAATATGACCTATGGAATAACAGTTCATTTTGATGTCGTAGCAGAATCAATATATTATGTAGGAGACGAGAAAAAAACACATTCCTATACTAATCGTGCTTATTTAGGTAGGTTTCCTCTTATGACTCAATCCAATATGTGTATATTAAGAAACTTGCCTCCTGAAGTCAGGTTTAACGCAGGTGAATGTCGTAATGATTTCGGTGGTTACTTCATCATAGACGGTAAAGAAAAATCCATAGTTCCGCAAGAAAAATTCGCCGATAATATGATTAATACAAAGAAGTATAAAGTAGATACTAATATTTATAGTCATTCGGCGGATATTCGCTCTGTAAGTGAAGATCCGTCAAAACCAATTAGAACTACGTCTATTAAAATACTTGCTCCATCGGCTACTCTCTCCAACAATCAAATATTAGTAATGGTTCCTAATGTTAAAAAACCAGTTCCTTTATTCATTTTGATGAGAGCATTAGGGGTAGTTAGCGACAAGAATATAATAGAATATTGTTTATTGGATTTAAATAAAAATGCGAATTACGTTGATCTATTTATACCATCAATCCACGATGCGAATAAAGTATTCAATCAACAGACTGCTTTAGAATATATAGCTCTTTTCACAAAATACGGAACAATAACATACGTTCATAATATTTTAATGAATTTTTTCTTACCACATATAGGCGAAAATAATTATTTAGACAAGGCATATTTTGTCGGTTATATGGTAAATAAATTGATTCGGGTATTTAAGAATGACGAAAAACCAACAGATCGAGACAACTTTCGATTTAAACGAGTCGAAACAGATGGTTCTTTATTGTATGATTTGTTTCGAGAATATTATTTAATACAAAGGAGAGATATTGCTTTAAAAATAGATAGTGAATATTATTTCCACGCAGGTCAGTATAAAAACGAAGATTTTGTAGATCTCATTAGTGTTAATTTTCAAACATTTTTCAAAGAGAAAATAATAGAAACAGGATTCCGGAAGGCGTTTAAGGGAAATTGGGGAGCTACAGGAAAGACAAAGCGTGTTGGTATCGTTCAAGATATGAATCGTTTATCATGGTTTACATTTATCTCTCAACTAAGAAAAATAAACTTAGATTTAGATGCGAGTGCAAAGGTAACCGGTCCTCGTCTATTAAATTCATCACAGTGGGGTTATATTGATCCTATTGATACTCCAGATGGTGGAAATATTGGTCTTCATAAACATTTGGCAATAAGCACACATATTACTAGCGGATTTTCTTGTATTCCTTTAATAAAATGGCTTCGGGCAAAAACCCCTATTCGTATATTACAAGAATGTTATCCAGAATTATTGGGTAGTTTATCAAAAGTATTTGTAAATGGTATTTGGATTGGTGGTGTCGAAAATCCGTTAGAAATGATCGAATCTTTAAAATTATTTAGAAGAAATGGATTATTACCTATTTATACAAGTATCAGTTTTAATTATGAAAATAATGAGATTTTTATGTATACAGATGCTGGAAGATTAACTAGACCTATTTATTATTTATTTGAAGAAAAGGGTTATAATAAAAAATCTAGTTCAAACTCAAAAGGAGGTGATGGAACATCATCTTCCTCTAGTAGTGAAGATTCTTCTTCCTCTAGTTCATCAAGTTCCTCTAGTTCCTCTAGTTCAACAAGTTCCTCTAGTTCAACAAGTTCCTCTAGTTCTTCAGAATCTACTTCCACACCCTCTCCAAAAAGGAAATATGTTAAAAGAATTAATATTCCAAAGGAAATTAGTATTAATCGTTCGGATGTATTGAAAAAAATGAGTTCTATAACTTGGGAACAGATAGTTAGTGGTTTTAAAAAGGAGGATTCAGATTTCAATTATAAGAATAATATGATTTATGACGGATCTAAGTTTTATCCTAATATAGATACATTAAATGAATTATTGGGCGAATTAGAAAAAGATAAATCTTTGGTTGATTATGTGGATACCGCAGAAGAAGAAGGATTAATGATTGCTACATCATTAGATGATGTTAAGAAGAATAAATTTTATACACACGTTGAAATTGAACCTTCTCTTATGTTTGGTGTTATGGGGAATCAAATTTGTTTCCCTGAAAATAATCCAGTAACAAGAAATGCATTTTCGTGTGGTCAAAGTAAACAAGCGGTTTCAGTTTATCATTCTAATTATCAAATGCGTATGGATAAGATGGGGGTAGTATTAAATTATGGTCAAATTCCTTTAATAAAATCAAAATATACGGAATATTTCAATAACGAAGAGCAACCATATGGTGTTAATGGAATTGTCGCAATTATGTCTTATACAGGATATAATGTAGAAGATGCTATTCTAGTAAATGAAGGTTCACTTAAAAGAGGAATGTTCAATACAACTTATTATACCATGTACGAGACGAGAGAAGAAAGTGAAAGAGTTGGAGATTCAACAACAAATTCGGTTTTTGCGGATGTAATGAAAAAAGAAGTAAGCGGTCTTAAAGAAGGATATGATTATAGTTATCTAGATAAATGGGGTCTTGTAAAAGAAAATACCGCTTTAAATGAAAAAATTGTTATAATAGGTAAAGTATCTTCAAATTCCGAAAGTACAAAAATTAGTGATGCTTCCGTATTCACGAAAAAAGGACAATTGGGATTTGTTGATAAATCTTTTATTACCGAAGGAGAAGAAGGATTCCGATTAGCGAAAATACGAGTTAGAGAAGAACGCATACCATCAATAGGTGACAAAATGGCTTGTGCTTTACCTACTCAACAAGTATTAACTAATTTTGGATGGGTTCAAATGATTGATATTGATATTAAAAAACATAAATTAGCAACTCTTGATACCGATGGAAATATGTGTTATGAATTTCCAAAAAATTATTTTGTTTACGATTATACTGGTCCTATGCATAGTATGAAAAATAAACAGGTTGAATTTGTTGTTACCCCTAATCATAATATGTACGTGAAAAGACGAGATAAAAAGGATTATCAATTTATTCAATCTAAAGATATGTTTGGTAAAATGGTGCGATTTAAGAAAAATATGAAAAATGATTATCCTGATGAACCGACTATTATTTTTGATGGTAAAGAATATGATATGGATGATTGGCTTCAACTTTTAGGTATGTTTATTAGCGATGGTTCAACTAATGCAACAGCTGTATATTTATCTTGTTTTAAAGAAAGAAAAATTGCCTTTAATACTATGATTTTAAATAAACTCGGTTTAAAATATAGACACGATACAAAAAATGGATTTTTTAGCTTTTTAAAAAGCAATTATTATGATATTTTTGAACATTTAGATTCTCTTAGTGTTGGAGCATTTAATAAAAAACTTCCTGATTATGTTTGGAATTTATCCGAGAGACAAAGTCGTATATTAATGGAAGCATTACTTCAAGGTGATGGACATACATATAAAGATGGATTTTCAAGATACGGAACAATTTCTCATCAATTGGCTGATGATATTTCAAGACTTTGTCTCCATTGTGGATGGAGTGGAAATATTAAACCCGCCAATAGTGAAGAAGATATTGGGAATGTTGCTGGATATATTAGAGATAAAGATGGTATAAAACAACCAGTTATTACTCGTCATCTTTATTATAAAATTAGTATTATTAGAAAACAAAATGAGCCTTGGGTAAATAAAAAAGTAAATGAATCTAATGAGGAAAAATGGATTGATTATTCTGGAAAAGTTTATTGTGTGGAAATGCCTTCTTCAAATTTATATTATTCACGAGAAAGTTTTTTTTCCGCACCTATTATGATTGGAAACAGTCGCGTCGGGCAAAAAGGAACGATAGGTCTCGTTATTCCTGAAGAAGATATGCCTTTTACAGAAGATGGTATACGACCAGATTTGATAATAAACCCACATGCACTTCCATCTCGTATGACAATAGGTCAATTAGTCGAATCGTTATTAGGTAAGGTATGTGCTTCTTATGGAGGATTTGGAGATTGTACTGCATTTGCGAATAAAGGTCCAAATACAGAAGTATATGGGTCGGCGTTAGTAAAAGCAGGATTTCATTCAAGTGGAAATCAGGTAATGTATAATGGTATGAACGGACAGCAATTATATTCGGATATTTTTGTAGGTCCTACGTATTATATGCGTTTAAAACATATGGTAAAAGATAAGATTAATTTTAGAGCTCGTGGTCCAAATGCTATGCTAACAAGACAACCTGTTGGAGGACGAGCGAATGATGGTGGATTAGCAATTGGTTCTATGGAACGTGATGGTGTAATAGCTCATGGTGCTATGGGATTTCTAACAGAATCGTTTTTAGATAGGGCGGATGATTATTCTATGGCCATTTGTAATAAAACGGGATGTATTGCGATATATAATGAAACGTTGAATTTATTTATTAGTCCTTTTGCCGATGGTCCTATAAGATTTAAAGGGACAGTGGATAAAAAAATAAATATAGAAAATGTCAGTAAATTTGGAAGATCATTTAGTATTGTTAGAATTCCATATACTCTTAAATTAATGATACAAGAATTACAAGTAATGAATATACAAATGCGAATTATAACTGAAGATAATATTGATCAATTGATAAGTATGTCTTATTCAAATAATATAAATAAGTTATTGAATAATTCAAGTGATTTGGAAACTTTATTTAAAACATACAAAGCAACATTACAAGAGAAGATTAAAAAGGAGCGAGACATTACACTTAAAAATATGGTGGCACCGCTTAGATTGGAATTACCAGAAACAACAAATACAGGTTCTCTTGAATATGCGCCTGGTAGTCCTGCTTTTGTCCCTGAAAGTGTTCCCAAAGAATTGGAAGAATTGGAAGATCAAATTGAAGATTCGCCACAATTTAAACTGAATACTCCTGATATTAATTATAACGAAGAATTAAATAAAATTAAAAGTGGAAATCCTGAAATAAAAACTAAATTTGAAGCTTTATCTGAGAGAGATCAGCGTATGTTAATGAAAATGTTGAGCGAAAAGAGAATGAAAGATCAAAAAAAATTGGATCAATTTAAAAATGAAGAAAAGGTAGGTATATTAGAAACGGATGAAAATAAACCAAAATTGGAAGGACTTGAAATGGAACCTATTCAAGAGGGCACCGAAGAAAAAGAAAAAGAAACAGAAAAGGAAACTGATGGTGCCACTTCTATTTCAGATATAACTCCATTACAAGCAACAAGTGATGCTGGACAAGTAAAAGTAATATCGATAAAATAAATAATAATAATGAATAATAATAATGAATAATAATAATAATATTATGACATTTACCAAATTTTAATTTATTGTGAAATAAATATATATTTTTAAATAAAATTGAAGAAAATAATATAAAAGGATAATATGATATATATAAAGAATGGCAAGCAAAACTACAAGCAGTGGAATAATATCATTAATTTATAAATCAAGAAAAAATATTCTTGATTTAATGAAAAGGCAAGGGTACAATATAAACGAATATGATAATTTTAGTATTAATGAGGTGAATTCTATGACACAAAATAAGCAATTGGATATTTTATTGGAAAACGTCGATGAATCTGGTTTGAAAAAAAANATATATATTAGATATTATTTGGAAAAAACTATGAATCAAAAAATTATTGAAGATATAATAGATGATTTGTTCAATTTAGAGGAAACCCTTACAAAAAACGACACACTTTTTATAATTTGTAAAGAAGATAGTAATGAAACTATGGTAAATTTATTAAAACATATCTGGGAACAAGATAAAATATTTATAATTATTCAAGGAATCAAACGTCTTCAATTTAATATTTTAGATCATTCCTTTGTTCCTAGTCATAGAATATTAAATAAAGGCGAAATTATAACAGTTAAACAGAAATATAATATAAGCGACGAGTTTCAATTTCCTGATATATCTAGATTTGATCCAGTAGCACAAGCTATAGGAATTCGTCCCGGAGAAGTTTGTGAGATTATTCGTCCAAGTAAAACAGCCATTAGTGGATTTTATTATAGAATCTGTATCAACTAATACACCTTTACTAATTCATTTTACATTTTATTATAAAAGGTGTATTATATGACAAATAATATAGTAGATACATATAATGAAAAATTAGATACATTAACTAACCAATTTTATTCTACATTAGACGATTTTCGCAGTTCATTTATTTCATATCATAAAGATCAGTCTAATGAAGAGTTTAGACGTTTTTTTTATCAAAATACTTATATAGTGGATGGACTAATTAAAGATTCATTTATTTTAACAAACGATATTCAAAAAGAAACGGATAAAGTAAATAAACAAGTAAATGAATTGGATAAAGATATAAAAGAAGAAAAGGAAATAAATGAGGATCTGGTATTTAAAATTCAACAAATAAAAGGTTCAGGTAATAGTGCTACAATTATGAATAAAAATTCAAAAGAATTATATAAAGAACAATATATTCATAACTGGTCTATGTTTTTAGGAATTTTCTTTTTAATTTATGGAATATACTCAATATACCTTTAGAAAAGGTGTAGCCAAAGTAAACGGTAAGATTCGCTCTCTATTGCTTCAACTAAATTCAAATACTTACTCTTTGGTCTTCTCTCCGTGAATTTTTCAAGACCTTATTTTTAAAGAGAAAATATTATTTATAAATAATATTCTCAAACTTTTCATACTCTTCAAAAGAATTCACGGAATAACGACAGTAAACGGATCATATAAAAAGATAAATATAATTATTTGAACGAATCTTATCGTTTACTGTAGCTACACCTTTTACATAGCTTCTCGAAAATGTGTATTTATTATAAAGGTTGAATATATGGACGAAACTTCAACTTCAGACCAATTTAATTCTTCGTTATTAAAAATTCAATCTTTGGAAAACGAATTTACTTTATTAATGAAACAATATGAAGAAGCTCATTTGAATTATATTAATTCCTTAAATACTATTCCAAATACT
>TBL_comb47_HYPODRAFT_10008715_pt1 | contig 10304 bp, 11 predicted proteins | sample TroBogypolimnion_40_FD_10682 | JGI IMG/M metagenome (IMG submission 10682)
TCATGCTTTGCAGATGTATGATGCGATCGCCAATAAGCATGACCAGTTAACTAAAGAAGAGTATAGGATCCTAGAGTCTGGCAAAAGCGATTTACCCTTTGATACTATAAATGACAAAACGTACGGAGTTAAATCTGTTTTATTTCGAAAGACTTCTAATAAAATTCGCCTAACCGTATTTGACGGCGATCATGAAATGATCCCTGGAGCTGCTATTGAATGGCTACAAAAGCAACATTAAAAACCGTTGAGCTCAAGGATTATGTCATCCACGGCTTTTTCATATTTTTCTATGGCTGGATTAAGTACCTTCCTTCGCCAATTGGAGACTGGATTCGTTATCTATTTGTTCGCCCTTTTTTGGCTAGATCTGGAAGGCTGCGAATTTATGAGGGAGTTACTTTTTGGTACCCATATCGTATCAGTATTGGCAATAATGTATCCCTGAATGAGTGGGTTTATCTATCGGGTTTTGGCGTCCTAAACATAGGCAATAATGTGCGTATTGGTCACCGAGTATCTATTATCACATCTGATCACGTTTACGATGATTTGACCCAGCCAATTTATCAGCAGGGCTTAACTGCTCACTCAGTAAATATTGCTGATGATGTTTGGATTGGTTGCAATGCAACTATCTTAAAAGGTGTAAGTGTTGGAAAAGGTGCAATTATTGCTGCTGGTTCAGTGGTAACAAAAAGTGTCCCTGCATTTTCTGTTGTAGCAGGTGTTCCTGCAAAAATAATTACAAATAGAGATGCTGTTGGTATAAAGAGAGATTTGTGATTTTAGATAAAGGTCTAGCTTGCTCTGTTGTGGAGTTGTCTGCAAAACTAAGCTCGGCTTCAGACTATTCGCAATGGGATCAATTTGTTTACGAGCATCAAGGCAGCTATTGTCATCTCTCTGGGTGGCAGAAAATATTTGAAAAAACCTATGGACTAAGAACACTTTATCTCGGGGTCAAAAATTGTGGGGCCTTAGAAGGTATTTTTCCAGTCGCGGTCATATCAAGTCTATTCGGGACTAAAGCAGTATCCTTGCCGTTTAGTAATTATGGTGGGCTATTGGTAGCCAATCCCGCAAATCATCATCTGTTTACTCAACTAATTTTGTCTTATTTGCAGGTCAAAGGAATTAATTTTGTTGAAGTACGCGAAAGTCCCGGATCAGGAAGTTTTATTCTGGGTTCTGAAGTGACTTTTATGCTCAAGCTCCCCGAATGCGAAAATCAATTATGGAATGCAATCGGGGCTAAAGTGCGCAATCAAATTCGTAAAGCGCAACGTTCCAGTTTAGAGGTAAGCTGGGATCGCAACCATTCTTATGAGTTGTATGAACTGTATGCTAATAATATGGGGCGTCTAGGAACCCCTGTGCATTCTCATAAATTTATTGAAGAAATACTATCAGTTTTTGATAAAAGAGCTGATATTTTAACGATTCGCATTGATAAACGTGCAATTGCGGCAATGTTGGTTCTAAAACATGGCGATACATGGATAGGTCCTATTGCAGCGAGTCGGACTGAATTTAGTCATCTGAACCCAAATATGTTGCTATATTGGGAGGGGCTCCGCCAGGCAACCTTAGCAAGGGCAGTCAATTTCGATTTTGGCCGCAGCAAATACAAATCTGGAACTTATAATTTCAAAAAACAGTGGGGGGCAATAGAAATTCCACTCGATTATCATAGCTACAAGAAGGGGGTTAGAGTTCAGTCTGCCTCAACTGATTTATATCGGAGTGACAAAGCCGCTATCTTTGCTCGTTGCTGGGCATGCCTTCCAGGAAGTGTACAAAATTGGTTAGGGCCTAAAATTCGTCCTTATATCCCATGAATAATTTCAATTACCACTTACTTACTTTTGATGTGGAGCATTGGTATGAAGGCTATCGTTATCGCAATTTAGACGGTTGGGAAAATGTTTCCCCCAGAGATCACATAATAGTTGAGCGACTATTTGACTTGCTAGGAAAGTATGATCAAAAAGCGACATTTTTCTTTACTGGACGATTTGCTCGAGAATTTCCAAGATTGGTCAAGCAGTGTGTGGATTTTGGTCATGAAGTTGCATCGCACTCGGATCAGCATTGCGTGATCTATCGCATGAAAGGCGATGTTGAATTCCGCCGTGATTTAAGGGCTTCCTTGGATACCTTGTCTGATATAACGGGAAGAGCGGTGTTGGGTTACAGAGCGCCAAAATGGTCCCTTACAGTAGACAATCAATATTGGGTGTTTGAGGCTCTCGCAGAAGCTGGTTTAATTTATGACAGTAGTTTCTTTCCAACGCTTGGTAGTGAAAAGTTTCGCCGAGAGGGAAAGCCGCTGAGGATAAATTTACCCAACAACCACTCCTTAATTGAAATTCCAGCTTCCGGGTACAGGATTGGACCGCTCACGATCCCCGTGGCCGGAGGATTATATTTTCGGACATTTCCTGCCTGGGCTGTCTTTGCTATGCTGGCACAAAAAAAAATTGATGGTGGATATGGCATGTTGTACGTACACCCCTATGACTTAGATGACAGCAATCTTTCTGTTAAAAGTGGAGGATTATTCTTTAAATTTTTTCGTTCCTACGGTGTAGCGGGGGCCTGGAAAAAACTGGAGCACATCATTTCAGAACATCGGTTTACTAGTATTGAAAAAAGTCTACCATTCCTGCCTATAGAGGCTAAATTAGATCTTAGGAGGGCTGTATGAGTGAATTAGTTATCGCAGTCTTAGGGCTGGGCTACGTTGGGCTGCCGCTTGCAATCGAGTTTGGAAAAAAGTATCGAACATTTGGGCTGGACCTATCTCTTGAAAAAGTCACTGCATATCAAAACTCAATTGATCCCACAGGCGAAATTAGTGAGTTTGATTTTAAGTCTGCGTCTCAATTGACTTTTGGGATTGACCCAGCAGTTCTTTCGCAGGCGGATGTGATTATTATTGCGGTGCCTACGCCTGTTGATATCGCTCATAAGCCTGACTTTTCAGCCCTGATCAGCGCATCTACTACTGTTGGCAAGTACATGAAACAGAGTGTAATTGTTGTATACGAGTCTACGGTTTATCCAGGAGCGACTGAAGAAGTTTGTATTCCACTGCTTGAAAAAAATTCACAAAAAAAATGGAAGATTGATTTTAATGTTGGATACTCACCGGAGCGTGTTAATCCTGGAGATAAAGACCATACTATTAAAAAAATAGTCAAAGTAGTTTCCGGCGATAATGAAAATACATTGCAAGTACTAAGTGATTTATATGGTTCAATAATTGATGCTGGGGTATATCGAGCTAGCTCTATTAAAGTGGCCGAAGCAGCTAAGGTGATTGAAAATACTCAGCGTGATTTAAATATTGCCTTGATGAATGAGTTATCAATCATATTTGACCGAATAGGTATCGACACGAAGGAGGTGCTTGATGCTGCTGCTACTAAGTGGAATTTTCTTTCATTTAAGCCCGGACTGGTCGGTGGCCACTGTATCGGTGTTGATCCTTATTACCTAACCCATAAGGCTAAAATGATTGGATATCATCCTCAAGTTATCTTATCGGGTCGTCGAATTAATGATGGTATGGCAGCCTATCTTGCTCAACAAACTATTAAGAAAATTACCGATAGCAACACTCCAATTAAGATTAGCAAAATCATTGTTCTGGGGATAGCCTTTAAAGAAAACTGCATGGATTTACGTAATTCTGGATCGGCAGTAATGATTAAAGAATTGCAAGCATTTGGGTGCAATGTTTATGTACATGATCCTATGGCCGATAGTAATCATGCGATCAATGAATATGGGGTTACTTTGATGGGTTGGGATAACTTGCCAGATGAAGTCGATGCAGTGATCGCGGCAGTGCCGCATTCCGGATATTTAGAGAAGCCTATAAATCAGATATTGAGTCTATTAAAGCCAGATGGCATCTTTATTGATGTGAAGTCAATGTTTCCAGTGGAGGCTATCCGAGCTTTGGGTTATCGGATTTGGCGTTTATGAATACAAATGCTTATGAAGAGGTAAAAGATTTTTTGATGGCTAAGCCGCATACTTGGCTTATTACTGGGGTTGCTGGATTTATTGGAAGTAACTTACTTGAAATACTCTTAAGTCTCAATCAACGTGTAATAGGCTTAGATAATTTTTCGACGGGTAATAAAAAAAATCTTGAGCAGGTTCGAACATTGGTCCCAAATAGTTGGAGATTATTTACTCTCATAGAGGGTGATATTCGTTCGCTACAGGATTGCTTGCAAGCAACTGCTGGGGTCGATTTTGTGTTGCACCAAGCCGCACTTGGCTCTGTGCCAAGGTCATTGGAAGACCCTATTATGACAAATCAAGTGAACATAGACGGCTTTCTCAATATGTTGGTTGCCGCCCGAGATTTAAATGTTAAACGATTTATTTATGCAGCATCAAGCTCAACCTATGGAGACCACCCCAGCCTGCCAAAAGTTGAAAATCACATTGGAAAGCCACTTTCACCTTATGCCGTGACTAAGTATGTTAATGAGCTTTATGCAGATATCTTTTCTCATGCCTATGAATTAGAAACTATTGGCCTGCGCTACTTTAATGTTTTTGGTGCCAGACAAAGTCCGAATGGACCATATGCTGCTGTGGTACCAAAATGGATTTCGTCAATGATGATGGGTGAGCAAATTTGGATTAATGGGGACGGTAGAACAAGTCGCGATTTTTGTTACATTGCTAATGTTGTGCAAGCAAATTTATTGGCTGCAACATGTGCTAAAAAAAATGCAATTGGCGAAGTTTTTAATATTGCTATAGGCGAACAGACTACTCTTGTGGAATTATTTGAAATTCTTCGCTCTTATATGAGCGAAGAATTTCCTCACTTGTCTAGTATTTCACCGTCATATCGAGATTTCCGACCTGGTGATATTCGTCACTCACTGGCTAGCATTGAAAAAGCAAAAAATCTTCTAGGTTATAAGCCTACTCATTGTGTAAAAGAGGGTATTGCTGAGGCGCTAGGTTGGTACATTAAAAATACGAATATATAATAGTTTTAATTCATGGTTAAGGCGGGATCCAATTGGTGATAGAAAAATTAATTTGAAAAATCTGATCACCAATGACTAGCCCTTTAGTAACTGTAGTAGTGCCCTCTTTTAATCAAGGTCAATTTCTTGATCAAGCCTTGGCATCAATTTTTATACAGGAAATTCCAATAGAAGTTTTTGTAATGGATGGTGGCTCCACTGATAATTCTATTGAGGTTATTGATAAATGGAGTAATTTCTTGGCTGGTTGGCGAAGTCATTCTGATGACGGTCAAGCATCTGCAATAAATGAAGGCATTTCATTAGGCGGTGCCCCTTATGTGTGCTGGCTTAACAGCGATGATTGGTTCTTACCAAATGGTCTAATTAATTTGGTAAAACAATTAGAGAAATTCAATAGTGTTCCTGCAGTATATGGCAAAGCTTGGAACTTCATAGAAGGTGTCGGCAAATTTACCGAGGTTAAGGTGGAGCCCTTTTCTGAGAATCGTTTGGCGCTCAGATGCATTATTTCTCAGCCAGCGACCCTAATTAGGAGATCGGCGTGGAATATTGTGGGTGGTTTAGATAAAAATATGCAGATGGCAATGGATTATGACTTATGGTGGCGTTTATATAGAGAACTTGGTCCACTGGAATTTTTTAATGATTTTGTGGCAGTAAACCGAGACCATAAAAATACTAAGACAAATTTATGTCGCAAACTTCATTACAAAGAAGCAATTTCGACGGTTCGCAGGCATTACGGTAGTCTTCCATGGAAATGGTGGTTAGCACAACCTTATTCTGTTTTCATTCGAAGTTTGATTAGGTGATTAAAGTACTTCACCTTTATAAGTCATATCTACCCGATTCAAAAGGTGGGGTGGAGCAGGTTATTTTCCAGTTGGCATCTAAATCAAGTGATTATGGTGTGGATGCAACCGTTTTGTCTTTGAGTAGAAACAAAGCACAAGAAATTTCTTTTTTACCTGGTCATACTGCACATAGGGCTAAGCAATTATTTGAAATTCAATCCTGTGGATTTTCATTTTTATTTATTTTGAAATTTATAGCTCTTGCCAAAGATGTGGATATTATTCATTGCCACTTCCCTTGGCCATTTATGGATCTTGCATTATTAGTATCTCGCTGTAAAAAACCAATTGTGTTAACTTATCATTCAGATATTATTCGGCAAAAATGGCTCCTTCGATTTTACAGGCCGTTAAAAAAATGGCTCCTAAAAAAATCTATTCGAATTGTCTCAACATCGCCTAATTATGTTGCTACGAGTGAGGTTTTGAAAAGCCACCATAGAAAAGTTGAAATAATACCAATTGGCATTGATGAAAGCACTTATCCAGTTTCGGATGTATCTCTAGAAGAATATTGGGGCAGCAGGTTAGGTAAGAGGTTCTATTTATTTGTTGGCGTTCTTAGATACTATAAGGGCTTAGAGATTCTTTTAGAGGCGTTGGCGATTAAAGAATTTCCAGTTGTAATTGTAGGATCTGGACCTATGGAGCAGGCTTTGCGTAGTCAAGCTATTAAGCTTAATTTAAAAAAAATAATATTTTTAGGATACCTATCGGATGAAGATAAGGTGGCGCTATTAAAAATATCATACGGAATCCTTTTTCCATCTCATCTTCGTTCGGAGGCATTTGGAGTTACATTGCTAGAGGGGGCAATGTTTGCAAAGCCATTGATTTCAAGTGAAATTGGTACTGGAACTTCATACATAAACATCAACGGTGAGACTGGTTTAGTTATTGAGAGCTCCAATCCGCAGGCCTTACAGGAGGCAATGAATTTTTTGTGGGAAAACCAAAAAATTGCAGACAAAATGGGTCAGAACGCTCGCACTCGGTATTTAGAGTTTTTTACTGGAGACAAAATGACTCAAGCCTATTCAGATCTTTATAGTCAAATCTTTCAAATGCAAATTAATAAATAATGTAATTTAAAAGAACTTAGACATCAATATTTACATGGGTAGCAATAATTACATGCTAGGGAACTAGACTCAAAAATAAATATTCAAAGAAGATTATTAAGTGGACTACACCTTGCAATAGGGTGGTTCTCCCGATGGCTAATGTTAGGCCGCCAATGAAGAAGGTTAGGTACATGAGCGTCATATTGAGGTCGCTAATACCTAAGCTCAGTGGTAGGTTGAAAAAGATGGCAATGGCAGCAATAGTTGGAATGGATAAGCCAATACTAGCTAATGCTGATCCTAGCGCTAGGTTCAAGCTACTTTGTAGGCGATTCGCTTTAGCGGCTCTTACTGCTGCAAAGCCCTCTGGCAGAAGTACCAACATCGCAATTGCAATTCCTACGATGGTTTTGGGTGCTCCAGCAGCTTTTACGCCTGCCTCAATTGCGGGGCTGAGTAATTCGGCTAGGCCCACAACGACAATGAGTGAAACGATCAGTAATGCAACGCTAACTGCTGTTTTGAGATTGCTCGGTTTAGGCGCATGAAAGTTGATATCGTTTTTCTTATCTTCGACTTTAGGAAGATAGTAGTCACGGTGGCTTACTGTTTGGAAGAATAGAAAGGCGGCGTAGAGGGCGAATGAAGCTATTCCTGCAAATGCCAATTGACTCTTAGTAAAGTCGGGTCCTGGTGTGCTGATGGTCACAATCGGCATGACCAGAATGAAGGTGGCAAGAGCGGTCAATACTGCTAGCGCTGAATTAGTGCCCTCATTTCGAAAAGACATTTCATGGTGGTGAAGGCCGCCAATAAAAATACACAATCCAATGACACCATTCATCACAATCATCACAGTTGCAAAGACGGCATCCCTGGCAATAAATTGAGAGCCATCATGGCCAGTTAGCATCATCGAGATGATTAAAGAAACCTCAATAATGGTGACGCTAATTGCAAGTACCAGGGCTCCATAAGGCTCTCCTGTTTTATGAGCCACTACTTCGGCATGGTGAACGGCTAAAAGTACTCCACCAATCAGTAGAATTGCCATGAGAGCGATAAACCATGTTTGGGTAGCTAGGGAATGAAGGAGTTCCATGAATTGGCCTTATCTTGTTAATGCAAATATACTTTTGTGAAATTAAGGTTAAGCTTGCAGTCTAGATTCATTACGAGAGTTCCTTATTGGAGTTTATAGGTATTTATGAAGGCAATCATCCTTTTTGGTCATGGTGCGCGAGATGCTCGTTGGCGCGAACCTTTTGATCGGCTCGCTGATCTATGGCGTGCGCAACATGTTGGTTTGCCAGTCGAGCTTGCATTTTTGGAAATGATGCAGCCCTCATTAGATGAGGCGGTCTCGTCCTTAGCCAATTTAGGCGCCACTCAGATCACTGTAGTGCCAGTTTTTTTTGGTCAAGGCGGCCATTTGCGCAATGATTTCCCGGTTCTATTAGATGCTTGCCGAGAAAAATTTCCCCAAATAAGTTTAAGCGCGACGCCTGCCGTTGGTGAAGATTTGGCAGTCTTGCAGGCGATTGTTGATTTCGGGGCTAGGGCTCTCTGAATCTTTAGCCTTCAATATTGATTGATCCCTTAGCGCCTCACCCACCATAATCAAGGCCGGTGAGTTGCTGTCAAACCAATCATTTGCTTGACCCGCAGCCAATTCTGCAAGAGTGCTGCTCCATAGTCGTTCGCGCATTGTGCTGACTGCTTCTAAAATCTGTACTGGAGTATCACTGTGATGATTGGTATTTAGTTCAATGAGTTGCTTGGCAATTTTGGCTGTATCTTTGCGTCCCATGTAATACACCAAGGTATCAGCCTGAGGATGTTGGATTGGACTCCTAGATATTTTTGTTTGACTCTTTGCTGTATTTTCTGTAGCTTGGGCCAAAGTAATAAAGGCTACACTTCTTGAGATACCACGCAGTGTTAACGATTGCTGCAGGCTTGCTGCGCCGGCTAGTGCAGCGGTGATACCTGGAATCACTTCAACAGCAATTCCTGCATTCTTTAGGGCTTGCAATTCTTCATCAGCTCTGCCAAAGAGCATGGGGTCGCCACCCTTTAATCTAACTACCGTTGGGTATTGCTTGGCCGCATCGACTAAGCGCTTATTAATAAAGTGTTGAGCAGAAGAGAGTTTCCCGCAGCGTTTACCAATAGCCACTTTAATGGCTTTGGGACAAAGATCGAGCATCTCTGATTCAACTAATGCATCATGAAAAACAATATCTGCTTGCGCCAAAAGCTTGGCACCCCGGACCGTAATGAGATCGGCAGCCCCAGGGCCGGCACCAACCAAATAAACTTTTCCGGGAGTATTGTTGTTCATGAGATTGTTGTGAGCTGTGCTTAGGCTTCTAGCAAAGTTCTTTTGCCACGCCAGCTATTTTGAGTTGTTACTGAGAATAGATTGAATTGCTCAAGGCCTACTGTTAGATCTTGGTCTGGACGCAATTCAAAAGCGTCAAAGCCAACACGGGCACCCTGGAGTAATTGATCAATCAGTACATCACCAATCGCGCGCACTTCGTTTTGCCAATTAAAACGCTGACGCAATAAGGCAGCGGTACTAAAACTTCTACCATCTCTAAAAATAGGGAAGTGTGCTGCTACTACTGGCCATATTTTTTTGCCTGCTTCGATGATCTCAGCATGCTCTAGGATGTCATCATCAGTGGCAAACCACACACCGATTTCGCCTTTGTTGGCACGTTCTATGATGTCGGTGTTCTGATAATGGCCGCTGTAATGACTGCGCCACCAATGAAATGGCACCAATAGTTTATTAAGTCCATGCTTTAATTCGGGGGTATTGAATGGTGCACCTTCATCACCTTCGCCATCCCATACTTGCCATTCATTGACTACGAGGCTGACTTGCCCATCTTTAGGGAATCGAATAATTTTCTTGTTCATCATTAACTCGCAGCACTTTCTTTTTTCTGAGCATTTTGATAAGCAGATTCTTTGAAAGGCGTCACACCAATTCTGCGATACGCGCCGATAAAGGATTCATCTTCCGTGCGCTGCGCTACATAGGTATTGATGATATTGGTGATCACATCCGGAATCTCATCGGCATAAAAAGAAGGCCCAATGACTTTGCCAATGGCGGCATCATTGCTTTGCTCACCACCCAAGGTAATTTGATACCACTCTTCACCATCCTTATCGACACCTAACACGCCAATATTGCCAACGTGATGGTGACCACAAGAGTTAATGCAGCCAGAGATATTTAAACTGATATCACCTAGATCAAATAAGTAATCTAAGTTATCAAAACGCTCCTGAATGGCCTTAGCAATGGGTAAAGACTTTGCATTGGCTAAAGAACAGAA
>TBL_comb47_HYPODRAFT_10008719_pt1 | contig 10301 bp, 16 predicted proteins | sample TroBogypolimnion_40_FD_10682 | JGI IMG/M metagenome (IMG submission 10682)
CCAATTTTCCCCCATCCAGTAGAGGTGATCGTCGGACAGCTTGACGCGCATTTCGCCATGATCTTCGTGGGTGGCGAGGTGAACCACATTGAACTTAGACATCGTCAAACCCCGTCAGGCAACGCTGCTCCCATTTTTCCGCCGCATAAACCGGGTTCTTGTCCCATGCCTGTATATCAGAGCCGGTGCAATCATCGTTATCGCACCAGATGGCATAGCCGCCGCAGAACGAGGGGTTGATCATAGGTTCGCTGCCGCAGACCGGGCAAACGTGAAAGTTGGTTTTCATAACTGTTTCCTCAATGGCGGTCATAATTGACCGTAAGCGTGTTATGGAACAATCCGTTCCATTTGACAATGGAGGTGGCACAAAAAATTAGGGCCCCCGAAGGGGCCCTGTAGGGGTTAGTCGAGGCGGCTGCCCGCGTGGCACTTGATCCCTGCCTCCTGCAGGACCTTGGCGTAGGCCCGCGCGTAAGCCTCCTTCCGTTCCATGCTTTGGTTAAATTCATGGCAGGAAATCTGAAGGCCGGTGGGGTAGCTTTCGCGGGCCAGCCGGTTCTTCTTGGCCCAGCGGCCAAAGGTGGTATTCCCGGCAAACCAAACCCAAGCGAATCCGCAGGGGCCCTCCAGCTCGCAATAGACCTCCGCACCGGCCTTAGGGCGGCCCCAGATGTCGGCCTCGACAAGGTGCATAGGGGTGGGACGAACGGCGCTGCCAGCGGCCATACCGGCTTCGTGGGCGGCGGAAACGAGGTTTGTGTAGTCCATGTCAAACTCCTGTTGTGGCGGTCACAATCAACCGTGGGCGTCTTATGGAACATTACGTTCCCTATGTCAAACGGGGTAGGCATAAAAATTTAGGGGCCCCGGAGGGCCCCTGTTTTAGAAATTGTAATCGTAGAACTTCTGGGGTTCAGGTGCCAAGGCATACCGGCCACCCCACTTGTCGAACCAGTATCCGGCCTTGCGCTTGGCCTTGGACAGGCGCAGGCGGATGACCGGGGCCTCGGGGTCTGGGGTAATGATCCACTCCTGCTCGTCCTGACGGCTACAGTGGCCCACAAAGCCTCCGGGAGCGAACCCAAGGTTATTTTCGGGGTTGGCCCGGACGGCGTTCATGCGGCGGACCTCGATGGTCTGAGGGCTGACGTGGCGGATGACCTCGAAGGGATCGACATCGCTATATCCGAGGTGATTGGCGTAGTTCATGATGATCTCCTGTGAATGGCTGGGGGCCGAAGCCCCCGCCGGGTTTAAGCAGCGATTGCGTGAGAATGCTTGGTGGCTTCGACCACTTCGCTCATTTTGCGGTCGGCGGCGGCATCAACCGCTTCGATTTTCCGGGCCTTCAGGGCCTTGCGGACGGCAGGAGTGTCGAGAGTGGTGCGCTGCAATGCTTCGATCTCGATGGCCTCGAAGCCCACGGCTTTCAAACTGTCTTCGGTGAAAGTCAGGGTTTCTTTCAGGCCCAGCTCGACGGTGTAGCCAGTGCCGACCAGCACCGGCTTACCATGCTGAATTACGGCCTTACGGGCATTGTCATAGGCCTTCTTGGCGGCTTCAAGAGCGTCGTAAGCGGCACCGAAATCGTCGGCCAATTTAACTTCAACATTCATGGGTCTATCTCCTAGTTGGCGGTCACAAGCAACCGTGATTTGGTTTATATTGGAACAATATGTTCCCTGTCAACAGGTGGAAGGGGGGTCACAGCCCCCACTTCTGACGGCAGATCGGGCCGATGCCCAGATCAATGCTTTCCTGCTTTGTCAGCGTCTTGCCACAGCAAGAGCATTGGCCTGTCTCCTTGCCGTGGGCGATGGCAGCGGCCAGCGGATCAGCCGCCACAGACAACACCAGAGCCTCGGTGGCGGCGTCGCAGTCACGGCCCTTCAAGAACTTGCCGCCCATGATCTTGCCGAAGTAGGGCGCTTCGTAGGCCTTGCCGCCCTTGACGTAGAGTGCGCCCGCGTTGGCGGTGTGAGCCTTGGCCGGGTAGATCACCATCGAACCGATGAAGAGCGCGGGGCTCTTCTTGCCCGACGCGCGGGCTGCTGCGAAGGCGGCTTCAATCTTGGTCATGTCGATCACCGGGGCGGCATCGACGGCGGCGGTGCGCTCGGCCTGACGGGCTACAGAGCGGGCGATGCAGCGGTTGGCGGCGGCAAGCTGGTTTTCGGTCAGGTGACCGTACTTGGCGACGGCCAGACCCATTGACTGGGCGAAGTCAAACGTGGGGTTCGCCTGTATCCATGCCCAGACTTCGGGCTGGGACTGCTGGAAGCTTTCCAGATTGGCGTCGAACTGGGCGATCTTCCGGCTGGCAGCCTGTTCGCGCTTGGCGGCGCGGTCAGCGGCGTTGGTCTTGAAGAACCGCTCGCCCTTGCCCTTGCACTTGAAGCACTGGCCGACCACGCGACCGGACCAGCTTGTGAACTGGCCGGTGCCGCTGCAAGCCTTGCACTTTTCGGCGTAGGAAGTGGTGAAGGCGCTGTTCATCGACGGGGCGGTGGGATGGGCGGAAGACGCCGGATTAACCGGCTTGCGGGCCACCGGGGCGCTGGAAGCATCAGAACCGAAATCGTCTTCAAAGTTGTCAGCAAAGGATTTCATTGGCGTTCTCCGTTAGCGGCCATAATCGGCCTGTGATTTGGAATATAGGGTACATTCCGTTCCCTTTGCAAACAAATAATAGGGGTCTGGCAAATTATTCTCGCTTGCTACCGGCCCCAAACCGGACCATAATTCCGCTTGTCGTGGCCGATTTGGCCGCCTTAACAGGAGAAAGTGTATGGAAATCAAAGAGTTACCCAAGATCAAGCTGTTGGAAGTTCCGACGCTTGTTCGGTGCCGGTGCGGGTGCAGTTTGCCCAAGGGCTCGACGGCCCGGTGGGAGCCCAAGTCAAATTTTGGGCCCGGATATTGGTACGATTGCGCAGCTTGCAGAGCCCGGCCATGAGCAGAAACTGGGGCATCCGGCCAAACTGCTACATCNNCCCGGTNNGGAGCCGGAGGAACAAATTCTGGGATTTTGTANGCCTCATTTGCGGGGTTATCATGCTNGGCACGTTTATCGCATCCATGTTGGCGCTGGCTGCTATTTTGCAGGAGTTTCTCGGATGAAAATTGAAGACCCGCGCGAATTTCTGGCCGACCTCAGGGACGGTGTAACGCTTGAGGAGTATGTGGATCGGGTGTGGAGGCTCCGCTACCCGGGACCGGAACCGAAGGCATCAAACGGCTGGCCGTACAAGTCTGCGGCGCAAAGCGAGCTACCTGACAAAGTTAGGAAAATCAGGCCATGAAACCAGACATCCTAACGGCCATAATCTACATCGTGGTGATCAGCACCCTGTCGCTGGTCATGGTGGCCGTGATCGGCGTCCTTCTTGCAGGTCTGTTCGACCCCAGAGTGGACAACACCAAGATATTTGAAACCCTGTCCCCAGCCTTCCAGACCATAGTCGGCGCATTTGTCGGCGTTCTGGGTGGCCGGGCAATGGTCAAGAAAGACCCCCAATGATCACAGCAATCGGCATTTTTATTTGCGGCGCAGCAGTGGGGCTGCTCATCTCGGTCGCCATCGAACTCACCCTTCTGTCTAAGAAAATGGCAGAAATACGGGCCCTAAAAACCGAGCGGGACAAACTCTTGGAAATCATACGCACGAACAGGAACCCCCCAATCAGGGTGGAGCATATTTCTGCCGCCACAGCCCCTAATATGGTCCGGTGGGTCAAACTCGTTACGGGAGACACACTGTGACCCCCAAGGAGTTTAAAGCCCTGCGCTACGAGCTCGGCATGTCTCAAAACGAGATGGCTCGTCTCCTAGGCGTCCGGGCCTCAAGAACAATCCGCAAGTGGGAACAGGGAGACCTAGACATCGCTGGGTCCGCCATCATCCTCATGAGCTTTTACAAGTTGTTCCCAAATCTGCTAGAGTTGGCTCCGACATTCTGGAAACCAGAGACATTCCATGCCGAAGAAGAAACCGCAGCCTGACAAGCCCGCTGACAAGCCCGTCATGGGCAGGCCAACCCTCTATGACCCATCCATCAATCCTAAGATCGAGGAGTGGATGGCTCAGGGCTACTCCCTTGAATCTGCTGCAATAAAGGAGGGTATCGGCCCCAGAACAGTCTGGGGTTGGCTCAAGGTCCATGATGACTTTTCGCAGGCCGTGGAGAGGGGTCGTGTAAAATCATCGGCTTGGTGGGAGGCAAAGCTCCTAGAGCATGCCTCCGGGGGCGGTAATAGCGCCCTGATCCAGTTCGGACTGCGCAACCGCAGCAAATCTGCGTCCGGCTGGAACCATGACACCCAGAAGGTTGAGCACAGCGGCCCAAACGGCGGCCCAATCCAGACTGAGACCAAGAAGATATTGGACGTCACAAAGCTCTCGCCTGAAGACCTAGAGGCTTTGGAAGGCATCCTGACCCAGTTGGATGAGGGTGGGGAGTGAGGCCGATCTACGAGACCGCCGCAGACTTGACCAACGAGTATGAGGTCAGAAATTGTCTGGCCGCTCGCTGGGAATCCCGTGCGGAGAAGCTGGAGCCGCTCCACCCCTATGACTGTGCCTTCTACACGAAGCACGGCGTCCTGTGGGGTTATGCTGAGATCAAGTGCCGGAACGCCTCCTACGCGACATACAGGATCAGCCTTCAGAAGTGGCGGCGGATGCTGGAGTTCTCCCGGCGGACAGGCATCCCGGGCTGTCTGGTGGTCCGGTGGCCGGTGGATGGCGTCATGAAGCTAATGCTGACTTCTGTGCTGCCACGGCCCTACGGTATCGTCACTGGCGGTAGGCAAGACCGTGGCGATCCTTCGGACATTGAGGAAATGGTCGAGATACCGATGGCGGAGTTCCACGAATTAAACCCCGCCGTAAATGTTTCACATGAAACAATTTGACTTTTACCTGTTCGAGGAACGGGCGGCGATCATGGAATATGACGGCGGCCTGTCTCGGACCGAGGCCGAAGACCGAGCTGCTAGGGCTCAGGGCGTCACCCTAAAGTGGGTGCGCGAACACTACGGAGATTTGATGCCAAACTTCACTAAGGATCAACAATGACCCTAGAGGAAATGCAGGCTATTTTTGTTCCGGCCATTCAGAAGTTTGTGAACGCAAGGCAGGGCATGCTCACCCCGGTTGAAGAGGCTAGATCGGTAGTGAGGCTTGATGACATCCTGCACATGCTTTTTATGTCCTGCGCCGGGTTCGACAAAAGGATCAAGCGGAAAGAAGAATCTGACAGGGCTTGGGCAGGGATATAATGAATACCTGCTTCAACAAAAAGCTTTAAAGCAACAGGAGCAGAAAGCGCGGGATTTACGCGATGCCGCTATATGGCGGGCATGCAAACAGGGTAAGAGTTACAAAGAAATAGCTGTAGAATTTAGGGTATCTGTAGAAATCGTCAGGCAAGTTAGTTTTAAGGCTGACCGAAAAATTCAACAGTTTATCAAGACCGACAAAATGACAGAATTTGTCCGCGTTGCTCTGGATGGTGCAATGCTCGAATTTGGCGGCAATAACAAATTGACGAGCATAAAGTTCCCGGAAATTCCCTGAAATCATTTGCCGACAAATTAAATCAAAAGCCCCGCTGGTAATTAAACCAACGGGGCTTGAGTTAAACGCTGCAAAGCGTTATTTTAGATTGCTTGGTCGAGTTGGCGCTCACCAGCAAGGCCGTCTAGGTTAGTAGACCGACATAGATACGTTAGCATTTCTCTAATGTCGTCTCAACACATTCGACCTTCCAACACTGCCGCAACAGAGGAAGGTAATCATGAGCAGTATCAAACACATACTTGATAGTCTCAACGAGGCAGAGGCCATCAAGAAAGAAAATGCAGCCCTCAAAGCAGCTCTCGCAGAAATTGCTAAGGCTTTGGGCACGACTCTGCGTGAGCAGCCCGGCAAGAGGTCCCGCAAATCTGCTGATCCAAAGGTGATGCTTCAGCCCGAGAAAGAAGACCCGAAAAAGAAAGCAACGCCGCGGCCACACTTTAACAACTGCAAGCACTGCAACCGCCGCTTCCGCTGCGGCCCCGGAACTAACCGCCACGGTGACTCCATGTACTGCAGCCAAGCCTGCAACTGCGGAGCCCATTATGCCCGTGGACTCAAAGCCAAAGCCGCTCTCACCGCTCAAAGCGGCGCTCCTAGCGTCAACTAGCGACGACGCGCTTCCTATGGTACGGACTGTCGTCGGGCTGTGGCGCAAGCTATAGCTCGGCGGCAGCCTGCCGTCGTTGCTGCTCCTCCGGCGGCGGGCTGCACCTAGGAGCGAGCATGAATATTCAGGATTTGCACGACATCGACATATCCGGCACCCGCAAGGAAGCCGCCCGTTACAGATGCGAGGGCAGCTTGTACGAGTTCCTACGCCGGGCGTGGAAGTGGGTGGACCCCAGCCCGTTCCGTGACGGCTGGCCCATCGAGGCTGTGGCCGAGCATTTGGAGGCGATCTGTGACGGCGAAATCCGACGCCTGATCGTGAACATCCCACCACGCATGGGAAAGAGCACCATCTGCTCCGTGGCGTTCCCGGCGTGGGTCTGGGCGCAGCGGTTTAAGAGTCCGACATCTGGGCCCGGCGTCCAGTTCCTGACCGCCTCGTATGCCAGCCAATTATCCGTGCGCGACAGTGTGAAATGCCGACGCCTGATCGACAGTCCTTGGTATCAGGAGCTGTGGGGTGACAGGTTCAAGCTGGCATCAGACCAAAACGTCAAAAGTCGCTTCGACAATGACCACGGCGGCAGTCGCCTCAGCACTTCGGTAGGGTCGGCCCTGACTGGGGAGGGTATGAACGTTGGCATCATCGACGACCCTAACGGGGCTCAGGACGCTACCAGCGAAGCGGTAATCGAAAGCACCATCGAGTGGTTCGACAATGCCATGTCCACCCGGCTCAACGACCTTAAGACTGGCGCGTTCGTAATTATCCAGCAGCGTCTGGCCGAGAATGACCTGACCGGACATATCCTTGAAAAGCAGGTGGGAGACTGGACGCATTTGTGCCTGCCCATGAAGTTCGAGCGGGACCGCAGCTTTACCACGGTGATTGGCTGGGAAGACCCCCGCAAGGAAGAAGGCGAGCTGCTCTGGCCCGACAGGTTTGGGGAGACCGAAGTTAGGACGCTAGAGAAGACGCTTGGCCCGTGGGCGGCGGCTGGTCAGCTCCAGCAGCGGCCTGAGCCCAAAGGCGGCGGTGTTATCAAGCGGGACTGGTGGCAGCTCTGGCCTAGCGATAACTATCCCCCGGTGGAATATATCATTGCCTCTCTGGACTCGGCTTACACGACCAAGACCGAAAACGACTATTCCGCCCTGACGGTCTGGGGTATCTTTTCGGGGTCCAATACTGTCGCGGCCACCAAGTACGTCAACCGGGAAAGCGGCCTCATAGACCAGAGCGAGCAGACGGTCCTGTTTGATAAGGCCCTAGAGCAGCGGTTCCAGATCAAGGTTGGCGGGGACGAAAACACCATCCCCAAGGTCATGTGCATGATGGCGTGGGCCGAGCGGCTGGAACTGCACGACCTGATCAAGAAAGTGTCCGAGACCTGCAAGACCTACAAGGTGGACAAGCTGCTCATTGAGAACAAAGGGTCCGGTATTAGCGTGGCTCAGGAGGTCCGCAGGCTTTATAGCCATGAGAGTTTTGCGGTGCAGCTTGTTGATCCCAAGGGGCAAGACAAACTGGCCCGCTTGCATTCGGTTTCCCATTTGTTTGCCGAGGGCATGATCTACGCCCCCGACCGAGACTGGGCGGACAAACTAATCACGCAGGTCAGTCAGTTCCCGCGCGGTAAGCACGATGACCTTGTCGATACGGTCTCGATGGCGATCAGGCATCTGCGTGATGCAGGGTTATTGGTTCGTTCACCTGAGTGGGCGGCGGAAGTAAAGTCCGCGATGACGCACACGGGCAATGACTTGCAGCCGTTATACTAGTGAGCAAGCAGCATTAGTGATATGTTCGGTTACTCGCATTTAAAGGTAACCCATGCCGCTCACGCCGGGCTTGAGCCCTTCTATACGCCAGCCAGCACCAGAAATTGGTGATGATGAACCTGTAGCTGTTGAGATCATCGAGGGTGGTCCCGACAAGCCCAAGGAAAATGACGACGGCAAGATTCTTGAGATTGAGCATGATGATGGCTCTATCACCATCAGCCTTGATGGCAAGTCTCTCGGTGAAGATGAGGAGCGCGGGCCCGCAGATTGGTTCGACAACCTTGTCGAAGACATCGAAGAGGCTGAGCTTGACCGCATTTCCGGCGATCTCACGCGCGGCATCGGGGATGATCTGGAAAGCCGCAAGGACTGGATCGAGGACCGCACCAACGGCCTGAAGCTCATGGGCCTGAAGGTTGAGGTTCCCGGTCTGGGTTCCTCCTCTGACGGTGCACCGGTCGAGGGTATGAGCCGCGTCCGGCATCCGCTTTTGCTTGAAGCGGTGCTGCGGTTCCAAGCCAACGCCCGTGCTGAAATGCTACCGGTCGATGGTCCGGTCAAGATCAGGAACGACGACAACAACGCCTCCCTGCAGGAAGACCAGCTCGCCAACGCTCTGGAGCGCGACCTGAACCACTTCCTGACGGTCACAGCAAGCGAATACTACCCCGACACGGACAGGATGCTGTTAATGTTGGGCTTCGGCGGCACGGCGTTTAAGAAGGTTTACTTCTGCCCGCTACGCAATCGCCCGGTCTCTGAGACCATCGACGCCGACGACTTGATCGTGAACAGCTCGGCCACTGACCTGAAGAACGCCAAGCGCATCACGCACCGTTCTATGCTTCGCCCGTCCACGGTGAAGCGGCTGCAGATACTGGGTGTTTACCGGGATGTGGACCTTTCCACGCCCAATATGCCCAGTCTTGATAGCTTGCAGCGGGAAGAGAAGTCCCAACAGGGCATCCAGCCGGAGAGCAGCAACCCCGAGGACCGGGACCGGGAAATCTACGAGGTTTACTGCGAGCTGGACATCAAGGGCTACGAGCACAAGCTGCGTGGCAAGGAAACCGGTCTCGAAATCCCGTACCGTGTGACCATCGACGTCAGCTCCAAGAAGATTTTGTCCGTTGTCCGCAATTACGACGAGGACGATCAGGAGCTGCCCGAAGCCAAGAGTAACTTCGTCAAGTACACTTACATCCCCGGCCTAGGGTTCTATGACATCGGCCTGCTTCACATTTTGGGGAACACCACCAATGCCGTTACCGCTGCATGGCGCGAATTGCTGGACGCTGGCATGTACGCCAACTTCCCGGGCTTTCTCATGGCGGACACGGGGGCGCGACAAAACACGAATATTTTCCGGGTACCGCCGGGAGGTGGTGCGCTTGTTAAGACGGGCGGGCTTCCGATAAGTCAGGCCATCATGGCTTTGCCCTACAAGGGCCCGGATCAGGCCCTTATGGCGCTGGTGGAAAACATCAGCCAGACCGGCATGAGAGTTGGCGGAACATCTGAGCAACCCGTGGCCGAGGGTCGGGCGGACGCCCCGGTGGGGACCACTCTGGCTATGATCGAGCAGCAGCAGAAGATTTTGAACTCGGTCCACAAACGCATGCACTCGGCGCAGGCCGAGGAGTTCCGGCTTTTGGTGCAGTGCTTCCGGGATCACCCGGACAGCTTCTGGCAGCGGAACAAGAAGCCCGCAAGGCAGTGGGACGAGCAGACCTTCCTGCAGGCTATTCATAACTACGAGATCACGCCGCAGGCCGACCCCAATACGGCTTCGCACCTGCAGCGCATCATGAAGGTCATGGCCCTGAAGCAGCTTCAGGCAAGCAATCCGACCATGTACGATCCTGTTGCCATTGACACGGCGGCCTTGCAGGCAATTGGCTGGGGCAACCCTCAGCAGTTTCTTGCGCCGCCGCAGGCTAATGCCAGCCCGCCCCCTGAGCTTCTCAAGATGCAGGCGGACACCCAGAACCAGAACAAGATCGCGGACGCTAGGGTCATGGAGGCCCAGACGCGGGCCAAGACTGCCGATGCCAAGGCGCAGACCGACGCACAAAGATACCAGACACAGGCGGCTTATGATGGTGAGCGTCTGAAGCTGGANAACGCCAAGACGCAGGCTGGCATTCTAAAGGATCACGGCGATCTTCAGAGTCACGAGGAAGAGCGCAAGTTCCGTGAGCGTCTGGACCTGATTGATCTGGCCCAGAACCTTGCGGTTCACCCCCTGAGCGCCCCCGTTGTGGCCCCGCTGATCAGGCCGGTGGCCGATGACTTGGGCATGACCGGCCCGCAGAGGGCTGGGC
>TBL_comb47_HYPODRAFT_10008720_pt1 | contig 10300 bp, 14 predicted proteins | sample TroBogypolimnion_40_FD_10682 | JGI IMG/M metagenome (IMG submission 10682)
GCGTGTAACCCACCTGGAACGATGCGGTAATCAATATAATCTCTCTTTTTTTCTTCCAACATGGCTTCACATAGCCTTACACATTCATTGCAGATATTTGGCCCTTTATCAGATGCTACAATAATTACTTCGACATCGTTTGCTTTTTTCCCACAAAAACTGCAAATTTGAAAGTTGTGGGAGTGTATATTTTTTTCAATATCTTCTTTTTTGCTCATAATTTTTCGCTATTCAGATTCAAACTCTGTTAATTGTTCAACCGAAACACCAAGTGCTTTAGAGATTTTTTTCAAAGTCTTTGGCCGTGGTTTTGCGTCCAATTTTTCTATTTGTGCCACGGATGGTTGTTTAATCCCTAATTTTTCCGCCAGTTCGCCCTGAGTAAGACCTTTAAATTTTCTCCAAGATGCAATAAGAGACAGCCCTTCTTTTATTTGATATCCCACTACTTCATGGGGAATGTAAACCTGATCTTCTTCTTTTCCTGTCAATCTCACCCACTCATCATAAGGGACAACCGCAAATATTGGCTTGTCTCCTTGTTTAATTATCTGCACATTAGTATGTACGTTCATCTCTTTTTTTAACCTCCTCAATATTTACAACTTCTATGCCGTCTTTGTAATTAAACATAATCCTATAACGGCCAACCCTCAGACGATAATCATACTGATGGTTTTTTAAAAACTTAACGTCTCCACATTCTGAACTAGGAAAGTCTTTCAAAAGATCAACACGATCATGAATAGTTACCGCGTCTTCCTTCGGTAATCGCAAAACTTGCTTCTGTGCTTTCCTTGACCATAATATTGTATTCATGTCTTATATTATAGACCTAAAAATAGGTTTTTCAATGAAAAAATAGGCTTTCTATAGGTAAAAGTAAGGAAATATAGGCCTTTCATTTAAAGTTCATCCATCCCAAGCATCAACAACCATTTGCCGTTTTTCTTCACCGGTCACTTGAAGATATATTTCCGTGGTTTTAGTGTCGGTATGGCCCATGAGTTGAGATAATACGTGGATTGGCAGCGGTTTCTTGGCCGTGACATAGCCACGCCGAATCCGTTCCGTAATCCTTTTCCGGTGGCCTGCTTGCCGACGATCCCGGCCCGAGCCATCACCCATTTGACAAGCCGGTAGGCGGTCGGTCTGCTCATCGTCCACAAAGGGCAGCCATGAATCGAGCTATCCAGAGCCAGGGGCACTGGATAGCTCGATTTTCCTTTCTTTTGAAATTTTACGTCCTGAACTCCTGCACCAGGATAAAGCCGAAAATAGAGGTTCTCCTTTTTCAGAAAGCTAGTTTGACGGCAGCGTACAAAGACGTTGCCTTGTCTGTATTGCGACCCCATAAACCTTGTTGCACGCCTGTGTTCACGCGAATCCGTTCATTGATAGGCATGACAAGACCAACCGTTGTGGCGATAACCTCTTGATCGTTGTCGTTAGAAAGAAAATTGCGGCTGTAGTTCAGCTCCACCTCTGGCTGGAGCCACGGAAGGATTTGGTAGCCCACGGCTATATCGGTTTTGAGCGTTCCCCGCGCATTCTCGCGCTTGTCGCCAAACGGTAATGCGTAGCCGACATCGACATTGGCCGTCCATTTTCCCCAATCTTTGGTAGCAACCAGGGCTTGATTGAAACTCCAGAATTCTTGGCTGGTGCCAATTTCTTGTACACTGGAGCCGCTTCCTGTGGGCAGGGTAAATCCACCAATATAAGCGAGAGAAATACTCTGTTCCTTGCTTTCAAAAAAATGGTATCTGCCGCTGATATTTAGATCACCGAGGTTGTGACCAGTTTCAGGACCATACACCTCATCATTTTTATCAAAATCATTTTCCTTATCCTTCATCCACCTATAGCTGCTACTCACGGCTACATCGACGTTTTCGATGACTCCGGCAGTCACAGAAAGACCTATGGCCTGTTCCCGCGCCAAGCCTCTGTCATGAACATCGCCAGCATTGTCCCAAAAACGTTTGGAATGTGTATATAGGTAGGAAGACTCGACCTCAAAATGTCCGGGATCGACAGGAAAGGCGTCAAGCGTGTTGATCTTGCCATGCTCTGGGCCTGCTTCTTCCCCGGCTTCTAGGGACGCGCTATCTCTTGGTGTTACTTCTTCAGCATGCACACCACAGGTATCTGTGTATAATAGTCCCAGAAAAGCAATACAGGCATATCTCATATATTTTTTATGCATAGGTATGCCTTTTATTTTAAGGTGACTCCAGAGTCGATGGCTGTTTCTGCCAGATGGTTGGCAAAGATATCGGCGAAACCATCTTGTTCTCCCATGCCTTCAATAACGGGGATTACCTCAAAACCATTTTTGATTAAAACGGACTTCATGCTCTTTGGTTCGTCTCCAGCCATATCGTTTTGAGCATGATCTCCAGCTACGTCCATAAACGGTTTCAGTAGGACCTTGGTGATTTTGTCCTTTTTCATTTGTTTGATGGTGGTGTCGAGATTGGGAAAACCTTCAACGGCGGCCATATAGGTTTTCGTCTCGGGATATTCGGTATTCATGACATTAACAAGCTCAAGATAGGCACCACTGGAAGGGAAGAATTCGTTGCCATGCCCCATATAGAGAAGAGCGGATTTTTTTTCTTTTGCCTTCTGTACATCACCGGCCAGCGCTTTGGCTACTGAGTTGATATCATCAACATAAGGGTGTTTAGGGCCCATGGTTCCTAAAGCTGGGCGACTGATTGCCAGTTTGATAAAGGGGCGGTTTTTTTCTTTGATTGTAGTTATTGAATTAAGCCCGTTGACGTACGCGACAAGGTCGAGATATTCCTCCCCCAAGCTGATATGTCCTGGTTGAACCAGGATAGTGGTAAAACCTTCATCTTGTAGATCAGCGATGGTCGCAAGTGGTCCTTTAACGGAAAAGATATCCGTAGAGATTGATGAATTTTCCTTTTTAAAAGCATCATCGTGCTGCCGTTTTTGCCATGTCTTACGGATCATGTTTGAGGTGAACGCTATCCGGATCTCCGTTCCTGGAAATTTTTTCTGAATCCTATCTCGAATGTGCAGGATACCTTGAAGGGCACTAGGAACGGTTGTGCCAAAAGTAGCAAGGACAATGGCGTTTTTTTCGACCTTCTCATGTCCGAGCACAGTTGAGACGGAGAGGATAAAACAGAAAAGAGACAAAAAGGTACATCTGGAAAAGGACATCATAGCTATACTCCTTGATCAGGTGCCGGAATAAAAAAATCCCGGACCAATATTGAAATTGATCCGGGATATCCCAAGCTACCCGAAATTCTGTATCATATAATCTGTCCACGATAATATGATATCACCACTCAGGCAGGTCTTCTGACTTCCGGATCAACCTCCCCCTGCGCCTTCCCATTTACGATCTTTTAAAAAGACTGGTAAACAGTGGCAAAAAGCAGGGGTTGTCCCCGGTTACAGCGGCGGGCCCGTCTTCGACTTACACGAAGTTCCCTATTAAACTTAAAAACACCAGATATGGTATTTTTGAAGTACCTGAGCTACTAATTCTTGGTTGGTTAACGTTTCCCGAACACTATGTCAAGAAATTAGGAGTATCCAACCTAGCCGCTGGCTCTATGGAACCTGATATTTTTGATGCCAAATATGCTGAAGGAGCCTATCTTGGATGAATGAAAATCAGACTCATTCATCCCCACCGTGTGACACGGAAAATGACCGCTTTATGAGAACACGCTGGCGCACAGTCTGCTTGGTGCTACTGCTCATGCTTGGGCAGGCGGCGTTGTTGCATCACGTTGTCCAGCATGGTCTCGAACATGCAACCGCCCATCATGAGAATGATGGCGTTTGCTGCTTCTGCGCAATCGGTGGCCATATGGCCTCGAATGCACCGCCTCCTCCCCTACCCATGCCGTCTTTTATCTGGGCACGGGTAGCGCTGCTTCTCTCTCCTGCACAGTTCATCACAACGCATTGCCCTCAAACGCTTGGAGCTCGGGGGCCACCTCTTCTGTCCGTTGCTTAATATCGTGAAAGACTACCTCCACCCATAAAGGATGGAGGTGTTTTAACTATGCAACTTTTGACGGAAGGAAAATTCCATGAAGTTAAAAAGAACACTTGGCGTCTGCGCATTTGGCGTGGCGTTACGAGTACTGTCACCGGTTCAAGCTCATGCTGTCGTAACCGATGAAGATCTAGCCCAAATACGGCAATCCATCAAACAACTTGAGGCGCAGCACGCCGAAGACAAAAAGCACATCAAGGAACTTGAACAGCGTCTGAAAAGTTCCGACTCCAAGGCTCTTGCCAGCCAAACACCAGCAAGCGAGTCCCCGACTGTCCCTCCACCTCCGAAATCTGATTTTTCAACAACAACCGCAAGCACATCATCGTCGGCGGTGTCAACACCAACCCAAACTGGTGCACCAGCTTCTGCTGGTGCCTTCAATCCTGCAATTGGCGTCACGTTGATGGGCACCTATGCTCATTTCAACCACGACCCCAACAAAGCGCCTGTTCCTGGCTTTGCGCTCGGTAAAGATGCAAATAATCTTGGCACCCAAGGCTTTTCGATTGGCGAGTCCGAAGTAAGTCTCAGCGCCAACATCGATCAAGCACTTTACGGCCAGTTGGTCCTCAGTCACCCGAGTGAAGGTGGTGTCGATGTAGAAGAGGGCTTCATCCAGACGACCAGTTTGCCATTGGGGTTCACAGTTAAAGCCGGTCGCTTCTTCTCCGGTATTGGTTACCTCAACGAACAGCATCAACATGCTTGGGATTTCTTGGATGCCCCGTTGCCTTATCGCGCCATGCTGAACAATCAACTGGGTGACGACGGCGTTCAGATTCGCTGGACCGCTCCGACCGATATGTTTCTGCAATTTGGCATGGAGGGACTACGTGGCGACAAGTTTCCTGGCACATCTACAAATGGCGGTATGGGCGCGCAAAGCGTCTTTGTTAAAGCTGGAGGCGATGTCAACGAAAGCAATTCGTGGCTGGCAAGCCTTGCTTATTATCATGCCGACGCCCAAGACCGCCAGACCACTAATGATACTACCATCGATACCTTCACCGGTTCAAGCGATCTTGGTATTGCTGGCTTAGTCTGGAAATGGGCACCAAACGGCAATCCTGTCCAGCGTAATTTGAAACTGCAGAGTGAGTTTTTCTTCCGGCATGAAAACGGAATCTTTGACAATCTTGCTTATCGTGGCGACCAAACGGGTTTCTACGGGCAAGCGGTTTATCAATTTATGCCACGCTGGAGCATTGGCGCTCGTTATGATCAAGTTTCAGCCGATGATGGGCAGCCTGATTTCACAGGCATGACGTTGGACAGTCTCGACCATACACCGCGCCGCTACAGCAGCGTCCTGATGTACGACACGAGTGAGTTTGGACGTTTCCGTATTCAATACAACTATGACGACTCTGCAACACAATCGAACCAGGGCGTAATGTTTAACTACACAGTCAGTCTCGGCGCTCATGGCGCACATCAGTACTAAGGAGAAAAACACCATGAATAAACTTCTCATCTGCGCTGCTTTAGTCAGCGTATTGTTCTTCACAGCGTCTCCGGTAAAGGCAGCCATTAATATCTTCGCTTGCGAACCAGAATGGGGCGCTTTGGCAACTGAGATCGGCGGTGATGCCGTCTCGGTCTACGTTGCATCAACTGGTCGTCAAGATCCACATCAGATCCAGGCCAGACCTAGTTTGATAGCTCGCGCTCGAAGCGCTGATCTTGCATTTTGTACTGGTGCGGAACTCGAAGTTGGCTGGATGCCGGTTGTTTTGCGTCAAGCTGCTAACGGCAAGATCCAGCCCGGCTCCCCAGGTTATCTAGAAGCAGCAAGCGTTGTGCGCATGAAAGATGTGCCGCAGCATCTTGATCGCGCGGAAGGCGATGTGCATGCGGCAGGCAACCCTCATATCCAAACCGACCCGCACAACTTCCTGCCGGTCGCCAACCTTCTGGCTGTGCGGTTAGCAGAAATCGATCCGGCCAATGCCGCCACATACAAAACACGACATGATGCATTTATCACCAAGTGGAAAGCGGCGATCCAGAAATGGGAAACCGAAGCAGCGCCACTCAAAGGTGCGCCCATAGCTGTGCAACATAAGAACTGGATTTACCTTCTTGACTGGTTGCAGTTGAAGGAAATCGTCGCTCTTGAGCCTAAGCCAGGTGTACCGCCATCAAGCGGTTATCTGGCTGAGGTGCTCGCCAAGGTCAAGGTAAGCCCCGTCAAGATGACCATCCGAGCGACCTATGAGGACGAACGCCCGTCGCAGTGGTTGCAGCAAAACGCGGGGGTGCCCGCTGTTGAATTGCCTTTCACAGTCGGTGGCAGCGATAAGGCCAAAGACTTGTTCGGCTTGTTTGATGACACGGTTGATCAGTTAGTGAAAGGGGTGCGTCCATGAGCATGGGAACTTTTGATTTTACTATCCTGCTACCGGCTCTGCTGGCAGGGTTGTTGGTTTTATCCACGCATGTTCCGTTGGGCAGGCAGGTGCTGACCCGTGGCATCGTGTTCATCGACCTTGCCCTTGCTCAAGTGGCTGGGCTGGGAGTCATCCTGATGGATACGCTGGGGTATGAGCCGCATGGGTGGAGTGCTCAAGCGGCCGCCTGCGCGGCAGCACTTCTTGGTGCCTTGCTCTTGACCTGGACACAGAAACGTTGGGGCGAAGTGCAGGAAGCGTTGGTGGGTACGCTGTTTGTAGCAGCGGCGTGTGCGGGGCTTTTGCTTCTCGCCCATAACCCGCACGGAGGCGAGCATCTGCAAGACCTGTTGGGGGGGCAGATTCTCTGGACTTCGCCACGTGACTTGATACCTATTGCGGTGCTCTACGCTGCCGTATTGGCTATATGGTTTGGCTTCCGGCAACGGCTGGGCGATCTCGGCTTTTATCTTTTGTTTGCCGTGACGGTCACGGCCTCGGTGCAGTTGGTCGGCGTGTATCTCGTTTTTGCTAGCCTGATCGTACCAGCGCTTGCGGTGCGAGGGATGCGTGAGGCAATACAGCTGCCGATGGGCTACGCCATAGGCGCATTGGGTTATGCCGTGGGGCTATTGTTCTCGGCTTTGTTTGATTTGCCGACCGGTCCCGTCATCGTCTGTGCCCTTGTGGTGGTGATGGTGTTTACATGGTTGGTTGAAAGAAAGGATGAACCTTCCCTCATGCACCCAGCTAAACGGGGGGAACATTGAACAGAAAATCAATACTCTCCGGTTTTTTTTTGATTGCTCTTGTAATTAGTGGATGTGCAAACAATCGAGAATTAATCCCAACGCCGCCTCTTTCAACCAGAAATGATGTATTTTCCGAGATATCAAGTTCGGAAGTCAAGGTGAGTGAAGCAACAACCAATATCGTGTTTTCCGTGAAAAGTATCTCGTTACGTTTTTTTGAATTTTACATCAAGCATCGCAACCCGCCTTTTCGTGTATATTTGAATATCGACGGACAAACAACGATCCTTGATTCCGCACCGATCTTGGAAGACCAATCGCCAGCAGGTTCAACTACACCTGAAAGCGGCACTGGTTGGAGATATCAGTTCAATAAACGAATCGCTATCGCTCCCGGTAAACATAAATTAACGATTGCGATCCCGGTTGATAACGTAACTGTAGAACGCGATATAGAACTGCATTCTGGTGCCAATACTATCACTTTGATTCCTGTGTACAAAAAAATATCATCTCGACCATATAAAAGGCAGCACTTCAGTGCAGGGGTGAAAACTTTGGAAGTAATAGTGAATTAAACTCGATACAGTTAGAGAGTCGAGAGCCAGGCCGAGGAAGGAGCTCCCTACCCCGACTTGGCTCTTAATCACACTAACATCAGACAAATAGATTATTTTGTCTGATAAGCAAGGATGGAGGCGTGGATGAGTGCGGGTTTGCGGGCTGCGAAAACACCCCAACATGGGACAAAACGATTCTCGTGTCGAATTAAAAGAGATTAATAGGTTGTGAAGTGGTTACCAGCAGGAAATTATAAAGTATTCATGGGCAATTAACACCGAGACTAACCCATTCTCGCTACTCCGATTCATTTATTAGTGCCCCGGCCCCTGGTGGAATATCATCGGGACTGATGAACCATATTTTGCATATACGACATGGGAAATAGCGTACATCTCTATCGAGATAAGATGGAAATTTTCCTGGCCAAATAGCACCAGACCATTCCACATCAGGATGAAGACGTTCCCCGCAATGAGGGCAAAGGGGAGAGCCCATGATGGTTATTATTTCCGTAGTCTCAATTTTCATATTTCTCCTTTAAAACCATCATCGATCGAGTTCGATATGCCAGGGGAAATTTAATGATATCTCTAATCTCCTGTCGGAGAAATTCGAAAAGTCCTTACTTCAGGGAGCGTACGTAAATGGTCAGCAAGCATAGACATTTTATTGGGATCAATTGTTCCGATGACCATACGGTATTCAAATGAACGCCCATCGTCCGAGGTGCGATACCTCATATTCGTGATGGTAAAATCATAACTTTTCAATAAAGCTCTTACGTCCAATTCCTTCATCACATTGTCTCTTTTAAAACAAATGCTATGATGTGCATAGAAGTTAGAAGGCATCTTGGCTTCTATCCAGCGAAATATCGATAGGGTCCCGAGGGTAAGTATGGTTGCAATTATGGCTGGAAAATAAAATCCCACACCAATGAGAATACCTATCGCTGCTGTGATCCATATTGAAGCGGAGGTGGTTAATCCCCTAACACTGAGACCTTCTTTGTAAATTACGCCTGCACCGAGGAAACCTATGCCTGTCATTATCCCTTGAGCCATTCGTGTCGGATCGGTGCGGACAGTATCAATTGGCGTGCCTGGCATCCATTTCCACTGATAATACGTCACCAACATCAAGAGACTCGATGCCAAGCAAACTAAGGTGTGTGTACGAAAACCGGCAGGGCGCCCATGAAAGCTCCGTTCAAACCCTATTATACCACCAACTATCAATGCTCCGATAAGACGGGTTGAAATATCGATATAAATTGGGTCCATTAAGGTCCTTAATTGTTGAGAATAGATTGTCATGTCACCCGCCGCTTACGAAGCGTAAGATGTGTTGCACTTGGCGAAATTCTCTATTTTGTTTCTGGTTCACTAATGATTGCTCTGACTTTAGCTAAAACTTCACTTATCACTTCACCATGGGCCTTTTCCGCAAACTGGAGACCTCTTGCCATGAAATCTATCATCTTGACTTGATGACAAAGCGCAACCCCTGTTATTTTCTGGCTGGTCAACGGAACCTCAAAGGCATGGCCCTTTACCCTGCTGGTGATAGGTGCGACCATCGCCAGTAAGAATTTTTTATTAAATGGTGCAGGTGAAAGAACAAGGGCAGGTCTTTTGCCCATCTGTTCGTGACCGGCAGCCGGATCAAAATCTGTCCAGACAATATCACCTCTCTTCGGGATATATTGTTTCATTACCAGACTTCCTTTCCAACCGGTTTTGCGTCCAGCCAAGCCCGGTCTTCATCATCCAAAGCCAAAGAATCCGACGGGCAGTTTTTCAACAACTCTTTCAAGGAATATTCTTTGACCTGGGCGAGAGGGGTAATGATAATTTTCCCATCAACGGCCTCGATGCTGACCTCTTGGTCAATCTTTAACTTTCCTGTTTCCGCAATGTTTTTAGGGATTCTCACCCCAAGGGAATTGCCCCATTTTTTCACTGTTAGCTGTTGCATAGTGACCTCTATAAATAATGATTTATACAATGTATAAACATGTATATCATTTTCTTTTGAATGTGTCAACAATGTTTAAACATGATTTTTACCTTAACCTTCCCAAGCATCGCTTACCATCTGCCTTTTTTCTTCCCCTACCACCTGAAGGTATATTTCCGTTGTTTTGGTGTCAGTGTGGCCCATGAGCTGAGACAATACATGGATAGGCAGCGGTTTCTTTGCCGTGACCATAGCAACGCCGAACCCATGCCGGAGGCCCTTGCCGGTGGCCATCTTGCCGACGATCCCGGCCCGGTCCATCACTCGCTTGACCAGGCGGTAAGCTGTTGGCCTACTCATCGTCCACAAAGGGATATCCAAACCTTTCCCCTTTTTTTGAAGCGCCCTGATCCCATAAACAAGGTCAAGATTTTCGATCAAAACACTGGGGACTGGGACAGTCCGGAATTGAGGCTGTTTTATTCTTCCCCTGGCGTCCGTTTTGCGTTTTTTCAATGATCGAAAAACAAGAGCCTGTTCCTCGAATAATACACGTCGAGGGACCAATTCAAGAGCTTCGG
>TBL_comb47_HYPODRAFT_10008721_pt1 | contig 10299 bp, 10 predicted proteins | sample TroBogypolimnion_40_FD_10682 | JGI IMG/M metagenome (IMG submission 10682)
AATCAAATAATTTCAGTGCGGCCTCCACGCGCTCGATCAGGACCTCGCGGGCGATACGGTCGATATCATCAATGGGATTCATTGCCTGCACGCGATTGAGCACGTCGCGGCGGTAATCAGCAGCTTTCGTCTCGGCTGCAACTGAAAAATCATCGAGCAGGTGGTCATAACCAGGGATTCCCAATGCGGTCGCGTTCATTGGGCTCATACGTCCCAAGGTGTCGATGTACTCGTCAGAGATTGCAAAAATTTCAGAGCGGTGAGTTGTCATAGCCTGAGCATAATGAACCCCGCAAAAGTAATCACAAAACCCTGCTTGGTTCTAGGATTTGCCCGTGATCATCCGCCGTGGCAAAAATGCCCGAAATGCCCTCTGGTACCTCTTCTTTCTTATGGGCATCGTCTCGATGGCTTGGGTGCCCCGTATCCCCGAAATCAAGCATCAGTTGGCGCTCAGCGACGGTGGCCTAGGACTCATATTGCTCGGCAGCACTTTTGGTGCGCTCATTGGTTCGCAGGTCGGTGGTCGACTTACCCACACCTTCGGATCCCAACCCATCGCGTCAGTCGGGGCGCTCTTTATGCCGGGTGGTCTATTTCTTATGGGTTCCGCTCATCAAGTTTTACAACTGTTCATTGGTCTCTTCGTCATGGGTTTCGGCTATGTCATGCTGGACATCACCGTAAATACGCAAGCGGTCGCCGTCGAAAAGATTTTAGATCGGCGTTGGATGTCTACCTTCCACGGCAGTTGGAGCGTTGGATCATTTGTTTCTACGGTAACTGGTGGATTACTCGCTCACGTCATCTCGCCGCAGACTGAACTCAAAATAGTTGCGGTGATCGCTTTCATTCTTTACATCCCTGGTATTTACTTTTTACTCAGCGGCAATGAAGATGAACACAAAGGCGAAGACGGAACTTCCGAAGGCAAGCTCTCATTCTTCGACAAGACTTCGCTACCGCTCTGGGCAATCGGGCTTGGGCTCCTTGGTTGTTTATTGCCTGAAGGAGCTGCCAGCGATTGGGGTGGCGTACTTCTGCATGAACATATGGGAATTGGTAAAGGCGCAGATGCGATCGCCTTCGCAACCTTTGCTCTTGCAATGATCACAAGCCGATTCTTAGGTGATCATTGGTTGGCAAAATATGGACCGCGCCGAACCGTACGCGTGGGTGGATTCTTCGCGGGAATTACCTGGGGTCTTTCGATTGCAATTGCTGTACCGCTCTCTGCGCATGCAAAGGTTCCGGCTGCCATCATCATCTGTATTGGTTTTGCCGCCGCCGGACTTGGAATCGGACCTATGGTTCCCGCCTTCATGAATGCTGCAGCTCGAGTGCCAGGAGTCGCACCATCAGTCGCGCTAGCTCGCGTCAACATCATTGGGCTTGCTGCTTACTTCATTGGACCAACGCTCACGGGCGGCGTATCGCAACTCACCTCTTTGCCGATCGCGCTCTATATATCTGTCCTTTTGCTTATCTTCACTGGTTATCAATCACGAGTAATTGCTTCTATTAACGAGGCAGTCGCTTAGCCCAGTCCACTTTAAGCAGGAGATAGAGACATCCCAGCGCAATTACTTGAATGGCAATTCCCCACGGAGATTTTAGCGAGTCAAGTAAAACGCTGCTCATGGCATGTTGTTTTAAGGTTGCCGCACCTGCCACATAAACCGTATAGCTAATCGAGCGGCCAATCAGGAAAGCGATAGTTATCGGCACCAAGCGGGCATTCATGAGAGCTGCGGCTTCGAAGATCTGCGCTGAAGGTAATGGAGAGATGAGAAAGAATAGAAAATAGAGAATGATGCTTTTGCTATTGCGATGAACTACTTCGCCTATTCGCTCCAAATTTTCCACGTACTTCTTCTGCAATTTCGGGCGTATGGCTCTGGTACCGAGCGCAAGGACAAAACGCCCTGAAGTAGATGAAAGAACCCCAACCGCAATTATTGCTGCGGTATCGAGGCTGGTATTGAGTTTATAAAATATCAACACAGCCATCGTCGGTGGGGCAAAAGCGGGCAGCAGATTCAGCGAAAAGACCAGCAGAGCGAGAATGTAATAATGATTCATCAGCTGGAGTAACGGCTGCAGTTATTTAATAATTACTACCGGACAGTGCGCGTAAGAAACACAGTGCGTGCTGACTGATCCTAAGAGGTTTTCTACAATTGGGCTGTGTCCACGATTTCCGAGGACGAGTAGATCCACATTTGCGCTTCTCTCGACCAAGACCAACCCTGGGTATCCCTCTTCAATGATGAAATCCACGTTCTTTGGATGGGGCTCCCCATAAACAGCATGAACGGTCTTCTCTAAACGGTACTGCGCGATCTCTGCTGGCCGATTATTGATCTCGGACATATCTAAGTTGAAACCGATAGCGATTAATTCAACGGTAGGAAATGGAGTCTGCCAGCTAGTGAGAACATCGACATGCGCACCCTCTTTGGCGGCCAACTCGGAAGCCCATGTGAGGGCGGCAATTGATTTATCAGAACCATCAACGCCTACAAGAATCTTGCGGATTGAATTCCCTGCTTTACGCTCTGTCATGATTGACTCCCATGATTCACCTGCTTTGTAATCTCCATAATAGTGCGCGGGCGCGGCATATCTATAGTGCCTCCACTCCTATAGGTCAGAAAAAAGCGCGCCATAGGCACCAGTGGGAACCACGGGACTGTCAGGCCTTTGAAAATGCACGGGTGTGTATTTCGCGCCTTGTTGTGGGCGGGGATCTGTAGCGCCAAAATTCGGCCACATCGACATCGCACGCTCCGCTTGCGCGGTAATTGTTAATGATGGATTTACACCTAAGTTCGCAGTGACGCTTGAGCCGTCGACAATATGCAAGGTCGGGTAGTTCCACACTCGGTGATAGGGATCAATAACGCCGCCATCTGGTGAGTCGCTGATCACACACCCTCCAACAAAATGTGCGGTGAATGGAGCCCCGATTAAATCACCAATATGGCCACCCGCTACTCCTCCACGTTTTGTTGCAATCCTCTGCACAACTTCATTAGCCGCAGGGATATAGGTTGCATTGGGTTTATCGGAATCATTTTTAGAGGTTAGGCGCCATCCAAATATGGACTTCTTGCCAGAAACCGAGAGTGATGAATCTACATTTTGCATCACGAGAGCAATCACAGTGCGCTGACTCCATCGCCGTACATTGATAAATCGCAAGATCAATCCAGGATGGCGAAGCATGATCGAACGCCATTGGTGACGGCGCTCTCGTGGTTTCTCGCCAGCCGTCAAAGCGGTCTGGAGTAATCCCATCAAATTACTGCCAACGCCGTACCGGACCGGCTCTACATGCGTGTGCTCGTCTGGGAAGAAAGAAGAGGTGATGGCTGGACCTTGGCTGTAATCAGTATCGATGTTGGGCATCAGCGCTCCCGTTAATGACTCGCTATTTGTCCGAGAAAGCTTGCCCAGGGTCGAAGACAAATTAGGAAGCACATTGCTCTTCTTCATTGCGTGCAATAGTTTCTGGGAATTGAATGTCCCAGCAGCAACGATTACCTGACGCGCAGTAAATACCCGATTCCTACCAATCCATGCACCACTGCTCTTTGCCGTAACGCGCCAGCTGTGATCGGGCTGCTCCTCAATCTTTGTCACTGTATGTTCAGGAAATACTTGCGCGCCCGCGCCTTCTGCTAAACCCAGATAATTCTTAGGCAAGGTGTTCTTCGCATTTTCTCTACAACCCGACATGCAACCACCACATTGCTTACATCCACTACGCTCCGGACCTTTTCCACCAAAGTATGGATCTTTTGAAGTAACGCCAGGACCTTCGCCAAAATATATTCCAAGCGGAGCTAATTTAAAGGTGTGACCTACTCCCATCTCAACGCGGCATCTTTCATCGCACGATCCGATGGCGAGAAAAATGGGTTATCAACTACCCCAAGCATTCGCGATGCCTGGTCGTACCAAGGCGCTAACTCAGCTTTCCAATCGGTGATGTGACTCCACTGCTTGTCTGCAAAGTAGGCATCTGGGGGTAAGTAGAGGGTGTTGGCATACACAAGTGATCCCCCACCTACGCCGGCGCCGGCCAGCACCAGGACATCAGGCAGTACATGAATTCTCTGAATTCCCTTCAACCCTAATTTTGGAAAGAAGAGAAATTTATTTATGCGCCAAGATGTCTTTGGAAAGTCCTTATCCTCGAATCTGCGCCCGGCCTCGAGAACGGCAACCTTGTAGCCCTTCTCGGTCAAGCGCAGTGCGCTCACCGATCCGCCAAAACCAGAGCCAATAACCAGGACATCAAAAACTTTACCGGCGCTCTTCGCGTTCACGGTCTATTCATACCGCAGCAAGAGCAAAATGAGTAGGCCATATCTATTTAATCCAGTACTTGTAAAAGAACCAGAAGGTTGAAGTTAATCCCACGCCAAAAATTATCCACTTATAAGTACTTCGACTAAAGCGATTGGTGATTCGTCCGCCGACATAGCCTCCTGCTCCTGATCCCACGAGTAGGGCCGCCGCCAAAACCCTATCGACCAATCCGCTGAAGGCAAAGATGCAGATAGAAGGGATATTTGAGATTCCGACGATCACATTCTTGCTGATGTTCACAGCGGCGACCGATCTACCAGCATCGCGAGCCAGGACGGCGATTACCATCACGCCTTGCCCGGGACCAAAGTAGCCACAATAAATTCCGATGGCCAGCATCAGCGACACCTCAATGCGTCGCTCTAACGCCGTTAATGTAGGAGCGACTTTTATCAGCAATGAGCAGGAAGCGATAAGTAGTAATAATGGAACCAACCTTTTAAAATTTTCCTCTGGTACTTCGATAAGTGCGATCGCCCCCAGAAGCGCCCCTAGCGAGCAGGCGATTAAAGCTTTGGCATGCTCCGTAATTATTGGTTTAATCTCTCCGCGCTTACTGATCAGGGCAAAAATATTTGCGGGAGATACTCCAATTGCACTGGTAATAGCTGCACTTATGGGATTGAGCCCGACGGCTACCAACACTGGGAATGAAAAAACTGAAGCGCCCCCAGCTGCACCATTAAAGATTCCAACGAGCATACCTACCATCACCATGAGGGAAAACTTGATCACGGGGACCATCTTTATTGATATCAGGCGCGGGCTCAATAGTCAGCCGTGGAGCCCCCCGTCAGGATTGAACTGACGACCTTCCGCTTACAAGGCGGATGCTCTACCACTGAGCTAGGGAGGCGAACCGCCAAGGGCGGAACATCTGCGAGGGGCAATTATGACACGTCAAAATGGCATAAGCGAACTCGTCCAATTTGAGGGTAAGTTGCGCACGTGCGCCTCGGAGTCCTTGATGTCGGTTCAAACACAATTCACCTACAAGTGGTTGATACCCACCCCGGAGCACGCCCAAATCCAACTTTTAACTACAAAGAAGAGTTGCGCCTCACAGAATTTCTCAACGCTAATAATGAGATTAGCGATGAGGGGATCGACCACCTTCGCAGATCTATAGGTAACGCGGTCCTGCAGGCTCGAACGGTGCAGGTAAAGGAATTCCTCCCATTTGCCACTTCGGCACTTCGCGAAGCTGCCAACGGAGAGCAAATAATTGCCGAGATCAATAAAGAATTTGATATTGACTTGCAGGTACTTGCTGGCGACGAAGAGGCTAAATTAACTTTCCTAGCTGCACGTCGTTGGTTTGGCTGGTCCAGTGGTCGGCTGCTTGTTATTGATATCGGTGGTGGATCATTAGAGATTGCCGTCGGCGTGGATGAATCTCCAGAAGTTGCCACATCGCTTCCTCTCGGTGCATCTCGCCTCACTCAAAAATTCCTGACAGGAAACCCTTATTCGCAAAAGGGAATAAGTGCGATGCGCGAACACATTGAGTCACAACTCGAAGCTGTTTTGCCGGCGCTGGTTAAACACCAGGCTTCCGATCGCTCCATCGCCACGAGCAAGACGCTTCGTACCTTGGCTCGCCTGAGCGGTGATTGGTTTGATACCAATGGCAGCGTTATTAAATTTGATGTGGTTCGCAAGATTGCCACTCGGTTGGCTGATATGACTCATGAAGAGCGTACAAAATTACCAGGCGTCTCTTCCAACCGAGCAAAGCAGATCGTTGCTGGAGCATTCGTTACCGAGAGCGTCATGCGAAACCTAGATCTGCGAGAGCTTGAAATCTGCCCATGGGCCTTACGTGAAGGAATTGTTCTGAAATATATGGATTGGATGGAGAACCGCTAAACGGTGGGAGCAGCCACTCGATCGATCTGCAAGACCTCTTTCTTATTATGGAAAAGTACCCAGGCCTCGCCCGGCATCAATTTATTGTCAGGGTAGTCAAAATCAATCTTCTTTGTGAGCTTCTCCATCATCCGAGGTAACACGGGATTATGGCTACATAAAATTACTTGCTTTTTCTTCTTGATTAACTCTTTGGCGTATTCAATCGACTTCTCTTTATTCTTTTTATAAGTGTACTCACTGACCGCATTGGATATCACAGGAGTAATCTGCAATGACTTCGCCATGATTGCGACGGTATCGAGGCAACGAACTGCATCAGAAGTGTGTATCTCATCAAGCCCAAAGACTTGATACAGAGAGAGCATCCGCTTCGCTTGTAACTGCCCTACAAGTTGCAGAGGGCGATCTTCATCTTCCCCTTGCCATTCACTGCGCTCCAGCGCTTTGCCGTGGCGCAGCATGACTAAGGCGCAGGAGTCATATGGGGCTTTGCTAAAACGAACCAGAATCTCTCGGTCGCTTTCACGAGTTGCCTTAATCGCGGCAGCTTGCAGATCCAGCCACTCGATGCGATCGACCTCTTCGTTGGGATGAAATGAGCTGCCATCTTCAATCAGGGATGCGCACCAATAGTCCACATGTTTCAATCCATCTGGAACGTAATATTCAACAGATCCAATAAATGGACCGAGCTTTATACTTAACCCTGTCTCTTCCAAAATTTCACGATATGCGCAAGAAATCAACGCTTCTCCCTCTTCGACCTTGCCCTTGGGCAATGACCAATCGTCATAACGCTGACGATGGACTAATAGCACTTCAATTTCACCATCTGAATTTCTACGCCAGAGAACTCCACCGGCGGCAACGATTACTGGAGTCATCCGCGAACCCGATACCAATCTATCGCCGAAGTATGGAAATCTTTGAGGCGTTCTCCCTCTGGACTCTCTTTCACTTCGAGCCACTTTCCATCAGGCAACATCTCCCAGCGGACAAACTCATCGGAAAGATAACTGTCAATAGCACCTATCAAAAAGCGGCGGTGATCGTGTTGGGTGATTTGAACCAAACTTTCTACGCGACGATCGAGATTGCGATGCATTAAATCAGCACTTCCAATATATAACTCATCATTTCCATCATTAGCGAAGTGGAAGATTCGAGAATGCTCTAGGAACCGTCCCACTATCGAACGGACTCGAATATTCTCAGAAATTCCTGGAACGCCAGCACGTATGGCGCAGATTCCACGCACCACTAAATCAATTTTCACGCCAGCCTGAGACGCTTTATAAAACGCCTCAACAAAATCTTCATCGAGGATCGAATTGAGTTTCATACGAATAAAAGCGGTCTTGCCTGCTTGATGATTGGCGATCTCACGGTCGATTCGCTCCAGCAAGCCGGTCCGCATGGTGCGCGGAGCCACTAAGAGGCGAGTGAAAGCGGTCTGCGGAGCGAAACCTGACAGTTGATTAAAGAGCTTATTAACATCTTCGCCCAAGACTGGGTCGGCAGAGAGTAGGCCAAAATCTTCATATGTTCGGGCGGTCTTTGGATTGTAATTACCAGTTCCGATATGGGAATAGCGTCGAATTCCGTTGGTTTCCTGCCGAACAACGAGTGATAACTTGGCGTGCGTCTTATAGCCGATAAGGCCATACACGACGTGAACCCCCGCATCTTCCAACTTGCGAGCCCAACGTACATTTGCGAGCTCATCAAATCGTGCTCGAATTTCTATAACCGCAAGTACTTGCTTGCCAGCTTCGGCCGCTTCGATAAGAGCTTGAACAACTGGTGAATCGCCAGAGGTGCGGTAGAGCGTTTGCTTGATAGCTAACACATGGGGGTCAGATGCCGCAGATTCTAAGAATCGAACTACGCTGGATGTAAATGATTCATAAGGGTGATGCAGAATGATTTCGCGACGGCGAATGGCATCGAAAAAGCTGTCGGTGGAATCTGGATCAGTCTCACGCAGATCGGGAGTTACTTGATTCCTAAATGGCGCGAAGCGAAGTTGGGGCATATCGATATCCGCCAGTTGATGCAGGCCAGTTAGATCCAGTGGCTCTTTATATCTACTAATGTCCTCTTCCTTGATACTCAATTCATCCATCAAGGTACGCAAGAGTTCGGGCTGAATATCACGATCGACTTCTAACCGTACTGGTGGTCCAAACTTACGACGAAGTAGTTCTTGTTCCATCGAAGCGAGAAGATCTTCTGACTCTTCCTCTTCCAACTCTAAATCGGCATTGCGGGTGAGGCGGAAGGTGTAATGATCTTTAACTTCCATTCCTTGAAAGAGTTCGTGCAAATTTGCGATTATGACTTCTTCTAGCGGCACGAAGCGACGCACTCCTGGTCGTCCGGTTTCCACAAAACGCGGGAGGTTAGAAGGAACTTTGACGCGGGCAAAGAGATCCTCTTCGCTATCGGGCTTTGTTACAACAACAGCAAGATTAAGTGAGAGCCCAGAGATGTATGGAAATGGATGAGATGGATCCACGGCCAGTGGGGTAAGAACCGGGAAAATTTTGGTGTGGAAGACTTTGTTAACTGCAACCTTTTCGGCATCATCCAGGGAACTCCACGCAGCAATTTCGATTCCATGTGTGCCCAAGTCAGGCAAGATGACTTCATGAAATGCCTTTGATTGACGCTGCAATAGTTCTTGAGTCTTTTGCGCAATCTCACTCATCAATTGCATCGGTGTATAGCCAGCAGTATTTGGTTTGGAAAATCCAGATTCTAATTTGCGCTTCAGGGTCGCAACGCGAATCATGTAAAAGTCATCGAGATTCGATGAGAAGATCGCAAGGAAGCGGCAACGTTCCAATAGTGGAACGGTTGTATCTTCCGCTAACTCCAGGACTCGCTCATTGAAGGCCAACCACGAGAGTTCGCGATCGACCAGGCGCCCCCTGGGATCCTCGGCAATCAAATGTGACATGTTGCTATTTTGCCTTATTTAGATGAACAGAGGGTTACTAAATAGTGGACGCAGCACGCGTAGCTGCGATCTGATGGAGCACGATCGCCGTCGCAACGCTGGCGTTGAGCGACTCAACATCCGATTGCATGGGAATCGAAAGGATCAAGTCACATGTCTCTCGTACTAGGCGGGAAAGGCCCTTGCCCTCGCTGCCGACGATCACATAGATCGACTCCAGAGCGAGTGAGAATTTTGGAAGTGATTCATCGCCTTCGGCGTCGAGTCCGACCACGAAGAATCCAGCTTTCTTAGCGTCTTCCAACGAGCGCACCAGATTGGTCACCTGGGATATAGGTAGACGAGCTGCTGCGCCTGCAGAGGATTTCCATGCCGACCCCGTCATCGCCGCGGTGCGACGTTCTGGAATAACGACTCCATTAGCGCCAAAAGCTGCTGCGCTACGAACGATTGCACCCAAATTATGAGGATCAGTTACTCCATCTAAGCCAATTAACAACCCAGGCTTCTGAATCTTTTTGAGCAGCTCTTCAAAGTTGGCATATTGAAAGGGCTTAATAACAAGGGCAATTCCTTGGTGCATGGTGGTTCCGGTCAAGCCATCGAGGACTCCGCGCGGAACCTCTTTGATGAGCAGGTTCTGATTCTTAGCCAGGCGCATCGCCTCTTGCATACGCTCATCAATCTCAGCGCGCTCGGCAACGAGTAGCTCTTTAGCAGGGATCTTCGCGCGCAGCGCTTCAACCACTGGGTTACGACCAGCAACGGCATCAGAAGATGGTCTGGTCTCGCGCCGACTCTCGGGTCTGCGGGTCTGCTCTCGCTTTGGCGCAGCTGCGCTCTCGCGACGTTTCTTACCTGGACGCATTAGCTGATACTCCATCTGGTGCCGGCGGAGGTATCTTCAATAACCACGCCTAACGCCGCTATTTGATCACGGATTGCATCTGCTGCTGCAAAATCTTTACGGTCACGCGCGGCAGCGCGTTGTTCGAGAGCAAGGGCTACTAAGCCATCTAGTACATCTGCATTAGAAGAATTTGATGTAGCGAATATTGGATCGAAAGGATCACAACCCAGAATGTTCA
>TBL_comb47_HYPODRAFT_10008723_pt1 | contig 10297 bp, 4 predicted proteins | sample TroBogypolimnion_40_FD_10682 | JGI IMG/M metagenome (IMG submission 10682)
CTGTCGCGAGGCACAGGTTGGGAACTCTTATTTTGTCCTGATAATCTGCATCAGCCACAAAATCAATTTCAGCCGGAGCCCATTTTTTATCTTCGACAAGAACCTCACTGCTAGCCGATTCCCCGACCGTTGGGAATCCCGGCTTTTCAACGATCGAAGCGATTGCAATATCCTGTCGGCGCGATGCCATTAACCAAAAGAATATCTTATAACGTTCCCCTTTTTTCAAAGCCTCTCTGGCTGGAAACCAGACTTGCACTGAACTTTTTGCGGCATTCTTTTTTATTTTCAAAATAGATATCAACAGAGAAGCATTGCCGCCGGGGGTCCTTGTTTTGTCGTCAATGGATAATGTGCATGAACTGTCTTGTTCGCACCAGGATATAACTTGTGAGAGCGTTGATTTTCCACTAAAATTCCATTCTTTCAGGGGCTGCCATTTGAGCGGCAAAGGAGCGATATAGGATTTCCGGAAAGCAAACCAGTTCGCATTGGGAAGGTCCTCCTCCAAGTCGGTGATTTCCAGACAGTTGTTTTGGGTAAGAAGTTCTTTTTTGACAGGGAAACGTAATTCAGTCCAATTATTTTTTGCGGCTTGGTTCGCCCCGGAGAAGATGGTTGTTCCGTTAACATCTATGCGAATCCTTGTTTTGCCCGGCTTGTCGTTATCGAGAGATTCAAGAACGAGGAATGTATCTGCTATTTCCGTCGCAGACAAATTAAAGTTCGTTTTCAGCTTTCCGCCGCCGCAGATGCCGATCGCCATGGCGGGCGGGCATGCATACGAATACAGGAACGGCCCGAAAGTAGAGCCAGTCGGCTGAAAGCCGTCAAGAAAAATTTCAATGCCGTCCTTGGTTCTGACAGAAAATTCATTATATGTTAAATTCGATTTCATAAAGCCGGCCGCGTCTTTAATTGTCCTGCATTTTGCAAGCGCATCAAGTTGTCCAGCTTTGTACCATTCCGCTTCCTGAAGTTTCTCTTTTTTCAAGTCCAATGCAATGCGATATTTACTCTTCAGCCACACCGGATTGCCCAAATGCCTTTTATCGCTGGCCTGATCCTCCCGGAGAAAACGGATTAACTCGGCGAGGCGAAGATAGCGTTCCGACTCATTCTGTGTGAAGCCGGTGTCGAGGTCCAGCCAGAGGACTGCGCCTACTTTCTCAAGAGACACTCTTTTTCTGAAGGTTGGATTGTCTACCACCGATTTTTCCGCGGCATCCATGATCGCATAGGCTTCCGGAATGTAGTCTGACCGCGACAACTCGCAAGCATTCGAATCACAGCCCTGATGCGCCGGTTTTATCGGGTCATGGTTGACTTTCCGCAAAAGGGCGAGTAGTCTCTTCAGGTCTCCGGCGGCGGTGCCATAATAAGCGGCGAAATATTCATTCTCCAGTTCAGCTATTTCCCCGTCGCTCAGTTCAGGGTTCCAGAGAAGCTTGGCCTGGATGTAACAAAAGAGCCCGCCCATAAGTCTTGGCATTCCGCAATACCACAGTCCTCTGACATTGTTCGCGTGAAAGAACCTGATCTTTGCAATCATGGCGTCATGCGAGAAAAAAGGAGCGTATATTCTGGAGTAGTTCATCGGGTAGTCGAAAATATACAATTGATTCGGCGCGACTTTCCGCCAGTCGTTGAAATGTTTTAGAAATTCGCTATTACGCGGACAGGTCAGGTCATGGGTCTGGCATTCCGCTCCGCCGGCGGTGTATGGACACAAAAGCATTCTGACGTTATCGGCCGGTTTTGTTTTCAAAGGCGGAGGCTCTGTAGAGGCGGTGTATGAGAGCGATAATATTATCTTGTCTGGGTGTTTTTGCCTCTCATAGTCAGCGACCTGGTTGACGCAATGGAGAAGGCGGTCTGTCAGAAAAGGGGTGTAGAGCCCTTGCTTTTTTGCTTTCTTTATCGGATCAAGAGCGATGCAATCATTGCATTCACACCAGCCTGCATGGTCTGGGTGTGATACGGAGAAGAACTCTCCGGTATCGCAGTTCTTCATCCACTCGTCAACTTTTATCTTCAATATTTCGACCAGTTTCTGGTTTGAAAGGCAAAGATGGCCTGATTCCGGTATGGGCTTGCCATTGGCATCCCTTGCCAGGAATTCCGTGTGAACCTTGATCGCCTCTGCCGGAATAAGAGATGGAATCGTGTGAAGCCAAGTATCGGAAGCAGGAGCCTTTCTCCAATCGGAAACACCCCATGTGAGGTGCGGAATGACAGAAAGCTTTTTGTCGCTTTTGCTTAGTCCGCTCGTAGGAGCAACACTGAAACCGAATCTTGTTAAAGCGCAGTCTTTATAATTTTTTGCGTAGAAATCGTCAAATGCTGGCTCTATTATACGGAGTTGGAAAAAAGGGCTTCTGACTTCACAGATATTTCTGTCCGGCATTTGAGCAGTTTTTGGGATGACTTCGCAATCAGACCCATAGTATTTCCAGCCGATTTCTTCAAGAAAGCGGTAAACTCCATAGAGTTCTCCGGCTTCCTTGTCGCTGAAAATTCCGCTTGAGCCGTCCTGGCAAACCAAGACATAGCCATCAATCTCCAGTTTTGCAATATCCGAAGCGTTTATCAGCCCCACCTGCTTTGCCGCATTGCCCAAATAAATGCTGCCTTTTTCAGGAGATCTGAGTTCCAGCGCTATCTCCTCAACCGGGATTTTCTTATTGGTGATGAGATTCAGGTAATGTCCCAATTCTTCAACAGCCAATGCCTGCCAAGGCGACGCATCTTTTGCAACCACAATTTTCTGTATTTCTACCCTTTCTCCTTTCGTCCCTTCATTTAATTCGCAATTTGCCACAATTGGAAACGCAAGCAGAACAACGGCATAAAAACCCCATTTGAAACATCCCACAATATTCACCTCATGTTAATATCAGCAACTTATTATTGACCGATTTTTGCGATTTCTTTCACGGATTATTTCTTTTATTGATCTACTGTTGAAGCATCCCCGTAGACGAACCATTTATTGTTGTATCCTGCTGGCGGAGTGTACAAAAGTGTGGTTAAAGTTGGCATATCGGCATGCATGTCGCAGTAGAGTATGTTGGGTTTGCCTAAATGGACGTCGCTTGGCCCGTAATTGGCAAGACCGAGTGATGCGGAATCGACATATTCAATAAGTCCTTCTTTCGCTTCGGGACCAGCACCGTTGGTATAGTCCTTGTTGTCACCAAAGAGTATTGTGGTTGTCGGTTTTTTGATAAAGCATATCTGGCTGCCCCTGCCCCAAGTGCCTCCACGGAGGATTTGATATGAGGCTTGCATGTAGTAACCGTTCATGCCATAGGAAATAGTTTTTTCCGAGAGATTACTTGCAGCAGTGATAGTAGTATCTGCCGGACAACTGAACACTCCGGGAACTGTGATGGCGGTGGCAGTGTATTGGATATTCATCACCTCCAGCATTCTGCCAAACCAGCGCTGCTCGTTTCCCCAGGGGGAGTAGCAGTTAGGAGGGAAGTTCCCGTTCCAATCGGTAAGATAGCTTGACATGGCCACCCCGAGTTGTTTCAAGTTTCCCATGCACTTGATCGTCTTGGATTTATCTCTGGCTTTATTCAGTGCCGGCAACAGCATTGCGGCCAATATTGCGATGATAGCTATCACGACGAGGAGTTCTATGAGCGTAAAAATCTTCTTTTGTTTCATTTTTAAATTCCCCTTTTTCAGGATTTGTTCTCTGTGTCTGTTGAGATAAGTTTAAAGCATAAACTTTATATAGTCAAGAGCATTTTGTATAGAAGGTCAATTGAAAAAGTAAACGCACATTTGTCATATTAAACGCACGTAACCTAGAGAAAGTCGTGCGTTTAATTTGACAAACAGATAAAAAAGGGGTGGATTTTTCTTCTCAAGAGATAAAAACGCATGTGCTTTGTGCTCTTACTCTGACAAAAAAGACAACACGCCCCATGGCGTTACGCTCAGACGGTTTTTCGGACACACTAAACGCACACCCAATATCTTGCCCAAATTATTTATCGCCAAGTTATCACATTTTCTCGAAAATGCAACCGAGTTACACACAGTTCGCGCTCCAACTCCGACGAGTGAGGGACCCATTCTCGTCGGAGCGCGCCCTATGCATAACTCTCGCGATGTGACAATATGTGTTTTGTCAGATTTAATGCGCCCCCCTGTTTTTGTCAAACTAAATGCAATTGAGGGGCTGGGAGGGGGTGCGTTTACTTTTTCAATTTTCTTAATAAAATAATTTATTAATGATTTATAATAAGGGGTTGACAAATTGAAACAGTTCTACTATAATATTATTGAACAGTGTTCAATAGAATAAAATTATTGCTTACTCCTGTAATTTGACAAGTACCTAACATATGTAAAGAAAGTGTTTGAATTATGATTAAAAGATTGCCTACAATCAGAGATGTAGCCAAACATGCCGGAGTATCACTGACGACCACATCTTATATTTTGAATAAGAAATCGAATCACAAGTTTGCTGAGGATACCATAAGCAAAGTTGAAGCAGCAGTTGAAGTGCTTGGTTACACGCCGAATCGCATGATTCAGGCAATTCATAAGGGTAAAAGCTATACCATCGGGCTCGGCAATCTGCTTCCGGGAATTACTCATGAACGGATGGTAGCCGGGATTTATGAGGAAATGGCTCGCTGGGAACGTTATGATTTGCTGATGTATTTTTCAATCGGAACTCAACGCAAGGACAAGATGGTGTTCCTGGATGGTCGTGCGGACGGGGTCATCTTTCCTGAAGAAAGCAGCGTCAACATATCCTCTTATCTAGCGCAGAAGGGGCTGCCTGTAGTCGTCATTTATAAACGCAATGTTGCGCCGGGTGTGGCCTGCGCTAAAGCTGATGATTTCCAGGCAGCATGTCTTGCTGTGCGGCATTTATGGGAGCACGGACACCATCGGATTGCGCATCTGGCTGGCCATCTTGCAGACTGGTCTGATGCACAGGAGAGGCTTGCAGGCTACCGTAGTGCCATGAATGAGCTTGGCGTCACAGAAACTCCGGAAGAGTGGGTGTTCAACCGGCATTCATGGGACTCTGAGAAGTGCGGCGAGGCACTGGATTTGTGGCTTGCACTGCCACCGGATATTCGTCCAAGCGCTATTTTTTCGGCCAATGATGCCGGAGCACTCGGTTTGATTGAAGAGGCCGGAAAGCGGGGTCTGAAGATTCCAGAAGATCTGTCGATTGTCGGATGCGACAATATTGAAACCAGTGAGTCCAAGCTTACAACAATTGACTTGAATTTTCATGAAGTTGGCAGATATTCCGTCGAGTCGCTGATAAATATTATTGAAGGAATTAAAACGCCCGAAGAATGCCGAACACCGATTCAGGTCAAATTAATAAGAAGAAATACCGTAAGACAGTACAATCAAAAAAAGGAGGGTTGATGCAAGAAATCTGGAAATGGCTTGAACTGTTGGCAAAAACAAAATTTCAATTTTTTTTTAAACTAAAATATTAGGAGAATGGAAATCATGAAAAAAAGCAAAATAAAGTATTTTACACTCATTGAACTCCTTGTTGTGATTGCTATTATAGCAATTCTTGCCGGTATGTTGCTGCCTGCATTAAATAATGCGCGTAATAAATCTAAAAACATCAAATGCGAAAGCAATCTCAAACAAGTCGGGTTGGCCTTTGTGGGATATGTTTCTGATAACGATGATGTATTGCCCATACGCGGCTACGCCACAAATTGGTATGAGCAAATTGCGAAGTATGCTTCGGTTAATTTTCTAAGTATGGCTTACGGCAAATGTCCGACGGGAAAAACAGTGTTTCATTGCGAAAGAAATCCATATTTTGGCGGGTATCTAATCAGTAATTGGGGTTCTAACCCTATATCTCCTTATTTCGACAATGGTCTGTCATATGGCATAAATATTGCCAGTAACGTTGGACAGGCAGGGGTTCCTTTCAAGGTAGCAAACATCCCGCATCCTAGTGAAAAATTATTGGCAGCAGATACTCAAAGTGATTGGGTTGGGACTTTGACCGGAGGATATAATATGTCTTTTTGCCATGACAATAATATTAATATTCTTTATGTTGATGGACATGTATATGCTAGCTCTCAGCAGAATGTTTTGGGTTTAGATACAACAGGTCGCAATCGGCTGTTCTATCTGGATAAGTTACAATAAAAATTAATGGAGTTTTCATGCAATGAAGAATTTATGTAAAAAAATATTGCTGGCGTATCTGTTTGTGGCTACGTATTGCTTGATGGCGCAAAATGTTTTCGAATTATCCGTATCAGAGGATAAAAAGAGTCCTTATGATAAATCAATCAGTCAAATAAAAATAAATAGTTTTAACGGAATAAAAATTGTCGATACCTCAGATGGATGCGCATTCAGCTTTCCCGGGAACAACCTTTCGGCAATAGACATAGGAAATCCTGAAATTCTGGAAAAACTAGTTACTAATGAAAATTATACCGTTACGTTGAATTTGAAAACAGATATGGAATTAAAGCCTTTCGCAAAGGCGACTATTCTGGCGAAGACAGGTTTAGGAGGCAATGACGGAGGTCCATGGTTAGGGATTAGCCGCGACTTCAAAACCGGATATTGTCTTTATGCCAATCTTGGAGATGAGGAAATGTATTCAGCACCTGTGAATGTTAACGACGATAAATGGCATACATGTATTTACGCATTTGATTTGAAAGATAAGACTGCTTATATCGTTTTTGACGGGAAACTGGTCTTGAAGAAAAGCTTTTCCAAAATGCCGTCCAGCAATAATTTTATGTGGGAAATTGGCCGGGGGCGTGATGCCGGGGGCGGACAGCCTTATAAAGGACTTTTGAATAATTTGACCATCGGAAAGGATGTTACATTGCCGTTCTTAAAATCAGACAATAAACAGCAATCCACGACGCGAAATCTACTTTTCAACGGCAGTTTTGAACATGGAACGAATGGCTGGTTCCCTGAATTTCCACTGAAAATTGCAGACAAAGATATAGGCGGCTCTTATGGATTGAATCAAGCGATAAAGCCGGAAGCTGCTTATGATGGTGACGTCGGTCTTTCAATTTTTCTTCCAGAATGGCATAATCAACCAATAACATCATCCTGGTTTAAAGTAGACGGGGCCGGAAAATACACGGTTTCGTTCTATGCAAAGGCACAAAATAAAAACGCAAAATTGGAAGTGAAAATTAACGGCGCATTCAAAACACCTCATGAAACTTTCGAAATTGCCCAGCAGTGGCAACGCTATACGTTCACTGCCCTTATTTATCCGGAACAAGAACGTAAACTGCTGCAATTGGAATTATGTCCAATCAGCGCAGAAGCCAATAATTTATTCATTGACAGTATAATGTTCTATCCGGGAGAAACAAGTGCTCTAGAAAAATATTCTGTTAAAGATCCGGTTGAAGTGAGTATAGATGTGTGCAATAATAAAAAACACATCCTGCTTGACAACGAGCCATGCAATTTAGAGATAACAGCTTTTTCGGAAAAAGAGCGAAATGTTGAGTTATGCCTTGATGGAATTGATTTTAAAAACAACCCCCTGCCTAGTATTTCTCAAAAATTGACCTTACATGCAGGCAAATATTTTAAATTAAATATTTCACGTCCTGTACCAGGTAAAGGATTTTTTTTAATTCGCGCAACAATATCTGAAAACGATAAAAAGCTTGGAGAGAACTTCTGCGGTATTGCAGTATTTGATGCGGCTACAGCCTTATTGCCATATTCCAAGGAATATCGAGTAGGCAACGAATTTATGCTTAATGATGACAGCATTCTTTTCAATAAAAAAATGGGTTCCGGAATTATTAAGTTAATGGACTGCGGATCTGGAATTACCAATTGGATATATCTAGAGCCTTCTGAAGGCAGATTTATGTTTACAAGTAACAACAATCCGTCAAGAGCCGGTGGGGAATTTGGCGTGAATACTGATTTTATTGAAAGAGCGAAATATGTTCGTGCTTCCGGGGTGGCAACGATGGGGGTGCTTTATCGAACCCCCGACTGGGCCATAAAAAGGAACATCGAGAAAAACTGTATGGTTCCGCCAAGAACGCAGGATGAGTTGAACCTATGGGCGCGGTATGTTGAAACAACAATAAAAACTTTCTCGCCATATGTTGATGACTGGGAAGTGTGGAATGAACCAGGCTGGTGGGGCGGCGTGAAAGGGGCGGGAGACGCCAGAACATTTTATGATATGCTTCGTGTTGCTACGCCGATTATCAGGAAATATGCCCCTGATGCAAAGATAGTAGCTTCCGTTTATGAAGGTAAATGGATGGGGGATAACAGTGATGATTTTGAAAAGTTTTTATCCTACGGAGCATGGAAATATTTTGATGTCGTAAGTATTCACGGAGAAGGACCGGGATATGCAAGATGGGTAGAAGAAATCAATTCGTTGATGAAGAAATATGCAGGAAAAACTTATCCTATCTGGAATACTGAGTCTCCCAACTGGGGGATCCCGTGGTTTGAAGACGCATATGGGTTGTCTCTGGAAGAAAGAAAAACTAAACCGGAACATTTTGACCAGGCGGCAAATGAACTAAGAATGTTTGTGGAACAATTGGCCTGCGGCATTACTAAAGTGCATCACTATCATTCAGATACCGGACGCAGCTACGCTACGCTAAATACAGGCAAGGTATCGGGAGCAACTTGTTGCGGTAACGGATTCCCTTCGGTGGTGGGAATGGCGCTTGGAACCGCAGCCGCGTTAATTGGTGAATGTGATATCCTTGGTTCAGGTAAGTTGTACGAGCAGATAAATTATTTGAAAGTTGCTAAGCCTGACGGGAAAACCATAATATTCATTTGGTTACAACACAAAGGCAGTTCAGCATATGTAACGGCACAATGCCCTGACATCAAGCTTCAGCAAATTGATATCATGAATAATTCCCGCCCGGTATTGCCTGAAAATGGGGAATTTATATTAAATGCCGGATTTACTCCTTTGATAATCTCATTTGAAAACAAAAATGACGCAAGTGTTTTTCTTAAAAAGATCAAGTTGAAAAATGTTAATATCGTTGATGCTAACGCAATAGCCAATAGGCCAGAATTGGAAAAATTCAAAGCAATTTCAGAAATGGCTTATGATGAATGGAGATGGTTCCAGATAGATATTAAACCATATATGAACATGGGTTTTAAAGATGATGTTGCGGGCGATGGCAAAGGTGGTTGGACCGATGAAGGATTGAATGACATGCGGGATATTACTACTGGCAAGCGTTCGCTCTATGGGGTAGTTTTCGATATTGTAGATCCCGCAAGTAATAATGGGAAATCCTGCATTGTACTTCGTAGCAAACACACCCAGGCGGACACATTCCCTGAAAAAGTTACGATTCCAATAGAAAAGAAAATTACATATCTTTATTTTCTGCATGCGAACGGGTGGACGAGTTCCCCTTGGTATTACGATGTTATTTATGATGATGGCAGTTCTGAGCGGATACAAATAGAACCGTCAAAAAATATTAATGACTGGTGGCCTGTTAAAGGTCAAGTTCCAGTAGATACTGAAAATACTAAAGTTGTTCCAATAGTTACAAAAAATCTAATTGGAGCACCGACCCCGTTGCGATATATTTTTATTTTACAGTGGAAGAATCCGCATCTTGCAAAGAAAATTAAAGCCGTCGTAATAAGTAATCCAGAAAAGGAAACAGTACCGATTTTAATAGGTATCACAGGACATCTTTTAGAAGAATAAAATATTGTTTTGTCCTTGCTCTGAAAAGGGCATGGTTTTTTTACACAGAGGAGATTTTATAAAACTTAACTATTATGTAGAATGTTCTCTTATTTGTGAAGATAATAGATAATATTGACGTAATGTTAGTAGCAGAAAGGAGTTAACCATGAGTACAGTATTACATCGTCTAGTTGCCTTCGTTTCTTGTATATGCATTGTTGTATTCCTGGTGGATGTTGCTTGTGCAACTCCAGCGTTAGTAATGCATTTTGACGAGGGTTCCGGTTTGCCTTTAGACAGTTCCTCGTTTAACAATGTTGCATACTCTTTTTCTGGTGTATGGGTAAAGCCAGGCAAATTCGGTAATGCCGCGGTGGATTTAACCAATGGCAATGTGAATATGGGTTCTCCAAGTTCACTGGCTGCTCTTAGTGGTAACACATCGTGGACTGTTTCCGCGTGGATCAAATATACCGGCAATGGCGGTACCGATTATAGTAGGCCTACTTTTTTCATGGAATCACAGCCATCCACTGCTCCTAAAGCGTTTGGGCTTGTACGGACGGG